>Ga0214472_10002743_pt1 | contig 18795 bp, 16 predicted proteins | sample RVTome_6_FD_207662 | JGI IMG/M metagenome (GOLD analysis project Ga0214472, IMG submission 207662) | Soil microbial communities from uranium-contaminated site in the Upper Colorado River Basin, Wyoming, United States - RVT140D175 | ecosystem: Environmental > Terrestrial > Soil > Contaminated >...
CCACCGGTATTTGTTTTCCTAAAAAAGATGCTGCCTGTTGTAGATCCAGAACAAGATCGAAGACACCGACCTCACGTCCTGTCAGAGTGGACAGGTGTCCGATCACAGCGGATAGATTTTTCTGCCTGCCGTCCGCCCCTGTCACTACCGGGGTGAAACCTCCGAAACCACCGCTGACGGCAACAGAATCCACCTCGACGAGCACAAGGGAACCGAACCGGGAAACAGGGAAGTCGCTGCCGCCGCAGTTCGGCACACATAAAGCGCAGGTCATCCCTTTATCGCTCAGGAATTCGGCACAATTGATGGCCCGTTCAAGATTTGTATCGATTACCAGGAGACGGCCTCTGGAGACTATGGTTAAGGGCAAAGGATTTCTAACCTCGACCGCCTCTTCGCTGCAGCTCTCGTCGTCCTCCTTTTCCTCCGCCTCCGCTGGCTCCACTATCTCGGTAATCTCGGTAATCTCGGTAATGCTGCCGGCAGATACCTTTAGCTGCTTGCGCTTTTGATGATGCCGCATATCAGAGGTAACGATACCGGCAAGAGACTGGAAAGATCGATAATTACCTCTATTATCATCGAGTTCATCGATACTATTGAATTCGGAGGAAAGAAAGTCGAGCTGAGGGGAAGCGGCTGAAGTTTTTTCCGGAGAAGTTTCTAAGATTTGGCTGCCGGCACCTTTGGTTGCGGAAAGTACCGCAACTGCTCCAGCTCCAGATGTACTTTTTCGTTGCATGATAGACCTCTTGTTTATCTGGTACTAAACGACCTGCTGCTATCAACTTGCATTCTTCACGTTCACATCATGGAGTATATTTATCAGCCACACTCAATTTTCGCCATAGCCACTCGTCGTTGTTTTACCGCGGAAAATCCAGTAGCTATAAGTTGTATAGGTGAGAATAATCGGCAATAGAATGACCATAACGATCAGCATGAACCGCAGAGTTGTCGGGCTGGCCGCTACCTCCTGGACTGTTAAGCCGGTGGAGTCGACACTTGGAATCATGCCGGGATACAGACCGATGGATAGACCGGTGAATGAAAAAATAATGATCAGCCAGTTCCAGACTAGCGGAGCAAGCTGTTTTTTCAGGTGCAGGCTACGAAAATACATGGCAAAAGAGCCGAGTGTCAAAAGAGAAAAAAGATACAGAAGAGACGGTGGCCATGCCGTCCATTTCGCCGCCATTTCCTCGTGCAGCACACCGGTAGCTACATATACCGCAGCGGAAACGATGATGGTCAGCACGCCGGATAACCAAGCTGCTACATAACTCCGCTCCTGCAGCCTTCCGGTCGTCCGGGCGATCAGGAACCCGGAACCCAGCATCAGATAACCGCAGATGACACCGGCGGTGGCAATCGCCGAATACCAGTTCATCCAGTCCGTCGGGTGCCCGGCGAAGGTCTCGGCCACAACTGCAATGCCGCCCAACAGCCCTCCAAGAGCAAAACCCTGGCCGAGAGTTGCCATCAAACTGCCTATGCCAAACGACGCCAGCCACACGGGTTTGCCTTTGTCACCGGCATTGGCATGAAATTCAAACGCCACTCCGCGAAAGATAAAACCGAACAACATCAGGGTAAATGGGATATAAAGAGCTGAAAGAACAATGGAATAAAAAAGCGGAAAGGCGCCAAACAGCATGCCTCCGAGGATAACGAGCCAGGTCTGGTTGCCATGCCAGATGGTATGGATGGACTGCATCATTTCATTTTTTTCCTCAGAGTCCCGGGCGAAGAGCGTCAGCATGCCGATGCCGAGATCCGCTCCATCGGTGAGGGCGTAGTAGAGCAGGAAGAAACCGACCAACAACAGCCATATCGTCGGCAGATGTGCATTTATGATTTCCATCGGAATGTGTCCTGTTTACCGTTTTTCTTTACGAAAATTCTTTTTTCCAAGCGGCAGCACAATCATCTTTCAGCCTTTTCTCCCCGGATATTGGCTGAAATCCGGACCGTTGTTCAGCAGCCGCCTGGCGAAAACAAGAAAAAGAATGAACAGCAGGCAATAAATTCCCATAAAACCGAGCAGCGAACCCGCCACCGTTTCAGGGGGAAGCCTGCTCACACCTTGCTCCGTCCGCAACACCCCCTGGATCACCCAGGGCTGCCTGCCCACTTCCCGAACAACCCAACCGGCCTCCATGGCTATATAGCTGAGAGGGATAGCCGCTACCCAGGACGAGAGCAGCCATTTTTGCCGGCCTATCCGCTCGGGAACCAGTTCGCCCTTCCTCCAGGCCCACAGAGACCAGAGCATCAGCACAACAAGGGCAATTCCTATACCCAGCATGATCCTGAAAGAATAAAAAGGCAGCAGCAGTGGCGGCTGATCTTCGATTGGAATGTCGTGTAAGCCGGTGACCCGACCGGTCGGCGACAAGGTGGTGATAAGGCTGAGCGCATAGGGTAACTCGATGGCCCAGGTGTTGTCCTGTAATTTTTTATCGGGCCAGGCCAGGATATTCCAGGCGGCACCCTGGCCTTCCGGATTCGTCTGCCAGTGCGCCTCCATGGCCGCAAGCTTTGCCGGTTGATGGTGATAAACCGATTTTCCGGCCCCGTCCCCGACTACAACCTGAAGAGTGGTGATTAAGACAGCGGCTGCCAGCATCATTTTGAAAGAGGTGAGAAAAAACTCCGTATGCCGGCCACGCAATAGATACCAAGCGCTGATGCCGCCGATGACAAAGAGCGAAATTTCCAGGCAGGCAAGCCACATATGGGTGATTCCCCAGAAGGCATCCGGATTCCAGATGGCGGCAAAAGTGTCGGTCAGAAGAAACTTGTTGTTGATGAATTCTCCGCCTAGCGGGGTCTGCATCCAGGAATTGGCTGCCATTATCCAGAAGGCGGACAGCGAACCGCCAAAGGCGACCATGCAGGTGGCAAAAAGATGCATGCCCGGCGAGACCCGTTTCCAGCCAAAGGCCATGATGCCCAGAAAAGCGGCCTCCAGCATAAAGGCCATTGAGGCCTCAAAGCCGAGCAGATGCCCGAAGATATCGCCGCCGGCCCGGGAAAAAGCACTCCAGTTGGTGCCGAATTGAAATTCCATAGGGATGCCGCTCACGACTCCCACAGCAAAATTAAGCAGAAAAAGGCGCATCCAAAAGCGGGCGTGATGGTAGTAACGCTCCTCACGGGTCATGAGCCAGCGCGCCTCCATCACCACAAGAAAAATGCTCAGCCCGATGGTGAGTACAGGCCAGATGATATGGAAGATAGCGGTAAAAGCAAAATGCAGGCGGGAGAGAAGAATATGATCCTGAAAGATTTCCATGCCGTATTACTCCAAGAGTTGATACTTTTTCTTTACCCTTCCTGCCGGGGGTTTAGAACTTAGAACCGGGCGGGTTTAGAACCCGCCCCTACGAAAAAACCCGGTTCTAAACCCGCCCTAAACCTGCCCCGCCTGCATCCTCATGTCTGACATTTCACTTTCCTTAACAGCCGCGCCCAGAATGGCAAAGCGAGATTCCTTGTAACCATCAAGTATTCGCAGACCCGATGCAGCAAGGGCCTCCCGAAACTCGGGCCCGTGAAAACGATTTTCCCGCGGATGATCCAGGATTCTCACAAACAGGGGATTAGCGTAGAGAGGAGGATAAATCTCCTCGAAAAAAAAGAGACTGCCCGCTTTCAACACCCTGGCTATCTCGGTGACGCCTTTCTGCCAATTTTCCAGATGATGGATAATGCCGAAGTTAAAAACAGCGTCAAAGCAGCTATCGGGAAACGGCAGTTCCTGGGCATCTGCGGCAAGCAGATGCAACGGCACGTTTTTCCAGGATGTCCGTTTCTTTTTTGCCCCTTTCAACATGTCCACATCAATGTCCAGGGCATGGATGGAGGTCGGAGCAAAAGACTGGTTAATAATTTTTGCTCCAACTCCGCAACCGCAGCCGATCTCCAGGCATTTTCCCCCGGGAGCAAAACTACTGCCCATTTTCCTGAAGAAGCGTCCTTCCTGCTGCTGGACATACCGCCGTATCGGGCTGTTCACCCAAAGCCGCTCCGGCCAGTTAACTTTCATTGCGCCTCCTGTGGCTTCTTATAGCCCTGAAAGATTTTGGCTATGCCAAAGGTTAATTTTTTGATTTTTGGATTTACGAAACCCGCTGCGGCGATTTCAGCGACAAATTGTTCGTCACGTGGAAAAGAATCCACTGATTCAGCCAGATAACTATAGGCATAGTTGGTGCGGGAAATCAGGTTGCCGATGGGAGGCAGAATATAGTCAAAATAGAACCGATACATCAGGTAGAGCAGCGGCTGGTCGGGGTAGGAAAATTCCATGACAAAGAGCCTGCCGCCGGGTTTCAGGACCCGATAGAATTCACCGAGAGCCATAAAGCGCTCTTCTATATTGCGGAGGCCAAACGAAATGGTCACGGCATCCGCGGAATTGCTGCGTATCGGCAATTGCCGGCCATCGCCCGCAGTCAGACTGATCTGCGCCTTACGGCCCCGGACTGCAACTTTTTTATTGCCCACCTTCAACATTGCCGGGGAAAAATCGACTCCTACCACCTTGGCTTCCGGATAGCGAAGGCTGATGGCAAGGGCAGTCTCCGCGGTGCCGACTGCGACATCAAGGATCAACCCGCCTCTTTCCAGCTGCAGGATATTCGCCAGGGCCCGCCGCCAGTAAACATCCTGGCGCAGGGAGAGAAAACTGTTCTGGAAATCATAGCCTGGAGCGATGGTTTCAAACATTGCCTTCACGGCGGAATCATTCATAGTGTGTTCCCGATAATTGGTTTTCCGATAGTTTTAGCGGCCCATTCGATCTCGCGGATAATGCAGTCGGTCACTGAACCGTTTTGCAGCTCAGGCGGAAGAATAGTCCAGGTATACGTTTCAACTTCCAGCATCAGCTCTTTTGGAAAAAGGGGCAGGATCTCCGAAAGAAAGAAACGACTGCTGTCGCACTCCTCTATTTCATCCATAAAAACAGGTACATGAAAGTGGACTCGCCATTCCTCGACATCAGGGGGAGCGGCTGCAACGGCCAGGTCAAGATCATCGTAACGCAATAATTCCCCATCCGTTTTCCTGCCGACGGTCTGATGCAGATAACACGCCTCCTGAAAGCGTTTGAGAAGAGTGATGTCGGGATCCGCCAGCCGAAGGGCCGAGGATACCTGCACATGGCCGATCTTAATATCATTGTCCGCCAGAAGTTTAAGGGATGCAGCCGGGTTCTCGAACTGCAGCGCCTGGTGACAGCAGTCATAACAGACCGCCAGCCTGGCCCGCTGGGTCGGCGACAGCCCGATACGGGCAAAGAGTTCGACGACATCCCCGGTGGTTTCCAGGACGCAACCGGGCTCCGGTTCCATGGAGAGCAGGATTTCCCTGCCGGTTTTCTGGGCCAGATGATCAAGATGGTTAAGGGCAGCCCGAAGATGCTTTTTCACCACCGGGAAGTCTTCCCGACCGATGCAGGAACGAAAACCCACCGGTACCGTGGAAATAGAGCCGGTCATGCCGTCCGGCAGCCAGATGGCCAACAACTCGGCAAGCTTTTTTGTGTAGTCAAGACGATCGGCAAAACGCCAGTCCGGCAGATAGACCGATTGTTTCACCGGCGCATGATGAAAGGTGCCGTAAGGGAAACCGTTAATGGTCGCCACATAAAAGCCACCTTTGCCGCACCAGCGATGAAATCCTTCGGCTTCCTCAAGGCTCATCTCACAGGCTGCGCGGCCGGACAACCTCAGGCCGATCGGAAAGGAATCACCTGGGGATACACGCTCCTTGACCACGGGAGCATGCTTTCGGATGGCGGCAAAAATTTCCTGCCAGCTCTCTCCCGGATGAATATTTGTGCAATATGAGACCCTTGAGATCGCCGGAAGAACAGGGCTCGCAATTTCACCTTTCGACGTACAGGCATCAATAATCCGTGTCAATGCGGTACACCCGACATAAATTCAGGCCTGTCGTCATGATCGGCTCCGATCACCCTGTTGGTGTCCTGCAGCAACAGTTCATCGACACAGCATTCCATCAGCAGGGTATCAATCCGGTCGACCTCTTTTTTGCTGCCGATGCCGGTCAGTAGCGTTATTGCCAACTCCCCGCCCAGGTGCTCCCGAAATTCAGCCAGAGCGGCATTGATATCAAGGGTGGCCAGGGCCGGATGAAACAAAGGAAGACCTAAATCGCCAAGCAGGGTAAAAATCTGCTGCAATTCGCTTTCTTCAATCATCTCTTTATAATATGAATAAAGACTGTCCAGAGCCATGCCGATGGCAACGGCCTCCCCATGATTGATCCGGCCACCGGTTATCTCTTCTAGTTTGTGTGCCGACCAGTGGCCGAAATCAAGGGGCCGGGCCGAACCTAATTCAAAAGGATCTCCCCCGGCACCGATATGGTTCATGTGCAGGGCTGCACAGCGGTGGATCATCTCCTCCATCGGCTGCAGGCTGAAGGAGGCAAGCTCGAACCTCTGTTCATAGAGAGAGTCAAAAAAAGAGCTGTCCTTGATCAGTGCCACCTTCACCGCTTCAGCTATCCCGGCCCGCAATTCCCGGGGCGGAAGGGTATCCAGGAAGGCAGAATCGTTGATGACGGCAAATGGTGGAGCAAAGGTGCCGATAAAATTTTTCCGGCCCATAAAATTCATGCCGTTTTTCACACCGATACCGGCATCGTTCTGAGCAAGAACCGTGGTCGGCATTCTGATAAGCCGCAACCCCCGATGGGCGACGGCTGCTGCATAACCGACGGCATCGAGCACGGCTCCACCGCCTATCGCCAAGATAAACGAATGCCGGCACAGGCTATATTCCTGGACGTACTGCAGAATCGTATCGATTACCGACGGCTGGTTTTTACAGCTTTCACCCCCTTCGACAGAAAGCACCGGTCCGCACAGCTGCATAACGTCACGATGAGTTTCAGCGTAGCTTTCAATTTGAGCGATGAGAAAGGGATGCTCGGCAAGAACTCCGGAATCGACAATGCAAAATACTTTGTGGCGGGTAATTCCTCCTCTCAAAAATATCGAGGCCAGCAGCGAATCCTCCAGCCGAAAAACATTCCGGCTAAAAAAAACAGGAAAGGTATACTGGATGCTGAATTGCTGTTCGAGCGTCTGCATGGAAAGCTCCCAAGTCGTATGTATATTGATATATGACCATTCTTATGAGTGTAAAATTCCGGCCTGTCTTTTCCCGAAAATACGCCGGACCACACCGGTTAGAGGCAAACATTCCTCATCATCTGCCATCCATATTCAAGCTGATAACGCCTGAAGAGCAATTTCCATGCCAGGGTTTTTTCAATATCTTTACAGAGTTGGCACAGGTATTTTTCAGAATTACATCCCGCCGGACAGTGGTGAATGACCTTAAAAAACCTTTTCAGCAAATTTCCTGCTTTGAGCCGATTTTTCCATTCTAGGTACAGAAGTGTCCTGCGCTACAGGACACTTCTGTTTTTTAGCAGTAACCGATTAAATTTATGACTCAATGCATCGATTATCCGTTTTCTTTGTTGAGACGGTTTAGCAAATCCAGGTGTAATACCAATCTGTCCTATCGCGCAGGATTTCGTCCATCCATACAAGACAAACGAATCTCTTCATAAAATATACCTGCCTGATAATAAAATAAAATCAACCCGTGTAATGAACCAGAGCGATAGATATATAAGTGTCGCCGGCCGTGGCACACTCTTTGCTTGAATCAGACAAAATACGTAGAAAGTCTTGCCGCCTAAATCTCTCCAGGAGGGAATAGGTGTGTCAAACACTCTTGTTCCGGTGAGTGTTATTTTTAAAAGGATTGCATGCAACCATTTTCAATATACTATTCCCTGATCATCTATACCGTTGCAACAGTGCTCCTAGTCGGAGCAATGCTGATGGCAGCCTGGTGGTTCGGAGCTAAAAAAACCAGCCCCAACAAGGAAATGGCCTACGAATCCGGCGTTATCCCGACCGGCTCCGCCCGTCTTCGCCTTTACATCCCCTTTTATCTGCTCGCCATATTTTTCATCGTCTTCGATGTGGAAACCGCTTTCATCTTTACCTGGGCCGTCGTCTGGGATCAGTTAGGGCTGGGTGGTTTGATCCATATCACTTTTTTCATTGTCGCTCTGCTGCTGGGACTGATCTGGATCTGGCTGAAGGGCGGACTGGAGTGGGGACCCTCCAAAATGCGCAGGACTGTCGATGAAGCCTGACATCCCCGACAACATCCTGCTCGCTCGCCTCGACGACATGATCAACTGGGGACGGGCCAATTCACTTTGGCCTCTCTTCTGGGGGCTTTCCTGCTGTTTTGTCGAGATGATGGCCGCCTTCACCTCCCGTCTCGACATCGCCCGCTTCGGCGCAGAAGTATTGCGCGGCTCCCCGCGCGAAGCAGATCTGATGGTGACGTCCGGAACTATTTTCAAGAAGATGGCCCCGTCCATACTGCGCCTCTATGAACAGATGCCCGAACCGCGCTGGGTGATATCCATGGGGAGTTGCTCCAACTCGGGCGGGATGTACGATGTCTACAGTGTCGTGCAGGGGATCAATCAGATCCTGCCGGTGGATATTTATGTGCCCGGCTGCCCGCCGCGTCCGGAGGCATTCCTCCAGGGGTTGATGTTGCTTCAGGAAAAAATCCGTACCGGAGAGAGTCCCGCCCGCCCGGTCTTACATATGGCAGGCGGGACGCAGGGAACCACGGCGCCCGTGCTTATCGATGGACTGACCAAATCACGAGACAACCGGGGTCCCGGCATGGCGGGGATTCCAAAACGCGGTACTTCCGTGCAGCATCCGCACTTCTGGCTGTCCCGCTCCGATGAGATGTGGCGCCCGCCGGCGGCGCGACATGCCTATCCGGAATTCGGTATGGCCGGGGAACTGGAAACTGCCTTTGCCGGACGCGTGACCCTGGATGCTGCAGCAACGGACATGCTCACCTACCGCGCCCCGGTAGAAATTGTGCCGGAGGTTCTGGCATTCCTGAAAACACGCCGGAACAATCCTTTCCGGAGGCTCGAGGATATCGCCGCAGTCGACGAATCATGCCGTCGCGAGGCCGCCGACTATTCAGATTTTACCCTTAACTATCATCTGCTCTGCTTTGATACCCCAGGGTATATCCGCATCAAAACTGAGCTTAACGGCAAGTATCCGGAACTGCCGAGCGTCTGCAAGGTTTTCCCGGCGGCCAACTGGTACGAGCGGGAAGTCTTCGACATGTTCGGTATCCGCTTTTCCGGCCATCCCAACCTCAAACGCATCCTCATGCCGCCGGACTGGGAAGGTCACCCTTTACGCAAGGAGTATCCAGGCCGTGCGACAGAGATGCCCCCCTACACGACAGAAGACGCGCGACGCCATCAATCCCTCCCCGCTGCCGACTATTTCAAGCGCCTGGACGAGGAAACCATGCTCATCAACCTGGGCCCGCAGCACCCCGGCACCCACGGTATTATCCGCTTCATGCTTAAACTGAATGGTGAAGAGATCGTCGATATGGATACCGACATCGGCTATCACCACCGAGGTGCGGAAAAGATCGGCGAGCGGCAGCACTGGAACAAATTCATCCCCTACACCGACCGAATCGATTATCTGGCCGGAGTACAAAACAACCTGGCCTACGTGACCAGCGTCGAGCGACTCTGCAGCATCACCGTCCCGGAAAGAGCCATCGTTATCCGTGTGATGCTGGCGGAACTTTTCCGTATTGCCAGCCATCTGGTCTGGTTCGGCTCCTTTGCCGCCGACCTTGGGGCCATGACCCCTGTTTTTTATATGTTCACCGACCGGGAGAAGATTTTCGACATCGTGGAGATGATCACCGGTGGCCGGATGCACCCGGCCTGGTTCCGCATCGGCGGTGTCACGGAGGATCTGCCCGAAGGCTGGGAAGCGCCGGTACGACATTTTCTCGACTGGATGCCCGGTCGTCTGAAAGAATATGACGATCTCCTGAAAGCTAACCCCATTTTCGTCGCTCGCCTCAAGGAAGTCGGAGCGATCAGTCTTGATGATGCCATGGAATGGGGCGTGACCGGTCCTAATCTGCGTGCTTGTGGATTAGCCTGGGATCTACGTAAAAAGATGGTTTATAGCGGATATGACCGATTCGACTTCGAGATAGCTACTGCCGAAGGGGGCGATTGCTGGGCCCGTTACGTGGTCCGGGTTGAAGAAATCAGGCAGTCGTTGCGGATTGTCGCCCAGTGTCTGGATAACATGCCGGGAGGCCGCTGGATAACTGACGACTACCGTTATGTACTGCCCCAAAAGCCAGACTCCTTGAAGGACATTGAGTCGCTGATTCATCATTTTGTCAATTCCACCCGCGGTATGGCGCCGCCTCGTGGAGAGAATTATTGCGCCATCGAGGCTCCAAAAGGTGAAAATGGCTATTTTGTCGTCTCCGACGGCTTGAACATCCCTTACCGGATGCGCATTAAAACACCCAGTTTCCCGCATGTACAGGCTCTGCCGATTATGTGCAAAGGATGGCTGGTGGCGGATTTTCTGGCCATAGTCGGTTCAATAGATTTTGTGCTCGCCGACATAGACAGGTAAAAAAATAAGAAGATATGATTCCCGAGCAACTCAAAAGAGCACTTGAGCAACATATCGCAGCGGCTGTCACACAGCGCGAAGCAGCGGTGACTGTGATGAAAGAGATCCAGCACCATTATGGCTGGCTGACCGACGAGGCGCTCAGGGAAGCGGCGCAGCTTCTCAGCCTGACACCGTTGCAGGTTGAGGAGCTGGCCACGTTCTACGAGATGATCTACCGCAGACCGGTGGGCAAAAGAGTAGTCCACGTCTGCGACTCCATTTCCTGCTGGGCCATGGGGGGCGAAAGCCTGCTGCGGCAACTCGCAGCCCACCTCGGTATTGCCGTCGGCGAGACCACCGGCGATGGAATGTTCACGCTGCTGCCCTGTGCCTGCCTGGGGAATTGCGGCGAGTCGCCGACGCTGATGATCGGGGACAACATCTATGGCCGGTTGACCCTGGAAAAAGCGCTGGAAATTTTGCAGCGGGAAATGCAGACGGCAACGGAAACATAACAATGGAACAACCACTCTTTCAGCATAACAAGCCGGGACGTTGCGTGACCTTCGGCGAATACCGCGACGAGGGGGGCTTTTCGGCACTGGAGAAGGGGTTGAGAGAATTATCTCCCGAGCAGGTGCAGCAGGCGGTTATAGATTCCGGCATGCGGGGCCGCGGCGGCGCCGGCTTTCCCACCGGGAAAAAGTGGTCCTTCGTCCCTCGCGAGCTGCCCGGCCCACGCTGGCTGATCTGCAATTGCGACGAGATGGAGCCGGGCACCTACAAAGACCGGGTGCTGCTGGAGGCTAATCCATATTCATTGCTGGAAGGGATGATCCTCTCCTCGTACGCCATCGGGGTGCGTCACGCCTTTATTTTTATCCGGCGCGGATACGAGCAGGCAGCCGCCAACCTGCAACGCGGCATCACCGAGTGCCTGCAGGCTGGGCTTCTTGGAGAAAATATCCTCGGCAGCGGCTATTCCTGCGATATCGGTATACATATTTCGGCCGGGCGCTACATCTGCGGTGAAGAAACCGCCCTGATGAACGCCCTGGAGGGAAAACGGGCCAATCCACGGGTAAAACCGCCATTCCCAGCCATAAAAGGGCTGTGGGGCGGCCCAACAGTAGTCAACAACGTCGAGAGTCTGGCCAATATCCCCGGTATTATCGGCAAGGGGCCGGCATGGTTCAAAGGACTGGCGCGCACGCCGGAAGCATCCGGTATGAAACTTTTTTGTATCAGCGGCCATGTCGTCAATCGCGCCTGCTTTGAATTACCGCTTGGTATGCCGCTCGGCGAGATCATCGAAGAAGCATGCGGCGGCATGCGGCCGGGCAGCCGTTTTAAAGCCTGTCTTCCCGGCGGGGCCTCAACTCCCTTTTTTACTGCCGAACATTGGCAGGTGCCGATGGATTTCGACCCGGTGGCCAAAGCCGGCTCGCGCCTCGGTACCGGGGGAATTGTTGTTTTCGATCAGGATACGTGTATGGTGGCAGCCACGCTGAACCTTATACGTTTTTTCGCCCGCGAGTCCTGCGGCTGGTGTACCCCCTGCCGGGAGGGACTGCCCTATGTGCGACAGGTGCTGGAAACCATCGAAGCGGGTAACGGCAGCGAGGAACATATCGCCATCCTGCAGCAGCATGTCAAATTGCTGAACAACTCTTTCTGCGCCCTGGCGCCGGGAGCAATGGGCCCTGTGGATGGATTGCTGAAGCATTTCATGGACGAATTGCATGACCATATCAGTAAACGGAGATGTCCATTTAGATAAGAAGATTATGCCGAAACTCATCATCGACAATAGAGCTGTTGAAGTGGCCGAGGGCGTTACCGTGCTGCAGGCGGCACAGAGCATAGGTATCCCCATTCCGCACTTCTGCTGGCATCCGGCCCTGGGAAAGGCAGGCGCCTGCCGGGTCTGCGCCGTGAAGATGCTGGACGGCCCGGTCAAAGGCATCCAGATGTCCTGCATGCTTCAGGTTCAGGACGGCATGGTCGTCTCTACCACTGACGAAGAGGCAATGGCCATGCGGCGGCAGGTCATCGAATGGCTGATGATCAATCACCCGCACGACTGTCCGGTCTGCGATGAAGGCGGCGAATGCCAACTGCAGGATTTCACCATCGCCGGCGGTCACGGCTTGCGTCGTTATACCGGCAAAAAACGCACTCACCTCAATCAATACCTGGGAGCCCAGATCCAGCACGAAATGAACCGCTGTATCCAATGCTACCGCTGCGTCCGTTTCTACCAGGAGTTTGCCGGGGGCACGGATTTCGGGGTCATGGGTATCGCCGGAGGGGTTTATTACGGGCGTGTCGAAGAGGGACAGCTGGAATCGCCTTTTTCGGGCAACATACTCGACCTCTGCCCCACCGGCGTTTTTACCGACAAAACCGCCCGGTACCGCGCCCGCTACTGGGACTACGACATGGCCCCCTCGGTCTGCCCCCATTGCTCACTTGGCTGCAATACCGTACCCGCCGCCCGCTACCGTGAGCTGCTGAAGGTCGTGGCACGCAGAAACGATGCGGTCAACGGCTGGTTCATCTGCGACAGGGGAAGATTCGAAAACAGCGCCGTCAACGATCCCGACCGTCCCAGATATCCACTCGTTGACGATCGGCAGGTTGACTGGGATGAGGCTATCGATAATCTTCTGTTGCGCATCCGGGAGATCGAAAAGCTTTTCGGCCATCAAACCCTGGCAATTGTCGGTTCGTCCCGTCTGTCGATGGAGGCGGCATCCCTACTCCACATGTTGTGCGACAGTACAATCGCAGGGTCGCTCTGCTACTTTGCCGATGAGCACGAAGCGGATCGGACCATAACGGCGATATCGCATCTGAACGAGGCGAATTCCGCCTCGATGGCGGATGTCCAGGCGGCGGATCTGATCGGACTTATCAACTGCAACCTGCTGGCAGATGGACCGATGATGGCCCTGGCAGTCAGACAGGCATGGCGCAAGGGGGCAAAAATCTACCTTGTTGAAGATAATTCAACGCCCCGGGCGCAGAGCGAACTCCCTTTTGAATGGCACAGTGTGCCTTCATTTTCTCATATCCCTCTCGCAGATGGAAAAAATCCGGTCGTCATCTTCGGCTATGCCGATCAGGAGAAAGAAGACATCTTACAAGCACTGAGAACCGGTGCAAAGCTGGCATTTCTGCTGGGTGGTCCGAACGCTTTCGGTGCTGCGCTTTTATCCCGGGAGCATGGTGCCACCACGCTTTCGCAAGCCGTTGCAGCCGGCAATGTCCAGGGAATCATTGCCGTCGAGGCCGATATACCGCCGGAAATTCTGGAAGGAATTCCCTTTGTGGCTGCGCTGGGTTGGCGTAACACGGCTACCATCAGGGCCGCCCACGTCGTCCTGCCGACCACCGCCTGGGTGGAGATGGACGGCACCTACATCAACAACGAAGGACGTGCCCAGCGGTTCAAAAAGGTGATGAATCCCGGATTGCCGATTAGGGGGCTCGATCCGGCTTTGCATCCGCCGCGGCACCATACCGCCATAGTTCCGGGCGGCGATCTGCATCCTGCCTGGAAAGTAGTGGCAAATATCATTGAACGGCTGGGAGCCGAACGGGAAGGCGAACCGTTCCACGGAAAATGGGAAAGTCTGCGGGGGTTGGAGGCTGAAGGAAATGGTCTTCTGGTCTTTCACAAGGACTCGGAAATACAGGATAAACAGGACAAACAGGACAAATAACATTTAAAAACCGAACAAAGTTAACATGGGCTACGACTCAATCGACATTGCACTCTCTTTTGGCAAAATTGTCCTGATCTTTCTGGTGATCCTGGTCATTGCCGCCTATCTGGTGCTGGCCGAGCGCAAACTGCTGGGGAGGATACAGGAACGTTTCGGCCCCAACCGGGCCGGTCCCTTTGGTTTACTGCAGCCTCTCGCCGACGGGATCAAGTTGATCACCAAGGAGGACGTCAAACCTGCCGGTGCAGACAAGTGGCTGTTCTACCTGGCCCCTGCCATGGCGGCGATTCCGGCTATCATGATCTTTGCGGTAATACCCTTTGGCGCACCGGTTACCCTGTTTGGACGCCAGGTTGAGATGCAGGTAGTCGATCTGAACGTGGGGCTGTTGGTCTTCATCGCTTTTTCCTCCATAGCGGTTTACGGAACGGCTCTGGGAGGATGGGCGTCCAACTCCAAATATGCGCTGCTGGGGAGCATTCGCGGACTGGCACAACTCATTTCCTACGAAATTACCATGGGATTATCTCTGGTGCCGGTGGTGATGCTGGCAAGATCGTTTCAGCTCTCGGAGATTGTGCAGGCCCAGGAGTCCTGCTGGTTCATTGTCTACCAGCCGTTGGCGTTCATAATCTTTTTGATCAGCATTCTTGCCGAGTGCAAACGGATACCTTTCGACCTCCCCGAGGCAGAGGGAGAGTTGGTAGCCGGATTTCATACCGAATACTCCGGCCTGCGTTTCGGCCTGTTTTTTGTGGGAGAATATATCAACATTATCGTACTGGGAGGCTTGGCTGCGACCTTTTTTCTGGGTGGATGGCACGGCCCGTTCCTGCCGCCGGTCGTCTGGTTTTTGATAAAAATGCTGGCCTTTGCCTTTCTCTTCATCTGGCTCCGCGGGACCTTGCCGAGATTGCGCTATGACCAGTTGATGCACTTTGGCTGGAAGGTACTGACCCCGCTGGCACTGCTCAATATATTGGCAACCGGATGGTTTATCGCGCTGACATAAAGGTATGCGATGTTGAAAATTAAACAAATTTTGCCATGCCCCTGATAAATGACATAAAAGCGATCCTGCTCGGAATGTGGACGACCGGGAAGAAAATCTTTCGTCGCCCCGTCACCATCCAGTATCCGGAGGAAAAGCGCATACCTTTCCCCCGTTTCCGGGCAAGGATTGTACTGACTCGCGATCCGGACGGCGGAGAGCGTTGCGTGGCCTGTTACCTCTGTTCGGCGGCCTGCCCGGTGGACTGCATCTCCATGCAGTCGGCAGAACAGGAAGACGGGAGGCGGTATGCGGCCTGGTTTCGCATAAACTTCTCCCGCTGCATTTTTTGCGGGCTCTGCGCCGAGGCATGCCCGACGATGGCAATCCAGATGACGCCGGATTATGAGATATGTAACCGGGACATCATGAATCTGGTCTATGAAAAGGAAGATCTGCTGATTGACGGCTGCGGCAAATCTCCCGACTACAACTTTTACCGTCACGCAGGCATTGGAGTGACCCAGCACCGGGGCGAAGGGATGGAAGAAAAAGCACCGGTGGATGTACGCAGTTTATTGCCATAAATTGATAACTCTGCAGAAGGCTGTCAGCCATGAAGTAGCAGGCTGATCTAATTAAGGTTTTGGTACAGCATGGAACAAATCCTTTTCTACATACTGGCGACCGTGACCGTCATCGCGACGCTCTTTGCCATTACCGAGAAGCACCCCGTGCATGCCATCATTTATCTGGTGACATCCTTTTTTGCCCTGGCTGTTATCTTCTTTCTCCTGGCGGCTCCGCTTATTGCCGTTTTTGAGGTCATCATTTATGCAGGCGCGGTCATGGTGCTGTTCATGTTCGTCATCATGATGCTCGATCTGGGAAATCCAGAAGATGCTCAACGCCCGTCCCTGCTGCACTGCCTTCCGGCCCTGCTGCTCTCCGGAATTATTTTCACTTCGCTCATGCTGCTGGTTTCCAGCCGTCCCGCTGCTCTGCCCGGAGACTCGCACGTCGTGAGTGTCGCGGATTTTGCCATAACACTCTTCGGCAAATACGGTGTTGCCATCGAGATCATCTCCATGCAATTGCTCTTCGCCATAGTCGGGGTGTTGTATCTTGGCAGGAGGCGCAAAAAATGATCGTGCCCCTCATGCATCTGCTCATATTTGCTTCCATTTTGTTCGCACTTGGGCTGATCTGCGTGCTGGTCTGGCGTGCCAACGTCATCATGCTGCTGATAGGGATCGAGATTATGCTGAATAGCGCCATGCTGGTATTCGTTGCCGGCTCCAGCTACTGGAGCATGGCCGATGGACAGGTGTTCGCTCTGATGATCATTGCCATGACATCTGCCGAGGTTTCTCTGGCACTGGCAATGGTCGTCTATCTGCACAGGCGAAAGAAAACGGTGAATGTGGATGAATTCCGGGAGTTAAGAGATTGAAAACAGCCCTTGAACTCATAGTCCTGCTGCCATTGCTCGGGGCGGTCTTCAATATCCTGCTGGGGCGATTTCTCCCCCGCCGGGCGGTTGAAGTGACGGCCTGTGCCGCGATTTGGGGCAGCTTTGCCGCTGCGCTGTTTGCGGCAGGTGCTTATTCAGGCCCCACCGTTGTGGAGATCGGCGCATGGCTGTCATCATTTAATCTGAAGGCCCCGATTACCTTCTACCTCGACTCGCTTTCGCTTTCGCTCTGCCTGATGATCACCTTTGTCTGCGGGCTGATTCATCTCTATTCCATCGGCTATATGCGTGATGATCCTTGCCACATCCGTTTTTTCGCCCTGCTTAATTTATTTGTCTGGGCCATGCTGATACTGGTACTGGCCGAGAACCTGCTGTTACTCTACCTGGGATGGGAAGGCGTCGGTTTCTGTTCCTACGCCCTGATCGGTTTCTGGTACAAAGAGGTAAAAAACGCCACCGCCGGCCGCAAGGCATTCATAGTCACCCGCATTGGCGATATAGGCTTGGCCATTGCCATCGTCTGGCTGTTCAAACTTTTTGAGACCCTCTCTATCACCCGGTTGAATCAGATGGGACAGATGGGACCCCCGGTTTCCGTGGAAGTGATCACCGCCCTGGGTCTCCTGCTCCTGCTTGGGGCCATGGGTAAATCGGCGCAGGCGCCCCTGATGGTCTGGCTGCCGGACGCCATGGCCGGTCCGACTCCGGTGTCGGCCCAAATCCACGCAGCCACCATGGTCACCGCCGGAGTCTACCTGCTGATGCGCATGTTCCCGTTGATTCAGATCTCATCCGTCGTCGTCGCTGCAATAGCCGTAACCGGTGTATTCACGGCCTTTTACGGAGCTGCCTGCGCCATTGCCGAACGGGATTTAAAACGGATTCTGGCCTACTCCACCATCAGCCAGATCGGTTACATGATGCTTGCCGTCGGTTGTGGGGCGATTACCGCCGCCACCTTCCATCTGATCATACACGCCTTCTTCAAAGCCCTGCTGTTTCTCGGGGCCGGGTGCGTTATCACCGCCATGCATCATGAGCAGGATATTTTTCGCATGGGCGGGCTCAAACGCACGCTGCCGACCGTTTTCCGGCCATTTCTGGCGGGAGCCCTGTGTCTTGCCGGAGTGCCGCTGACTGGCGGATTCTTCAGCAAGGACAGTATCCTGGCGGCGACCTGGGCACAGGGCGGAGTGTTCTATGGCACACTCTATGTAGTGGGAATGTTGACAGTCTTTTTGACTGCCATCTATACTTTCAGGATGATCTTTATGGTTTTCGGAGACCGCGAGACTGCATTACAGCCAAGCCGGAAGATGCCGCATTCGTCCTTGCAGCCCGTGCCCCGTATCATGGAGAGAATCCTTATTCCGCTTGCCCTGCTGGCTCTGGCGGGCGGACTGTTTAATCTCCCAGCGTATCTGGGAAGCGGTCTGCTCGACTCTTTTCTGGCTCCGCTGAATGGGAAAGGCGGACATCTCTCCCATGCAACCGAACTGGCTTTGCAGGGGTTAGCCTCGATTGTGGCTTTAGCCGGGATAGGCGTTGCCTGGTTCTATTACGGCCATCGACATCAGCGCCGTGAATTGCGTCTTGCCCTGGCAGAACAGCCGCCGACAGGCATCGTCGCCTTTCTGCAGGCGGGATGGTACGTCGATAACCTTTACCACTTCTTATTCATTCGTCCGTTTAAATGGCTGTCCGCCATCCTCTGGGAAGGTGTGGATGAAGGTGTCATCGACGACTCGCTCGACCGGGTGGCCGTCCAGTTCGGTCGAACGGGGCAGTTCCTGGGCAGATGGGGCAGCGGACGGGTATCTGTCTACATGCTCAGTCTCGTTGCCGGTGCGGCGCTGATGATCGGCTGGTTCGCCTGGGAGATCCTATGACAACGTTTCCCGTGCTGACACTCCTGATGCTGCTCCCGCTGCTGGGGGCTCTTTGCCTGATTCCGCTCACAAAGAAGGGAAAAACAGCAAAGTATGTCGCCCTAGGAACGGCAGTGCTGGAGCTGGTTATCGCCTGCTGGACCTGGTCT
>Ga0214472_10002744_pt1 | contig 18793 bp, 19 predicted proteins | sample RVTome_6_FD_207662 | JGI IMG/M metagenome (GOLD analysis project Ga0214472, IMG submission 207662) | Soil microbial communities from uranium-contaminated site in the Upper Colorado River Basin, Wyoming, United States - RVT140D175 | ecosystem: Environmental > Terrestrial > Soil > Contaminated >...
GAAGCTACCTGACGACCTGCAGAAAACAGGATGTGTCAGCGACGGAAGGGCTGCGACTATTATTCCAGGGTAAATGGCCTGCATTCATGGAATCTGCAGAAACTCAATTTAGTGCTGAATAGTTACTGCCTATTCAACAATATTTTCAATTCTCATGATAGCGATAATAAATATCCCTCGCTTTCATGTTCCTGATTTTTTTATCGTTCTTTACTTAATCTCTCAGCTAGTTGCTTTTCCTTTAATCTATGCTTTTTTGAAGGTGTTGCCTACTACAATACTTGAGAGCCATTTCGATGGCTGGTTTTTTGGCGTTATATTAGTTAGTCCAGCTTCATTTATAATATTTTTTATTTATTACTTTATAATTGCTTATTATTTATTCCTATTTAATGTCGGAAGACAACGACCAATTAGTAAACAAATCAGTAACATGCTTAAAGGTAACCAACAAGACATGGTCTGTGAAATTTGTAATCAAGTTACAAAAATAAACTGGGGAAATGCAAATCATATTTATTGCCAGAAGCATGAAAATACTCCTTAAATTAAATAAATTTCGATTCCGCTCCATTTTAAACAGTATGAGCCTTATTGATAGTGCTTTCTAATTTTTCCGTTGGAAAAAGACGAAAAGCTAATGCTTGTACTTAAAAAATAATTCCAGAACATCTGGGATATTGGTTGTAATTATTAGGCGCTGTAGTACCCATATGAATAGCCATATATATATATTGACATAAATATTTTTTCACCTTATCGTATTTGTATGACACAAACGTCTGATTTTGAGTGGGACTCGGCCAAGGGCCAAATAAACAAAGAAAAGCATGGTGTTTCATTTGCTATGGCGCAACTTGCCTTCCTCGATCACCATCGTATTATTCTGGAGGATCTTGAGCATAGCCTGGAAGAAAAGCGATATTATTGTCTCGGCAAAGTCGGCGAGGGGATCTTGACAGTAAGATTTACTTATCGAAAGTACAAAATAAGAATCATTGGTGCCGGGTACTGGCGGAAGGGGAGAAAGATATATGAAAGGGAAAATAAAATACACAAATGAGCCAATTGGCAAAGTGAGAGTTATTGACGACTTTCTTCCTTCACCTGAAGAACTTGCTCTGAAAGAAGAAACTGTCAAAGTTACAATTTCTCTCAGTAAGACGAGTGTAGAATTCTTTAAAAAGGAAGCTAAAAAGCATAATACCCAATACCAAAAAATGATTCGCAGATTACTGGATGAATATTCATCTCATCATTAAAATGTGGCCACCAAGTGGTTATAAGTATGAATGTTAATAATCTGGAAACAGCTGGGATATTACCTGTAGTTATAAGGAATTGCGCAATCTGCAAGCGCCTGTTGCTGTGTCCATGTGGGCCAAGGGAAAATATATTGTAAGTTGTCGATATTAAAAGATATACAAAACAAGAGATTTGGCTTAGACAACCGTGCTCCGGCCCCTGGTTTTCCTCAGCTCAACCCTTCCCCATCCGACCCTCAATGGATGGTTTCCCGAAGTCCAGTCCTCTTTTGGAAATCATCAAGAAGGCTTGGCGTGAACCGGAGAGCGCTCCGAGAGTCGATAGGCATTCTTGCCGGCGGCCTTCGCCTCGTACAAGGCTAAATCCGCGCTCTTCATCAGCGAGTCCGCGTCCTCGCCATGGTCGGGATATATACTGCCACCTGCGCTGGTGGTTATATTAACGGTAGTGTTTTCGATTTCATAAGGTTGCGCCACTGTCTCGATCGCCCGTAATGCAGCCGTGGCCGCATAGTCGGCACCGCTGACATGCCATAGTAACAGTATAAATTCATCGCCGCCCAGGCGCGCAACCGTATCCTCTGCGCGCACCGCTGACACCAGGCGCCCTGCGACCATTTTCAGCAGAACGTCTCCGGCTGCGTGTCCCAACGTGTCATTGATCCGCTTGAAGCCGTCCAGATCCAGATACACCAGCGCCATCGAGCTCTTGTTCCTGTGCGCATGGACCAGGGCCATCGATATCCTGTCTGCGAGAAGTCGTCTGTTCGCAAGCCCCGTCAGTGGGTCATTGAGCGCCAAGGATTCCATAATTTTACTGTGACTGCGGGCCGCCTTGTGCAACAGGCGGACTTCCACCATATTATGAACTCGCATCAACACCTCGGCGAGATCAAACGGTTTGCTGACGAAATCTTTCGCACCGCTTTGCAGTGCGCGTAGCTTGTGAGTCGGCTGAGCGGTAACCGCCAGCACCGGCATATAGCCATCCGTTTCGATTTCCTTCAGACCTTCCATCACCTGGAAGCCATCCATGCCGGGCATCCGCAGATCAAGCAGAATCAGGTCATAGTGATTAGCACTGTGCAAGGCGCAGACGGAGTATGGATCCCGCGTCGACGAAATACGTAGGTAGCCGGCACCCCTCAACATCCCCTCAAGCAGTTGCACATTGGCTTCCAGATCATCTACAATCAGAATGCCCGCATTAAGAATATCGGTCTCACTTGGCATTACAGGGGTTCCTATATACTTTCGAGCGCCTTGTCCAGCGCATCCATGAACTCGTCCACTTTTATCGGTTTGGTGAGATAGCGGAAAAAGCCCGCTTCCAGGCCTTTCCTGATATCGTGCGGCATGGCATTGGCACTTATGGCAAGCACCGGGATGTGCGAAGTCAGCGGATCTTCATGCAGGATTTTCAGCGCCTGGATACCGCTCATGCCGGGCAGATTGATGTCCATCAGGATTACCTGCGGCTGTTGGTTCCGCGCTATCTCGATGCCGTGTATGCCATCCCCCGCACTCAACAGATGCATATCCGGGCGACGTGCGATGAGCTGCTCGACCAGCTGCATGTTTGCCTGGTTATCCTCTACATAGAGCAGGGTGTGTAGCTCTGCTGCGCCATATTGAATAGGCGCCCGATTCTGAATAGGCGCCTTCCTCGGCGCAAGCGGATCGGTTGCTTCGCCGACAGCTTGAAGTGCAGCCGCCTGGTTCAGTTCGAACCAGAACATACTGCCGGTTCCAACAGTGCTTTCCACGCCGATTTCGCCCCCCATCAATTCGACCAACCGCTTGCTCATCACCAAACCGATTCCGGTGCCTTCCTCGGCGCTGGCCTCTTGTCCGAGACGGTTGAACGGCTGGAAAAGTTGTGCGCATTTGTCAGGAGACAATCCTTCGCCGCTATCATGCACGCTGATGCGTATACGCTTTTCGGTGCTCGCGCTGCACGTCACTTCGACCGCTCCCTGCGCACTGTTGTATTTGATCGCATTGGAAATCAGGTTGATCAGAACCTGCTTCACCCGGGTTCGATCGGCGTTAACAATGTAAGGGACTTCAAACTGGGGGAAACTCATGCGGATACCGTTTTTCTTCGCCTGTGGTTCAATCATGGCCTGGCATTCAAGCATGACGTCGACCAGCGACATGGGTTCCAGCGACAGCGACAGCCTGCCCGACTCGATCAACGCGAGGTCGAGAATTTCGTTAATCAACTCCAACAGATACCATCCCGCCTTGAGAATCTGGTCGATACTGGCCTTTTGAGTGGCCGTCGGCTCCGGCGAACCGGACCCCATTAATTGGGCGAAGCCGAGGATCGCATTGAGTGGGGAGCGCAACTCATGGCTCATGCTGGACAGGAAATCCGATTTCGAGAGGTTGGCTCTTTCCGCCACGGACCTGGCGCTCTCCAGCTCGACGTTCTTTTCCTGCAGCACCTGATCCAGGCGTTTGCGCTCGGTAACGTCGCGCGCAGCGGCAAACACCCCTTGCAGCTTCCTATCCCGGTCGTAGAAGGTGGTCGCGTTGAAGGAGACCACCGTTTCCTTGCCGTCCCGGGCGCGGGCGGTGAGTTCGTAGTCGGTGACCTTCTTTTGGATCAGCACCTGTTTGATACCCTTTGCGGCCCGATCGGGATCGGTGAAGTAGTTCTTGAACGGTGCGCCGATCAGTTCATCGCGCGTGCAGCCGGTGAGCACCTCCATCTGTTTGTTGACATCAGTAATGATGGCGGACGGATCGGTGGTCATGATCGCGTCGATGTTGGATTCAAACAGGGAGCGGGTATAAAACTGATGGTCGCGCAGCCGCTGACTGAGCTGCTGTTGCTCTGCCTCGATCTGCTTGCGCGCAGTGTTGTCGGTGCCGATCAGCAGGTAGCCGATGATGGCATCCTGCTCGTCGCGCAACGCCGTGACGGATACGACCGCCGGGAAGCGACTGCCATCCTTGCGGATGTAGGTCAACTCGTAGATGTCCTCGATGCCGCGTGAGGCCTTGAACACCAAAGCCTCGAAACCCGGAGTAATCGAGGTTCCGAGCTCGAGGCTCAATTCTGTGGCGCGGGCAATGATTTCCTGTGGATCGGAAATGTCGGCCGGTGTAATCTTGTTCACCACTTCGGTGGCTGTGTACCCCAGCATCCTTTCCGCGCCGACGTTGAAGATCTGGATAACGCCCTTTGCATCAGTGGCGATACTCGAAAAGTTGGCGCTGTTGAAAATCGCGCTCTGCAGCGCCTCAGCCTTGAGCAGGGTTGCTTCGCTGCGGACCTCGTCGATAATTTCCTCCAAATCGGCGGTGGATTGTACACTCGTTCTTCCTGAATCTTTCATGTCAATCCATCCCGATAAACAGCTAAGTCCCTTCACTAAGAATTCTTTACAAAAAAACTTGCAGAATCTCTTTTTCCGTAATGCTAGTGTCACATTATGGCATTGTCAATAGATGGCCAATCAAGTCCCAACAGGGGCATGTTTGGGAGTTCAGGGGACATATTTTTCCTACCGTCGGGGAATCAGAAACCCTCTAAGGAATATACGAACTTGAATGGAAAAAGCGGTCGAGACCATCATACATCCGGCAGTTCTGTGGGTGGAGAAATCCCGTTAAAAGTTTGCTGCCGCTCATCAGCCTGACCCTTACTACTTTTACCCCTTGATACTTTCTCAACGAAAAATAGAGCTTATATTAATCTTTAACAAGAAACCCTAAGTATTCCAAAAGCCATCTCCATAACAGACAAGGAGTATGCCATGTCCGGAAATGAGGTTCACATCACCAGCGGGATGCAGGAATATATTGACAAGAATAACAAATACCTGGCTGAACGAGCCGAGTACATTGAAAAGACCGTTAAAAAGTGGAAATTCGATACCATTGCGGTCCATGGCCTCTACTCGGTGACCGATGCCCTGAAGGATTACCAGGGCTCGATCATTGAGCCTATTTTCATGAGCACCTCCCAGGCCTACACCGATTCGGACGAGATGGCCGCGGCTCTTGCCTACAAAATCCCTACCTGGTGCTATTCCCGTATTGCCAATCCGTCTACTTACTATTATGAGTGGACCCTTGCCCTGTTGGAAGGCTATGGCTTTGACGGTGCCACCTCCTGCTGTTCGACCTCCTCCGGCATGGCCGCCATCATGACCGCAGTTCAGCCCTTCCTGCAGGTTCTGACAAAAGCCGTTGAACCTCGTAATTTTGTGGCAACAGCCCAATGTTACGGCGGAACTTTTCAGCAGTTTACCGTCCGTTTGATGCAGGAGCGCAACATCGAATGCCGCTGGGTAAGGGATGCCACCAACCTCGATGAATGGGCTTCGAAAATCGACAAAAACACCCGTTTTCTCTATGGGGAGCTGCCCAGCAATCCACAACTGGGTTTTTTTGATATAGAGGCGGTGGCCGATCTGGCTCATAGCCATAACCTGCCCCTTATCTGCGATTCCACGGTTGCAACCCCCGCCCTCCTGCGCCCCATCTGTCATGGAGCCGATATCGTTGTCCAGTCTGTGACCAAAAGCCTTACCAGCAGCGGATTCGGAATCTGCGGCGCGGTCATTGCCCGGAAGAATTTAGTTACCAACATTGACGACGATACACTCAAGGAAGACTTTTCCCTTGCCATTAAATACATGCAAAACAGGGATTTCGGCCCAAACCTGCATCCTTTGCAGGCAGTGATGACCTTAAATGACATGAGGACCATCCGGTCAAAAATGGACCTGATGAGCAGAAACACCGAAAAAGTTGCGGAATATCTGGCGAGCCATCCCGGCATAGAGAGCGTGCAGTATCTCGGACTGAAAAGTCATCCACTCCATGAATTAGCCGCAAGATACATGTGGCTGGTCGATTCCGAATTTGACGACCAGTACCAGCGTCCGATAAACCGGTACGGACACCTCATGTCGTTTTGCGTCAAGGGAGGCGTGGAAAAAACCAGAAAATTTTTCGACAATCTGCAGCGCATCTGGCGCGCCACCGACCTTGGCCGCATCAAGAGCGTCGCCACCATTCCGGCGATTTCCACCCACCAGCAACAGGGTGAGGAGGGCCGGGCTCTGGCCGGCATCCCGGCCAACATGGTTCGTCTCTGTGTCGGTGCAGAACACCCAACGGACATTATTGCCGATCTCGATCAGGCGCTGCATGCGGCAAAAGGCGCCTGATCGACAAAGTGGAAGAAGAAATCCGCTGTGAGATGAGAGGTATTGGGAATCGTGAGTAAGGATTTATAGTTGCCCCCTGGCTGCCGTTTCTGTTAAATAGGGGCTTTGGCAAACCCTCACTGGAAACGGAACATGCATATACTCACAACCCTGGGAATCGCCGTGGCCCTGGCCATGGACGCCTTTGCCGTTGCCGTCGCCACCGGCGTCAGCCTCAAACAGGTCAGTTATCGGCAGACTTTCAGGCTCTCCTGGCATTTCGGCCTCTTTCAGGCCCTGATGCCGCTGATCGGCTGGGGAATTGGCGCCTCCATCGAGGAATATGTTGCGGCCTACGCCCATTGGGTGGCTTTCATCATGCTCGCCTTGGTCGGTTCCAATATGCTGAAAGAAGCTATCCTGGCCGACGACGATGAAGACATAACGACACCCCGGAAGGATTCCACAAAAGGCATGACAATGGTCATGCTTTCCGTGGCCACCAGTATCGACGCCCTGGCTGTCGGCCTGTCCATGTCGATGCTGCAGGTGTCGATCGCTTATCCGGCAACAATCATCGGTGTAGTTGCCGGTCTTTTCACCATTGCCGGCCTGCATCTTGGTAAACGGGTCGCCCAACTCACCTGGCTTTCTACCTGGGCCGAAATAATCGGGGGTCTGGTGCTCTGGATTATCGGCTTGAATATCCTGCGGGAACGCGGCGTTTTCAATGCTATTTTTTAAGAAAAAGCCGGACAGAAATAATTAAATGGATCTCTCTTCACCGATGGTGCATAACATCCATTTGACCTGATCCATTGAGTGTTTATTATTTTCAACGCTGAATTGCCGAAGATTTATACAAATATTCTACACCCGTTATTTTCAGATGAATCAATTCAAAACAGGGGGACAACGCATGAAAGATACAATCACAGCTGTGCGAGGAATGGAGATACTCGATTCCAGAGGCAACCCGACAGTCCGGGTATTTGTTGAGCTGAGCGACGGGACCAAGGTCTCCGCCTCCGTCCCCTCGGGTGCCAGCACCGGCGAAAACGAAGCGATTGAATTGCGGGACGGGGACAAAGGCCGCTATCTTGGCAAAGGTGTGCTTAAAGCGGTGGATAATGTCAACACCATAATCAGTCCGGCCCTCCTCGGCATGCCGGCAACAGAGCAGATAGCTGTCGATTACAGAATGCTGGAACTTGACGGCACCGACAATAAATCAAAGCTCGGTGCCAACGCCATCCTTGGCGTATCCATGGCTGTTGCCCGGGCTGCCGCGGAATCGGTCGGCTTGCCGCTCTATCGGTACCTTGGCGGAACAGGGGCCAGAAGAATTCCGGTTCCGGCCATGAATATAATCAACGGCGGTGCCCACGCCGACAACAGTGTCGATATCCAGGAGTTTATGGCCGTGCCGGTGGGTGCACCGTCTTTTGGGGAAGGGCTTCGATACGTGGCGGAGACGTTCCACGTCCTGAAAAAATTATTGAAAGGCCGTAACATGGCAACCAGCGTCGGCGATGAGGGCGGTTTTGCTCCAAACCTGGCCAGTAATGAAGCTGTTATGGATATCATCATGGAAGCCATCGAAAAGGCCGGATATAAGCCGGGAAAAGATATCTCCATATCTCTTGACAGTGCGGCCAGTTCTTTTTCCACCGATCTCACCAGCTCATACGACCTCACCCGGTCGGGAGCCGGCAAAATGACATCAGCGGATCTTATCGAAATGGGTGTCAAATGGGTTGATAAATATCCTATAGTTTCCTGGGAAGATCCTCTGGCTGAAAACGATTGGGAAGGCTTCAAAAAATTCACGGAACGGGTCGGCGACAAGATCCATATCGTAGGCGATGATATCTTCGTCACCAACACCCGCTACATTGCCAGGGGCATCGAGGAAAAAACGGCCAATTCTGTACTCATCAAACTCAATCAGATAGGCACAGTCTCCGAGAGTATCGATGCCGTACGGATGTGCCGCGATGCCGGCTGGCACTATTTTATTTCCCATCGTTCGGGTGAGACGGAAGACACCTTTCTGGCTGATTTCGCGGTGGCCATGGACGGCGGCCAGCTAAAAACCGGCTCTGCCTCCCGAAGCGAACGCATCGCCAAGTACAACAGGCTGCTGGAAATTGAACATGATCTTGGCGATTCGGCACTTTATTACTGGTAACTTGTTTCCTGGTCAAAACATCCGCCTGCAACGGAAACATTTTCTGCGCAGGCGGGGAACTTTCTTTACCCTGAGAACAACCCTGAAACTTTATGAAACCCATTATCAAACCAATTATCAAACCAATTGGCACCATCCATACGCCGTTTGACAAGCTGGAAGATATGCCGATCCAACCGAAAGGTGCCGCAGAGGTAATCGGCACCGTAGAATTGGAAGAACAATACGTCGAAGGGTTGGCCGACCTGGACGGGTTCAGCCACATCTATCTGCTCTATGAATTTCATATGGCAAAACGAACCGCCCTGACGGTGACCCCTTTCATGGACACCACCCCTCGAGGCGTCTTTGCCACCAGATCGCCTTTGCGGCCAAACCATATTGGCATCTCTATTGTCAGGCTGATCGGAGTTGAAAAAAATATCATCACTGTGCAGGGAATCGATATTCTCAACGGCTCGCCACTACTGGACATCAAACCGTACATCGCAGCCTTCGACGCAGTGCAACAAAGTCGATCCGGCTGGATGAAGGGGTCGGAAGAAGACGTTTCCAGCATGCGCTCGGATCTGCGCTTTGTCCGCTAACTTACCAGCTAACTTGTCCGCTAAATTTTGGATATTCGGACAATTTTTCAAGAAATATTTTATGGGGCCATTGACAGAAGCACCAATCACCTCCAATTTATAACATTATTGGACTACGTTTGTTCGGAGAACTTTGCCGCTGGACCAGCAAGTCATTAACAAGGAGTTGCATTGATGGACGAAGTAAAAAAGGAAAAACCGGACCCGCAACGTGTGGCAATATTACGTTCACTGCCTATCGAGGTGAAAGAACAGATAACCGGTGAAGAAGCTGAGGCGTTCATGTACAATCGTGAACTTCCTGAATCGCTTCTGGAAAAGCTCAAGGATTATCTCATTGAGGAGTAGCTTCAAAATTTTTACGTACAGTTCTATTAAGAAACATGCAAAAGGAGAAATATATGACTGAAGAAAAACGCACCCCTTGTCCAACCTGTCAAGGCAAGAAAATCATCGAAGGTGTCTGTGAGTCAGACTCGGAATGGAGTGGAACCCAGGAAGAAACCGACGATATGCAATGCACTCCCGATCAGGTATGCCCGACCTGCGACGGTAAGGGATACGAAGAATAATTTTCGAAGGTGCTTTTTCGCCTGTGCTGCCGGCAGACAGATGGGCGGAAAAGCATTTTTTTCTCAACAGTCATTTCTCCCCGCTCCTCCTTGTCGGCACTGATGAACTTGTAAAAAATGCCGATTATCTCTCAACGGATTTGAATGGTCCAGCTCGAAACTGCACCAAAATCCCGCAGGGGTCGGGTTTAGGCTTTCTGTCGAACATTTCTGAAAATGAAAATCGACAAGTGGGGTAATTTGCCGGATCCGCCGCATTGTTCCACTTGCCAGTAAGGGTTATTGTATGGTAATTGTTTAATACTCCTCTACGAAGAACAATAGCCAAGCAGAATTGGAATAATTTCTATTTTCAGGAGAACTACATGCGTGCTCACTACCTGCAACATGCTTCCTTCGAAGGACTTGGCAGTATAGGTCCCTGGCTCGAATCCGCCGGCTACGAAATTACCGTGACCAAATTCTACGAGTCTACATCGTTACCAAACCCCGACCAAATTGACCTACTTATCATCATGGGCGGCCCCATGAGTGTCAATGACGAAGAGCACTTTCCCTGGCTGCGATCGGAAAAACAGTTCATCAGAGATACCATTGAGTCCGGTAAGGCGGTGCTCGGTATTTGCCTCGGTGCCCAACTCATTGCCAGTGCACTTGGTGAATCCGTGTACCCTAATCGCCGCAAGGAAATCGGCTGGTTTCCTGTCGAGGGAATTCCCCATCGGCAGGAATCGACCTTTCTTTTTCCACCTTCTGTAGAAGTTTTCCACTGGCATGGCGATACTTTTGATCTGCCCGATGGCGCAGTGCATCTTGCGAGAAGCAAGGCTTGCGAAAATCAGGCGTTTCAGTATGATGAGGCAGTAATCGGCTTACAATTTCATCTGGAAACCACTCCCGAAACGGCACGTGCGATTGTAACGAACTGTCGTGAAGAGCTTCTGCCATCGGTATTCGTCCAGCCGGAAACGGTAATACTGGATCAGTCCCCTGAAAAATACCTGATAATCAATGAGCTGATGGCGGACATACTTTACTTTTTATCAAAAAAAACAATCGACTCCCAGGTGAAATAACCATGATACTTGAGATATTTTCCGACTATATCTGACCCTACTGCTACTTTATTACCGGGCGTATAGAAAGACTACAACGAGAATATGAAGTGGTTGTCCGCTGGCGAACCTTTCCGCTCCACCCCGAGACCCCCGAAGAGGGGCAACTGCTGGAGGAACTTTTCAGGACAACCCCGGAAAAAATTGCAGCAATGATGGTGCATCTACAGACTACAGCCGAGGAGTTGGGGTTGCCTTTTGGTGCAAGAAGCAAAACCTACAATAGCCGACTGGCTCAGGAACTGGGCCTCTGGGCGGAAGATCAGGGCAAAGGAGAGTCGTTTCATCTGGCTGCTTTTCATGCCTATTTCGCAGAAGGCCTCAATCTGGCTAAAATGCCCGTTCTTCTCGAACTCGCCCAAAAGGCAGGATTACCGGAAACGGAAGCGGAAAAAATCCTGGTAAACCGTACCTATAAGGAAAAAGTCGACAGAGACTGGGCGGAGTCACGGTTCAAATCGATCAATGCAGTACCGACCTTTGTCATGGGACAGCACAAACTGGTCGGTGCCCAAAGGTATCAAGCCTTGACGGAACTGGTTACCAATTATGGGGTAATCGCCAGGGAAACGCCCGCAAAGGCAAATAAAATTAATAATTTAAAAGAGGAAAGATGAAGATAGTTGAAGGAGACCTGATCACTTTTGCCCTGGAAGGTCAATTTGATGTCATTGTCCATGGCTGCAATTGCTTCTGCACCATGGGAGCCGGGATAGCGCGAGTCATCCAGGAGGAATTTCCCGAAGCTTATGCCGCGGATCTGGTCACCATCAAAGGCGACAGGAACAAGCTTGGCAATTTCAGTTTCGCCACCGTCAAACGCAACAAGCATGAGATCACTATCGTCAACGGCTACACCCAGTTTCATTTCCATGGAGATTCTGTTCTGGTTGACTACGACGCCGTTCAAAGCCTTTTCAAAAAAGTAAAACAACATTATTCAGGCAAGCGCATCGGCTACCCAAAGATCGGGGCAGGACTTGCCGGCGGCGACTGGGCAAGGATCTCCAGGATCATCGATCTGGAACTGGCGGAAGAAGATCATTCCCTCGTCATCTATGTCCCCTGAATCTCCCCGCACTCTTATCCGCTCAACTATTTCACGACAGGCTCACTTGCCTCATCCACCAGATAAAGGATCGACCGGTACGGGATGCCGCCATGCAGCGACAAGCCTATTTCGCAGGTCTTGCTGGTTGAGTAGCCAGCCTCGCAGGTACAGACATGGTCTCTCAGGTCTTTTAGGGCCGCTTCATTCAGCTCCGGGAAATTAAATCCGCGGTCGCCCGCAAAGCCGCAACAATATACATCCGCAGGCATCACCACTTCCCTGGCGCAGGCCCTGGCCAGTTGCTCGAGTTTGCCTTCCAGCCCCAGCTTTCTAGTAGAACAGGTGGGGTGTACCGCCACCTTGACATCCATCTGGGTAAAACTCAGCCGATCCATCAGGTAGGTGAGGACAAATTCGATCGGTTCATAAAGCTGCAGGCGTTTATCCAGTGTCGCCTGCATCCGGTAGAAACAGGGGCTGGTATCGCAAAGCACGGGGATCTCACCGTTGTTGGAGGCAGCCAGCAGCGCATCGGACAGTTCTTGAGACTTTCGGTCGGCCTGAACCATGAAGCCCTTACTCTCAAAGGCCTGACCGCAGCAGAGGCCATCCAGTTTTTCCGGATAGATGACCGCATATCCCGCCTTTTTTAACAGCGATTGGGTTTTCTGCGGCAACGGCTCCCGCTCTTCATCCTCCCTGGCCGGACCGCCCATGGCACGACTGGCACAGCTCGGGAAATAGACCACCTTCAACGGATTGCCGCCATCCGCCGGCTCCGCCTCGATCTTCGGCACCCCTGTCGGCATCTCTTTATTCCAAAGGGGCAACTTGTCCAAGGTCACTTTTCTGGCCAGGGTTGACGCCATCTCCATGAAAGGAGTTCCTGCCATCTTATGTACGGAATCGACAACGTTCAGGGTGGTGCCGATGGCCTTCGCCACCCCGCCAAAATTACCCGCCACCCAATCGGCAACACTATTGCCGAGCCTGCCGTGAGCTTCCTCCCGCAGGGCCTTGATCATTTTGCCGGTATCGATACCGACCGGACAACGGGTGGAACAAAGACTGTCGGCGGCGCAGGTATCTTTCCCCGGATACCGATAGGCATTGACCAGCGCTCTGAGCTTTTTCGAATCACCGGCTGCTGCCATCTGCCTGCTGATCTCGCGTCTCCCGACAATGCGCTGCCGCGGGGTAAAGGTCAGATCCTTGGAAGGGCAAACCGGCTCACAGAAACCACACTCGATACACTTGTCAACTATCTCATGGGTTGCCGGCAAGGGTTTCAGATCCTTGATATGCGCCTCGGCATCCTCATTCAAGATCACTCCGGGATTTAAAAGATTGAGGGGATCGAAGATGTTTTTTATCTCCCTCATCAGTTGAAAGGCCGCCTCGCCCCACTCCTTTTGCACAAAAGGAGCCATATTGCGACCGGTGCCATGCTCGGCCTTCAGGGAACCGTCATACTTTTCCACCACCATCTTCACCACTTCTTCCATGAAATCCCGGTATCGTACCACCTCCGAGGGGATGGAAAAGTCCTGAGTGAAGACAAAATGGAGGTTGCCATCAAGGGCATGGCCGAAAATAATCGCTTCATTATAGGCAAATTTCTTGAACAGTTCCTGTAAATCAAGCGCCGCGTCGGCCAAGTGTTCTCCGGGAAAGGCAACGTCCTCGATAATGACGGTGGTCCCGGTCTTACGGACTGCGCCGACTGCCGGAAACAATCCTTTCCTGATCTTCCACAGAGCGGTGAACTCGACCGGCACATCGGTAAACGATACGGGCCGCACCGTCGGCAGTTGATGCAACGACGCTTGTATCGCGGCGATCTGGGTCTGGAGGAGTTCCGCCGACTCAGCTCTCGTCTCAACCAGAAGTGCCGTAACCGTATCCGACAGCTCCTTGAGATAATCCGGCATGCCGGCTTTAGTTTCTACAGAGCGCAGGCCGGCGCGGTCTATCAACTCGGCAGCGGCAACCGGCTGTTGTCTGAGGAGAGGGATTGCCTGACAGGCGGTCTTTACATCCGGATAAAACATCAGAGCACTTGCCTTATGCCGATGCTCAACAACGGTTCGATAGACAACATCCGAAATAAATCCCAGAGTCCCTTCACTGCCGATCATCAAATGGATCATGATATCATAGGGATCTTCGAAATCGATCAAAGCATTCAGACTGTAGCCGGTGGTATTTTTGATCTTGAATTTATAACGAATCCGCTCCGTGAGCTGTTCGTCTGCCAGCACCCGTGTCCTCAGGCGCCCGAGCCTTTCCAGAACAGTTGCATGGCTTCTCTCAAACTCGGCCCGGCTTTTATACTCGGCGGTATCCACCGCTGTTCCATCGGCCAGCACCACTCGCATGCTTTCAAGGGTCTGATAACTGTTCTGTTCAATGCCGCAGCACATGCCGCTGGCGTTATTGGCCAGGATACCGCCTATCTTGGCGGTATCAATCGAGGCGGGATCGGGTCCGATTTTTTTATCAAATTCGGCAAGAATCGCATTGGCGTGGCTGCCTATCACCCCCGGCTCCAGCTGTATCCTGTCCGCGTTATCGAAAACCCTGTATTTCCGCCATCCCTGCCCCAACCGAACCAGAATGGAATCGGAGATGGCCTGACCGGACAGACTGGTACCCGCCGCCCTGAAAGTTACCGGAAGTCGCAGCTTGTTTGCTTCCCGGAGGATTAGCTGAACCTCTTTCTCGTTTTCCACATTGATGACGATCTTGGGAACCAACCGATAAAAACTGGCGTCAGTACCAAAAGTTATGGTTCGGAGCGGATCGGTGATGATGTTTTTTTTCGAGATTTCCCGGACAATCTTCCGGTAAAATTCCTCGTATCTTTCTGGGAGCATGGCCGACCTCGTTCAGCATGTTTTTAAGGTACTATACGGGCGGGTTTAGAACCCGCCCCTACCCATCCCGCCTTTCCTCACTTTACCGGGGCCGGAGAGTTATTATCAGCTGGCACCCCACAAGGGGGTACTCTGTTTAGTGCCTCCCTTGAGGGGCATAAGTACCTTCACGAAATTCATTCTAAAAAACAAAAAATGAATTTCTAAGGTACTAATAACTATAACTAATGCCACTGTTATTTTCAGCGTAAAATCATCGGTCATTTGTAATATTTAGCCAAAGGCGCTACAATCGGCCGGGATTAATTCGCTTTAAAAATGAAAAAGTACATCCCCTGGAGGGCACCATGGTTACATCTATTATCCTGATGAATGTAGAACGGTCCAAAATCAATGAGGTGGCGGAACTGCTGGAAGGCACCCCCGGAATATCCGAAGTGTATTCAGTGAGCGGCAATTATGACCTGGTCGCAATAGTCCGTGTGGCCACAAACGAAGAGTTGGCAAATCTGGTGACAAAAAAGATGCATGCCATAAAAGAGATCCTGAAAACTGAAACGATGCTGGCTTTTAAAGCGTATTCCAGACACGACCTGGAAGCCATGTTCTCGGTAGGAATGTGATGTAGCAAAGATTGTCGAATCTTTCCGGTACAAAAATGCCACCAAGCCTGGGATAAATTCCGGTAAACGGGCTTATCCCAGGTTCTCACTTGGTGCACTGAGGGCAGGTTTTGATAACAAAGTGAGGGTCGTTGCTACTTTTCAGGAGATCGTCGAAGCTGTACCATTCCCCATCATACCTGTTGAGTATATTTCGACAGCTCCCGCAAATTTCCACCCCGCTCTCGAGCATTTCCAACTGATTTAAAGCCGCTCGCAGCTCAGCCACAGACTCGGAAAGCGAGGATTGGGTGCGAACCAGCCTTTCAGCTACCCGGGTCCTGGCCCGAAGTTCATCGTCGTTAAAGGGTTTTGTCATGTAATCGTCCGCCCCGGCGTCAAATCCCCGGACAATATCCGTTTTACTGTCTCGACCGGTCAGCAGAATAATATAAGGAGGATTTTCAACGTCCATCTCTTTCACCCGCCGACAAACCTCAACTCCGTCGAGCCCAGGCATTTCCCAATCGAGGATAGCAATATGGGGTGCATCCGGCTTCTGCAGCTTAGCCCAGGCCTCTTCCCCGTTTGTCACACTCTCAACGCGATATCCCCATTTCTCCAGGCATACCTGAACCATCATTCGAGTGGTGAATTCGTCTTCAGCTATCAGTATTTTCACATTTCTCCCTTACGATTATTTCTCAGCCATTTCCCAGCAGGGGATGACTTTTTTCAGTAATTATCACGAACAGTTGCCACTTTATCCAAATGAAATTAACCGAAAAATTCGCCGCTTCGACTGACAAATTATTTATTCCCTCACACCTTGACTTTTTACTAGCGCAATGTCAATACATCAACAGGTAGAAACCATCCCTGACAGTGTGGGTAGTATGTTCTATATATTCCAATATTTCGTAGTGTCGTGTCAAGGAAGATCAATCAATTAAGTTTGACGGGACACTCATCCCATTGCAAAATCGTCATGGACAATAACTATTATTTTTCATTGAAAGCCCGGTTTACTCCTGCATTCAGATCCGATGAATCCCAATCGTTTCCCGCTTTCTGGTTTATATTCCAGGGCGAAAAACTCCTGGTAAACATAAGAGAAAATGACACGGACACCGTTTGTACCCATTCTCCGGAGCAGCTGGGTATGGTGCCGATTTTCAGTCAGTTTCTCGGCCGATATGGCACCACCAACTGTTTTGCAGCCGAAGTCCGGGACATCGCGTCCCCACCGCCATCGACGCAATTCAAGGGGCTCAAAACACTTTTTGGTACAGTGGATGACGACCTTTTTATTCTGGCAGGCCGGGCGATACAAATCCTGCACTGGCATAGGGAGCACCAGTTCTGCGGAAAATGCGGCACCCCGATGGAGAACCGAAAAACCGAACTGGCCAAAATCTGCCCCGCCTGCAGTTTTGTCAGTTTTCCCCGGCTGTCCCCGGCGGTGATCATGTCGGTCACCAGGGACGATCATATCCTCCTGGCCCGCGCGCCCCGCTTTCCTCCCGGAATGTTCAGTACCCTGGCCGGTTTTGTCGAACCGGGAGAAACCCTTGAGGAGGCGGTCAAGCGGGAAGTTCGGGAAGAGGTAAATGTCCGGATCGGCAATATCAGCTACGTCGCCAGCCAGCCCTGGCCTTTCCCGCATTCAATTATGATCGGGTTTTCAGCCAGCTACATCGACGGAGAGATTGAGATCGACGATAATGAGATTGAAGAAGCGGGGTGGTTTTCCATTCACGATCTTCCTCTTCTCCCTTCAAAAATCACCATAGCCCGTCTCCTGATCGATAATTTCATCAAAAACCGTTCATAAAAAACGAAAAAAATGCCAATCAACCCAAACAACCCAGACCATTCCGGCTCTGCAAAAGCACTGCCCGCTCCCACAACCGACACCACCCTGATCAACGCCAAGCTCATTAGCCAGGCGGTGGAAAGCTCAAGGCTCAGCCCGAGGAAAAGAATCATACTCCCGTTCCACAAGGGACCGGAATCGCCCATGCACAGGATGCTCAATGCACTGCAGCCTTATAGCTATATCCAGCCCCACCGTCATCTGCATCCGCCCAAGGCCGAATCGGTTATAATTCTACAGGGTGCTTTGCTCTGCTTTCTTTTTTGCCCCAGCGGCGAAGTGGCAGAGGTATTCACCCTGGCCGCAGGTTCGGAAAACGTTGGAGTGGATAGTGAGCCCGGTGTTTATCATACTTTCCTGGCGCTGGCGAAAGACACCGTCATCTTCGAAGTCAAACCCGGTCCCTACGAACAGAATTCCGATAAGGATTTTGCCCCCTGGGCGCCCGCCGAGGGGACATCGGAGACCAGAGATTACATGGAATATCTTTATAGTTTAGGTAAAGGTTCAGGTAACGATCCGCAATTTTTCTGATCTTAAAAACCATCGATCATACGAGTCAACTGGAAATTATCTGAAAATGCCGTTTGCAACACCGCCACATGATTATATTTGGCTCTGGACAGGCTGGTGATCGCATCGAGCAGATCGGATTCCCTTTGTAATCCCTCTTTGTATTTGAGCTGGGTAATGCGCAGATTTTCTTCTGCCTGCTCAATGGAACGTTTAGCAACCTCGACATTTTCAAGGCTTACCTGGAAGTCGATATGAAGATTGCTCAAATCGGTGACAAAATCATTCTTCAACTCATCCAATTCATACTGAGCGGACCGGATTTCGAGCTTAGCCCGGGCCACCTTTGCCTCAGTGGTAAAGCCCTGAAAAAGATTCATTGACAGGACCAGTTGCGCCCGCAGTTCTTCCTCCTCCTCCAATCCCCTGCCATTGATAAAATCATCATCATATTTGCTGTAACTGCCCACCACATCGACTTGGGGGTAGTAGCCAGCTAATTCCGCCTCAGACCTGGCGGAGTTAGCAGCAATAACAGCTTCCAAGGCCCTGATCTCACTTCTTTCGGCAAGCATTTTATTGGTGTATTCGCCTTTGTCCATGGCTGGCGGCAGTTTCTTGAAATCGGCAAAATCCAGAGCTGTCAATTCTATCTCGCTGCCCACCTGTCGAGAAAGTCTATTGACGCTCTTTTTCAAATCGGCGTCGGCTGCCTTTAAGGTGATATCGGCGTTATCGTAATCGACACGGAATTTCAAGAGCTCATTTTTGCCGATTAGTCCGACACGGTACCTGCCCTCTCCGTCCCGATAGACCTTTTCAAGGGTCAGAAACGCCGCCTCGGCCACCAGGCGATTGGCCTGCCGCTCAAAGACCCCCAGATAGGCAAGAGCCACATTCAGCTGAATATCCTGTTTGACTCCCTGCAGCCGGTACTGTTCAAACTCCCTTTGTTTTTCTGCCGACAACAGAGTGTA
>Ga0214472_10002745_pt1 | contig 18787 bp, 18 predicted proteins | sample RVTome_6_FD_207662 | JGI IMG/M metagenome (GOLD analysis project Ga0214472, IMG submission 207662) | Soil microbial communities from uranium-contaminated site in the Upper Colorado River Basin, Wyoming, United States - RVT140D175 | ecosystem: Environmental > Terrestrial > Soil > Contaminated >...
GGCCGCCTGAGCGAGGACCTCGACGCTGCGTTCGCCCTGACACAACAGGTCGAGGAGCTCGATCCGCTTGGGGTGCGCCACTGCCTTGCCGATCCGGGCGAACTGTCCGTAGAGCCCGTCCTTCACCTCCCGACCGGTCATCTCGTTCACCGATACTCCTTCGATTTCTCCGTTGCTCCAATGATCTATAGAATAACAGAGAACGGCAGGAGTGACGGAAGCGAGAACAGCCCGATGAAGTCGACACTGGTCATCCTCAACGATCCGCCCTACGGCACCGAACGCAGCTACAACGGTCTGCGTCTCGCCGGGTCGCTGGCCAGACGCCCGGGCGAACAGGTCCGGGTGTTCCTCATCGGGGATGCGGCCTCCTGCGCCAAGACGGGCCAGAAGGTCCCCCAGGGCTACTACAACCTCGAACTGATGCTCCGTTCGGTGGCGCGAAGAGGCGGCGAGATCGGCGTGTGCGGCACCTGCATGGACGCCCGCGGGATCGGCGACATCGAACTGGCCGAGGGGTGTCAGCGCAGCAGCCTGGACGAGCTGACCGAATGGACCCAGGCCGCCGACAAGGTTCTCGTCTTCTGACCATGAGAGAGAAGGACGCACAATGAGCGAAGCCAAGACGGTCGTGGTACTAGGTGGTGGGGTCGGTGGTGTCGTGGCGGCCACCGCCCTCCGCAAGGAACTTCCGGAGCCGCACCGGGTGGTGCTGGTAGACCGGGAGCGCCGTCATCTGTTCGCACCGTCCCTGCTGTGGCTGATGACGGGCGGCAGATCGGCCCGGCGCATCTCCCGTCCCCTCGATCGGCTCACCAAGAAGGGCATCGAGGTGGTGTGCGGTGACATCGAGCGGATCGATCCACAGACCCGGCACGTCCGGGTGGTCGAGTGCGCCAGGGGGGACGACCCGATGTCGGTCGGCGGGACCGCCATGGACCTGGAGCCCGACTATCTGGTTGTGTCCCTGGGGGCTGAGCTTGCACCCGAGGTCATCCCCGGCCTGGCCGAGGCGGGGCACAACTTCTACACCCTCACCGGAGCCGAGAGCCTCCGAGACTCGCTGGCCGACTTTTCCGGGGGCCGGATCGTGGTCCTCACCGCCGCCCCCGCCTACAAGTGTCCAGCCGCCCCCTACGAAGCGGCCATGCTGATCGACGATCACATCCGCAAGCGAAAGCTGACCGAGCCGACTCGTGTCGACCTCTACGCCGCCGAACCGGGGCCGATGGGCGTGGCCGGACCAGACGTGTCGGCCGGGGTGCGGGCCATGGTGGAGTCAAGGAGCATCGGCTACCACCCCGACCACCAGGTGGCCGAGGTCGATCCGGCGAATCGGAACCTCACCTTCACCAACGGCGTCACCGTTGGCTATGACCTCTTGGCCTACGTACCACCCCACCGCGCACCCCGTGTCGTGCGGGAGGCGGGGTTGGTGGACGACAGCGGATGGGTCCCCGTCGACCGGGACACTCTCCACACCGCCAACCCGCACGTGTATGCGATCGGGGATGTCACCGGTATCCCACTCAAGATGGGCAAGCCCCTCCCCATGGCCGGGGTGTTCGCCGAACGCGAGGCCAAGGTGGTGGCCCGCAACATCGCCCATGAGATCACCGGTAGAGGCGAGCCTGCCGTCTTCGACGGTCATGGGGAATGCTTCATCGAAACCGGAGCAGGCCGGGCCGGTTTCGGACGCGGCGACTTCTACGCCGAACCGACACCCCAGATCGAGCTGTATCCGGTAGGACGCCGCTGGCATCTCGGCAAGCTTCTGTTCGAGATGACCTGGCTGCGCCGATGGTTCTGAGGCGCCCGCCTCATCCACCCAGGGACCGGCAATAGGACGGCGAGCACCAGCCTGGCCCTGTGGTGCAGCCTTGACCCAAGGCCACTGGTGCCGAACGCTCGAGAGGATCAGAGCAGGAGCCGCTCCTCGTACTCCACGCGGGACAAGAGGTGGGCTTCCCCCTCGGTGATGAGCACCATGTCCTCGATGCGGACGCCCCCGCCACCGCGGATGTCCGGCACCCACACCAGCGGCTCGACGGCGAAGACCATGTTCGGTTGGAACTCATACGTGGTGGCGCCGGGGAGCGTCTCGCCGATGTACGGGGGCTCGTTCGCCCCCATGCCGATGCCGTGACCGATGAAGAGGCTGAAGAGGTGCTCGTCGAGTCCGTGGTCTCCGATCTTGGCGATGATGGCGTCAGCGGCGTCCTGGTTGGTGTAGCCAGGTCGCATCTTCTCCACACCGGCCATCAAACCTTCGTAGACGGCGGTGTAGATCTTCTGCTGGGTTTTCGACGGTCGGCCGACGATGGTGGTGCGACCGATGTCGGCGAAGTAGCCGTTCCACATGGCTCCGATGTCGATGAAGCACAGGTCCTGATTGCGGATGATCTTGTCGGTGGCGAGCCGATGGGGCGGCGACATGTGCTCTCCTGATGCCACGAAAGGCGTGATGACATGCGCCATCTCGCCGCCGAGGTGGAAGAGGGTCTGCATGGCGTCGCCCGCCACCTCCATCTCGCGGCGGCCCGCCCTGGTGCCGTCGAGGGCTCGCTGGGTGACGGAGTCGCCGATGGCACATGCCTCCTCGATCACCGCCACTTCGAGGTCGCTCTTGATCCAGCGCGCCTGCTGCATGACGGTGTCACCATCGATCAACTCCAGATCCGGGAGATGGGCGGCCATCGACCGGATGAACGAGATGTTGGCCTGATCGACGGCCAGCCGACCGGAGGTGAGCCCGCGCTCCGCGAGCAGCGGCGTGAGGATGTTGGCCACGAAACCGTCGACCAACTCCCGCTGCTCCATGATGGGCACGGCGTGGGACTCGGCGATCCAGCTCATCCCGAACCTCGCCTTGTCGATCTCCCCGCCCGATCCGAGCAGCACGGGTTCTCCGTCGGGGGTCAGCAAGGCCCCATTCAACGAGGTTGTCTTCCCGGCGATGAGCTGGGCCCGCAGCGACGTCAGGTAGCGGACGTTCTCGTCCTTCCAGACGAGGATGGCGTCGGCGGCGGAGCCCGCCAGCGCTCGCTGCGCCTTGTCCACGCGCTGTCTCCGCAGCTCGGCGAAGTCGTAACGGTCTTCCCAGTCGACCGAGAACGGACCTTTGGCGTACCTGCTGATGGCGACTCCAAGCGCTTCGGGGTGCGGCTAGATGGGAAATCGCACCTGTTGTCTATATTCGGTATACTACAAGGTCCTACCGGGGGCGCCAAGGCTCCTCACCCTCGGCAACGGCGCGGACTCCTCGCATCACGAAGCGGACAGGGGGATGGACCATCGGACGGAAGAGACTCCAGCTGGATGCATCGACGTCGCGGCGGATGACCGCCGTCGAGCTCGTTCGCGACGTTCTCCGAGCGGCAATTCTCAGGGGCGATCTCCCGGGTGACTCCCGACTGATCCAGACCGACATCGCCAGCCAGCTCGGGGTGAGCACCACGCCGGTCCGCGAGGCGATGAGAGATCTGGCAGGGGAGGGGCTGATCGCCCTCGACAGCCATCGCGTCGGAACCGTGCGCAAGCCCGACTGGGCTGAGCTGGTCGAGATCGTGGAGATCCGCCGCGCGTTGGAGGACGTCGCGACGACCCGAGCGATGGAGAACATCTCGGCCCCGCAGCTGGCCGAGGCCCGACGGCTGGCTGCCGAACTGGCGGAGGAAGAGGACGTCGGCACCTGGGTGCAGAAGAACAGCCAGTTCCACTCCATCTTTCACCGGGCCACGAACACCGTGCGTCTCGGCGGAATCCTCGCCGCGTTGGAGGAGGCGGGAGGGGTGTTCGTTGCGCAGGCGCAGCGCCTCCACCCCGACATCCGGCGACGGGCGGCCGCCGACCATTTCGCTCTGCTCGACGCCTACGAGGCGAAGGACGTGGCGCGGGCGGCGGCCATCCAGCACAGCCACATCATGCTGCCGCTGCAGGCCCACGACATGCAGAGCGAGCCCTGACGGTCGCCGCGCCCACGTCTCGGAGAACTGCTGGAGGTCGGCCGGTGACGCGGAGAGTGAACTGTCGGCGTCGGTGTGGTCCGGTGGGTGGCTCAGACCCCTCTGGCGATGTGCCTCAACCGAGCGGTCGGGCACGTGGTCGGGCGGCGAGCACCGTCGAATCCGATCAGTCGCTCTTTCACGCCATGAATCTCCCACCATTGACCGAGACGATCTGGCCGGTCATGAAGCTCGCCTCGGGTGAGGTCAGGAACAGGATCCATTGAGCGAGCTCCTCTGGCTGCTGGTACCGCCCGAGCGGGATCGACGCCGCAGTGGCGGCCAGCTCCTCGCGGTCACGCAGCCTTTCGATGCGCTCGGTGAGCACGGCGGAGGGCGACAACGTGTTGACCGTGATGCCCTCCGGCGCCAGTTCGGCCGCCAGCGACCGCGTCAGGGCATGCACACCGCCTTTGGCCGCCACGTAGGCGGGCGATGTCGCCCACCCTGCGGTCTGGCCCGCCAGCGAGCCGATGTTCACGACCCTCCCTGCATCGGAGCGACGGAGGAGTGGAAGGAGGGCGCGGGTGGCCAGGAACACCGACGTCAGGTTGAGGTCGAGGATGCGACGCCACTCCTCGAGGGTGACATCCTCGATTCCCTGGGCGACGCCGAAACCCCCGGCGTTGTTCACGAGGGCGTCGAGCCGTGGGGCGCTCGATGCGATGGCGGCTACCGCCGATCTGACGTCTGTCTCGGAGGTGAGGTCGCAGCCGATGAATGTGGCTCGTTCCATGGCGGCGGCCGCCTCTTCGCCCCCTTGCAAGTCGATGTCCAACAGGAACACTCTTGCGCCGGCGCCGGAGAGGGCGGAGGCCGCTGCCCGGCCGATGCCGGTGGCGGCGCCCGTCACGACGACGATCCTCCCGTCGGCTGTCATTCCCGCCCCAGATCGAGCACGGGAGCCGGGACGGTGTCGAGGAGCGCGATCGGCGGGGCGGAGACTCGAACGACACCCGTTCGCCACTCCTCGTCGAGGCCCCCGATCCGGAGCTCGGTGGTCGTCATGTTCTCCGATCGTGTCTGGGATGGCCGATCCTATAGGATGTGGAAGTTCGGTCAGCTTCCCGTCGGATCCCGGTATGGAGTCCGACACCGGTCAGGCGGGCGAGACCTTCGTATCTCCAGGTAGAGGTGGTCGTGAGGGATCGTCTGGGCAGGTGGCGTCGGTTGGCAGTGGTAGACGTCTCACCACTTCGCCAGGTTCCGGGATATCGTTGGCTGTTCGGCGGGATGCTCGCGATGCAGGCGGGGCGCCAGCTCACGGTCGTGGCTGTTCCGTTCCAGCTGTTCGCGCTCACCGGGTCGACCCTGGCGGTGGGCCTCCTCGGCCTCGCCCAGCTGATCCCGCTGCTCGTGGTATCGACGGTCGGGGGAGCGTTGGCCGACGCTTTCGACCGTCGTCGTCTTCTCGCTCTCGCCCAAGTGGCACTCGCCGTCACGGCCGCCGGATTGTTGTGGAACGCAGCAGCGGAGGCGCCGGCCGTCTGGCCGCTCTACGTGCTCAGCGCGGTCAACGCCGGCGTGTCGGCCATCGACTCGCCGGCGCGTCACGCCATCGTTCCCGGGCTGGTCGGACGCGCCCTCCTCCCGGCCGCCCTCGCCCTCAACCAGACACTGACCAACATCGCCAAGACGGCAATGCCGGCGATGGCAGGTCTGCTCATCGCGGTCTGGGGCCTTCCGTTCAGCTACGGCGTGGAAGTGCTGCTGTTCATCGCCAGCTTCCTGCTGTTGCGACACCTTCCCCCGACCGAGATCGAAGGCGGCGGTCGCAAGCTCGAGCTCTCCGCCATCGTGGAGGGATTCAGGTTCCTGCGCTCGCGTCGGATCATTCAGGCGGCGTTCCTCATCGACCTGAACGCCATGGTCTTCGGGATGCCGACCGCTCTCTTTCCCGCGTTCGGGACAGAGGTGTTGGGCGGCGACGCCTTCACCGTCGGGCTGCTGTACGCGGCACCGGGCGCAGGGGCCCTGGTGGGGGCCCTCAGCTCGGGCTGGGTCTCGACGGTCCGTCGCCAAGGTCGGGCCGTGGTGCTCGCGGTGGTCGGTTGGGGTGCCGGCATCGCTGTGTTCGGGCTGACCGACTCGCTGCCCGTGGCGCTGACGATGCTCGGCCTGGCAGGGGCGGCGGACGTCGTCTCCGCCATCTTTCGCAATTCGATCGTCCAGCTCACGGTGCCCGACAATCTGCGCGGGCGGCTCTCGTCGATGCACATGGCCGTGGTCGCCGGCGGACCGCGCCTCGGAGATCTGGAAGCCGGGGTGGTGGCGGCCGTGACGTCGGTTCGCTTCTCGGTCGTATCGGGAGGACTGGCCTGCGTCATCGGGGCGGTGGCCATCGCCCGTTGGGCTCCGCCGTTCGTCGCCTACCGCTACGTCCCGGACGACGATCCCGGGTCGGCGGTGCCCGGCCCGGTCCGGCCGTGACCGGCGCGCCGATCTCAGCTCAGCCCGTAAAGCCGGCCGGCGTTACCGCCCTTGATGGCTATCCGCTGGTCTTCGCAGAGTCCGTCGGTGGAGTCGATCAATCCCACCGGGTCGGTCTCGCTCATGTCGAACGGGAAGTCGGTGCCGAGCATCACCCGGTCGGCTCCCACCACGTCCACCAGATGACGCAGGTAGAGCGGCTGGAAGACCACCGTGTCGTAGTAGAGCCGCCTCATGTAGTGACTCGGCGGATGGTCGGGGATCCTCACGCGCGTCTCGGGACGAACCTTCCAGGTGTGATCGGCGCGCGAGGCGTAGAACGGGAGGTAGCCGCCGCCGTGGAGAAGGACGACCTTGATGTCGGGATGTTCCGCGAACAGTCCGCTGAAGATCATCCTGGTGGCGGCCACCATCGTCTCCAGCGGGTTGCCGATGCAGTTCACGAGGAAGTAGTCGCTGAAGCGCTGGCTCTCGGGGAAGCCGCTGGGATGGATGATGACCGGGACGCCTTTGGCTTCCACCGCCGCCCAAAACGGACGGAACCTCGGCTCATCGAGGTTGTGGCCGTTCACCGTTCCGCCGATCTGGAGTCCTTTGAATCCGAGATCGTCGACGACCCGGTCCAGCTCGGCGATGGCGAGGTCGACGTCCTGCAGGGGCACGGTCGCTGCCAGCGCGACGAACCGGTCGGGGTGATCTGTCACCGCCGTCGCGAGCCGGTCGTTCTGGATACGGGCGGCTTCGGCGCCGGCTGCCGGGGGTGCCCAGTAAAAGTATTCGGAGACGAACGTGGCCAAACCCTGGATATCCACGCCCATCCGGTCCATGTGCTCGATGCGAGCGGAGGGATCGGTGAGTTGGGCGGAGATGGTGGGGAACATCGCCTTGTTGTGGTCCCGCGAGTCCTGGCCCATGAAGTAGTCGTAAGGCTCGGACTCGGGCCGCTGGTGCGTGGCGACCGCCGAGCGGCTCGCCGGAGTGGCCAGGTGGCAGTGGATGTCGATGGTTTTCAACTCGGTCCGCTCTCGTCAGGTCACAGTCGAGGCACGATAGCCAGGTCGCCCGGTGGCGGTGACCACCGATGACCGGGTACCTACGGGAGCTGATCTGGCGTTCCGGCGAGACTTCGGGGGAGCGTCGTCTCAGCCGAGCCGCCATCTACCTGCTGCTCCTGCTGGTCGTCGTCGTGCTCGGTCTCAATTGGCCGCTGATGGCTACCGGCCTGCGATCCGTCCCCCCGGTGTGGATGGGGGTGTTCCGCGTCGCCGGAGCGGCGGTCGTGGTGCTCACGCTCGCTGCCTCGACGGGCAAGCTCCGCCTTCCGCCCCGCCGTGACATCCCCATGATCCTCTCCTTGGCGGTCTTCCGGCTCGCCACCGTGTTCGTGCTCGTCTTCACGGCTCTGCGTCTCGTCCCGGCCGGCCGGTCCTCGGTGGTGGTGTGGACAACGTCGCTGTGGACGGTGCCCATCGCCGCCGTCTTTCTCGGAGAGCGGATGAGCGGCAGACGCTGGATAGGGCTGGCAGCCGGCGTCGTCGGGGTGGCGGTCCTCTCCGAACCCTGGGCGATGTCCTGGGGTCAGCCGGGTGTTGCCGTTGGTCACGGCCTCCTCGTCCTCGCCGCCATCACCAACGCCGCCACCGCCGTGCACATTCGCGGCCATCGCTGGACCATCACCCCTCTGGAGGCCGTCCCGTGGCAGCTGGCGGGGGCGGCCATCCCACTGGTCGCCCTGGCCCTGGCTGTGGAGGGCGTGCCTGTCATCGACTGGACCCCGCAGCTCGCCGCCATCGTCGCCTATCAGGGCATGCTGGCCACCGGAATGGCCTTCTGGGCGCAGCTCGTCATCCTGCGCAACCTGTCCGCCATCTCGGCGAACCTCACGCTCATGGGCGTTCCGGTGGTCGGGGTTCTTTCCTCTGCCGTGCTCCTCGATGAGGCGATCACGCTCACGCTTGCTGCCGGGATGTTCCTGATCATGGTCGGAGTGGGGCTCAACCTCGTTGCCGAGGCCGCCTCCACAGACGACCCGGGCCCGCTGTGATGACGCCGAGGGACGGTCAGTCGACGGATTCGAAGGCGTCGAGGGATGTCTGGAGATGCTCGGAGAGGGCGTTGACTGCTGCCTCGGTGTCCCGCCGTTCGAGAGCGTCGAGGATCACGGCGTGATCGCGATTCGCCTCTTCCCGCAGACCCGGCTGATGTGTGAGAGACGCACCGATGTACATGACGGAGGCGTCCTGCAGGTTGCGGATGATGGCCGCCAGCCGGGGCGATGCAGCGGTCTCGTACAGGGCCATGTGGAACACCCGGTTGCGATCCACCCAGTCCGCGGAGTGGGGCTCGTCGAGCATCGTCTGGTGGAGTTTGCGGAGCTGGGCGATCATGGCGTCACTGATCTTCGGCACTGCCTGGCGCATCGCCAGGGGCTCGAGGATGCTCCTTATCTGGTAGATGTCTTCGACGTCCTCCCTGCTCAGCTCGGCGACGATCGCTCCCCGATGGGGGTCGAACTGCACCAGCCCCTCGGTGGCGAGGTCGCGCAGCGCCTCGCGCACCGGGGTCGTACTCACGTCGAGCATCGCCGCCACCTCGGCTTGGACGAGCCGACTCCCCGGGGTCACCTCCCCGTTGAGGATGGCTCGCCGCAAGACTGCCCGCACGTACTCGTGGGCGGTCCGGCGGGCCCCGGCGAAATCGTCGTTGGGCACGGAGATACGGAGTTCTGGCGTCTTGTCCACGGGTGTGCATGGTACAAGCACGGTGACGGCGGGGAGGGGATCGGGGTGCGGCTTCGAGGAGTCCCGGCCCGTTCGGCTAGGCCGGCCCGCTCGATCACGCACCGGCTGTGACGGTGTCGCGTGATCGTCGCTCCGACCGGTATCGGGTCATGCCATCGTGCATGATATAGGATCAGGGGATGAGCGCTCTCGTCGCCAGAACCGGTCGTGTCTCCTACCACAACTCCGGCGACGGGCCGCCCCGGGTTCTGCTCCACTCTCTGCTCACCGATTCCAATGCCTTCAGTCCGATCGAAGAGGGTCTCAGCGGACGGTCCTACGCCATGGACCTTCCCGGATTCGGCTCCACCACACCCTGTGCGCCCGACGTGGATGAGTACAGCACTCGGGTGGCCGACTTCATCGACGCCGTCGGGCTCGGTGAGGAGCGGCCGGTCCTCATCGGCAACGGGCTCGGCGCCTTTGTCGCTCTCGGCACGGCCATCCACCATGGGTCGCTCCTGGGCGGCCTGATCCTGGTGGGGTGCGGCGTCCGCTTCCCCGATCCGGCGCGGGCCGCCTTCGCTGCCATGATCGAGGTGGTGGAACGGGGCGGGATGGAGGCCGTCGTCCCCACCGCTCTGCAGCGGATCTTCACCGCCGATCACATCGCTTCGCACCCCGGGGCGGCGGCGGAGCGCGCGGCGGTCCTCAGGCGCACCGACCCCGCCGCGTTCATCACCGCCTGCAGGGCGCTCACGCGGTTGGACTACACGGCGGCCGCTCCGACCGTTACCGCTCCCACGTTGATCGTGGTCGGTGAAGACGACGCCGCCACACCCCCCCCGATGGCCGAGGAGCTGCACGAGCTCATGGCCGGGTCGGAGTTGGTGCGGCTCGCCGGTGTCGCCCACGCTCCGCAGATACAGGATCCGCCAGCCTTCATTCAGGCGATCAGACCATTCCTGGAGGGGCGATGACTCGATACAACGTGGTGGTGAGCGACAAGGTGTTCCCGTCGGTCGACATCGAAAGGGAGTTGCTGGCCGGCATCGATGCCGAACTCGTCGTTGCCTCGGCCCGCTACGGGATCGGAGTCGACAACATCGACCTCGACGCGGCTCGGAGGGCGGGGATCGTTGTCACGAATGTTCCCGACTACTCGGTCGAGGAGGTCGCCACCCATGCCCTCGCCCTGATCCTGGCAAGCGTGAGGAAGATCGCCAGGGCGGATGACTCCATCCGCCACGGTGCCTGGGGCGTCGACCAATTCCGGCCGATCGCCCGGCTCTCCACTCTCATGGTGGGTCTGGTCGGATACGGGCGGATCGCCCGGCGCATCGCCGCTCCGCTGGAGGCACTCGGCGCCGAGATCGTCGCCCACGACCCCTACCTGGAGCAGGGGCCCGATCGCCCGCCCCTGCTCGAGCTCGACGACCTGCTGGCGCGAGCGGACATCGTTTCGCTCCACCTGCCGCTCACTGCCCAGACCAGAGGGCTGATCGGCGAGGCTGCTCTCGCCCGCATGAAGCCCGGCGCCATCCTGGTGAACACCTCGCGCGGCCCGCTCGTCGACCTGGCCGCGCTGGCCGATGCACTGCGGTCGGGGAGGCTCGGCGCGGCCGGACTCGACGTGTTCGACACCGAGCCGCTCGACCCGGCCCGTATCGAAGGAGTCCCCAACTTGATCGCCACCCCCCACATGGCCTACTACTCCGAGCAGGCGTTGGAGGAATCCCAGCGCAAGGCCGTCACCCAGGTGATCAAGGTGCTCACCGGCGTTCCTCCCGACTACGGGGTGAATTGAGATGGCCGACCACGCCCCGATCACCGAAGAAGGTCTGTTCGAACTCGAGGTCTATCGCCAGGAGCTCGAGGCGGCACCGTCCAACCACGACCTCGGCACCACGATGTGGTTCGAGAACGAGCGGATCAGGGTGTGGGAGGTGCTTCTCCAGCCAGGCGAACGGGGACCCTTCCACGCACACACCACCAATTACTTCTGGACGGTGGTCGAGGGCGGCCGTGGTCTGCAGCGCTTCGCCGACGGTACCTTCGTGGTTCGCGACTACCGGCCGGGAGACACCCGGTACCTGGAGCATGGTCCCGCCACCTCCCTCATCCACGACCTGGAGAACGTGGGGGACACCACATTGCGGTTCGTCACCGTCGAACTGCTCGACTGAGACGCCGCCGCACGCATGAGGTGGCCACGCGTTCTCATCGCCGGCGGCTCCATCGGGGGCCTCACGACCGCCGTGCTCCTGGCTGAGTTGGGCTGTGAGGTCGAGGCCTACGAACGCTCCACCTCGGCGCTGGAGGACCGCGGGGCGGGAATCGTGGTGCTGCCCGTCACGGAGCGCTACTTCCGGGAGCGCCGGTCCGACGACAAGCGGGTCAGCCTCGAACTGACCTACTGGATCTATGTCGACAGCGAAGGGAACGTGATCAGCGCGGACCGCGACCACTATCGGTTCAGCGGGTGGAGCACGATCTACCGCGCGCTGCTGGAGACATTCGGTCGGGATCGTTACCACTTCGACCACCAGGTCGTGGATTTCTCGATCGAGGGGGCCACCGTCACCGCCCGGTTCGCCGACGGTTCGTCGGCCGACGGCGACCTGCTGGTGTTCGCCGACGGCTCCGCCTCGACCGGACGGTCCCTCATCCTTCCCGAGGTGCAGCCCGTCTACGCCGAATACGTGGCCTGGCGAGGCACCATCCCCGAGGCCCGGCTCTCTGCCCGTGCCCGGGCCGACCTGGCGGACGCCATGGTCTACCAGGTGCTCGATCTCGGGCACATCCTCGTCTACGCCATCCCCGACCCGCAGGGACGCACAACGCCGCCCGATCGGACGATCAACTACGTTTGGTACCGCAATTACCCGGCGGGCGGACCCTACGAGGACCTCATGGTCGACGTCGACGGCGTGCGGCGCACCGGGACCATGCCGCCGGGCAGTATTCGGCCCGAGCACCTGGCGGAGCTGCGGGCGACGTCGATCGACACCCTCGCCCCCACCCTGCGCGAGGTGGTGCTGGGATGTGATCGTCCTCTCATCCAGGCTGTCTTCGACGTGCACAGCCCGCGGATGGCCTTCGGCCGGGTGTGCCTCATCGGTGACGCCGCCACGACGCTCCGTCCCCACATCGCCGCCGGGCAGGCCAAGGCGTGTGCCGATGCCTGGGCGTTGCGCGATGCCCTGGTCGAAGCCGACGGCGACGTCGAGGCGGCGCTCGTGACCTGGGAGCCGGGGCAATTGGCGCTGGCCCGGGCGTCGATGGCACGAAGCACGGCCATGGGGAGGGCCAGCCAATTCGAGGGCACGATGGTTCCCGGCGACCCCAATTGGAAATTTGGTCTGTGGGAGGCGGGGAACTGACCGGCGCGGTGGTGACGCGGGCGCAGAATGTCCATCGACCGGACAGGCGACTCGATTGCGCCGGCGACCGTCCCGACCTCAGCGCCGGTGGTGGGCGATCTCCACGAGCCGGCCGGTGAGTGAGCTCTCCACCGCCGCCGCCAGGATCGACACGATCTCGAGTCCGGCACGACCGTCGACCTCCGGGGCGGGCCCGCCCCGGATGGCGCGAGCGAACTCGTCGAGTTGGTCGCGGACCGGGTCGACCGGCTCGAGGGGAATGTCGGTCCGGGTCGTTTCGCCTCGCATCTGAAGCTCCAGCCGCCGGCCGTCGGCGATGTTGAAGGCGGCAGCCTCGGTGCCGAACACTGCGAGTTCGGAAATGACCGGAACGAAGAACGACGAGAGAAGGCTCCCAACCGCCCCGGATTCGAACTCGAACACGAGTGCGGTCGACTCGTCGATCGAAACCGAACGGCCGGGGCGGGTGCGACAGAACACCGACCTGATCGGTCCGGCGAGGTACCGCATCGTGTCGATCTTGTGGATCCCGAGCGACGTCATCGATCCCAGCGGGCTCTCGTTCGCGTCCCATCGCCATGCCTCTTCCCGCATCGTGAATCCATTGGGGATCGACTGGTGACCGTGGAGCGACTGGATCTCTCCGAGCCGACCCTCGTCGATGAGGGATCGGATCCGCCTGTTCGCCGCAGAGCGGCGGCGCTGGTGGCCGACCTGCATGATCACCCCGGCGGCCTCCGCCGATTCGACGGCGGCCAAAGCCTCGTCCACATCCACGGCCAGGGGCTTTTCGACGAACACTGCCTTGCCGGCTGAGGCGACCGCTTGGATCAACTGCCAATGGCTGGCATGGGAAGTGGCGACGATCACTCCCTCGACGTCTCCGTCCGCCAGCATCTCTGCCGGCGAGCCCGCTGCCCGGCAACCGAACCGATCGGCGAAGACCTTCCGGCCATCCTCTCCCCGGGCGTAACAAGACACGATCCGGGCGATGCCGGTCTCGGTCGCCGCCTGCGCCAGGGTGGTGCCCCACCACCCGAGCCCGACGACTCCGAGTCCGACCGGTCCCGTCACACCTGCTCCGTCCACATGTCCTCTAACCGACTGCAGTCCGACAGTATCGGCTCGCTCGGATTCGGGCGAGATCGAGAGGGCGGATTCATCGCATCGCCGGCGGAATCCGGCTCATCCCGCTCCGGCAGGCAGTATCACAAGGCCTGCGCGTCTTCGACGATCCGGCGGACGACCGACGGGATGAGCGGGTACCGATCGATCCGAACGCCAAACTCGGACAGGGCGTCCTCCACCGCCGAGACGATCGCGGCCGCCGCCGGAATGGTGCCTCCCTCGCCTGCGCCCTTCGCCCCCAGCGGGTAGTCGACCGCGGGCGTAACGGTGTGCACCTTGGAGAGGTGCGGCATCTCCATGGCGGTGGGGATCCGGAAGTCCATGAAGCTCGTTGTCAGGGGCTGGCCATCCTCGCTGTAGACGACTCGCTCATAGAGGGCATTCGAGATGCCGTGGGCGACACCGCCGTCGATCTGGCCGTCCACGATCATCTGATTGAGGATCGTGCCGCAGTCGTGGGCGACCGAGTAGCGGTGAACCGTCACCATCCCGGTTTCGGCGTCGACCTCGACCTCGGCCACGTGGCACCCGAAGGCATACGGGGGCCGCGATGCCGGGACGGCGGCTTCGGCGACGGCGTCTTCGCCGCGTTCGACGGCGGCTGCCTTGAGCCGGGCGAACGGGATCGCCGCCCCCGGCTGACCTCTGACCTTGACGAAGCCATCCTCCAGGACGAGGTCGTCGACCCCGGCCTCGAGCTCCTCCGCGGCCAGGCGTCGCAACATCAGCGCCAGCGCCCCGGCCGCGGCGTGGGTCGAAGAGCCGGCGGTGACCGCGGTCCGGCTCGCGACCGTCGATCCACCCGTTCCCCCGAGATCGGTGTCCGCCGTCCGCACGATCACGTCGTAAGGATGAACCCCGAGCGCATCCGCCGCGATCTGGGAGAAGACCGTGGCATGGCCCTGCCCCTGGGATCCGGTACCCACCACCACCTCCACCCGACCGTCGTCGTCGAGCCGCACGATGGCCTTTTCGTGCGGCCCGAGACCCGTGTCCTCCACGTAGGCGGCGATGCCCATGCCGAGCCTCCGGCCCTCGGTGGCCGCGGCACGCCGTCGTTCGTCGAACCCCTCCCGATCCGAGAGTTCGAGCGCCGCCTCCAGGGTGGCGTGATAATCACCCGAGTCGTAGGTGATCATGCCCCCGTACCGGGCCGGAAGCGGGAATTGGTAGGGGAAGCGGTCGGCGGGTATGAAGTTCCGTCGCCGGATCTCGGCCCGATCCAGGCCGAGCCTGTCGGCGACGGCGTCGATGACACGCTCGATCATGAAGATGGCGTTGGGTCGCGCCGCCCCGCGGATGGGACTCGTCGGAACGGCGTTGGTGTAGATCATGTCGGTCGAGATGTCCATAGCTGCCAGGGTGTAGGGGCCCTGGATGAGTTGGATTCCCGTCATGGGCAGAGTGATCCCGTACGGGACGTAGGCGCCGTTGTCCATGAGGATCCTTCCCCGCAGTCCGAGGAGGGTTCCGTCGGCGGCGGCGGCCACTTCCAGGGTCGAGATCATGTCCCGCTGTTGGTGTGTCGTCTGGAGGTGCTCCCGTCTCGTCTCGATCCACTTGACGGGCGCGTCGAGGACGCCTGCCAGCGCAGTGATGGCATATTCCTCGGCGTAGATCGCCCCCTTGGGGCCGAACCCCCCGCCGACATCCGGGGCGATGACCCGCACGTCGATACCGAAGTACTCGGCGAGGAGTCGCTGGAGGGGATAGGCGCTCTGGGTCGAAGACCAGACCGTGGTGCGGTGACCCTGGCGGTGCGCGAGGACCCCCCGTGTCTCCATCGAAGCGCCCGCGCCCCGATGCTGGAGGAGTTCGACACCCAGCACGACGTCGGCATCGTCGAAAGCGCGGTCGGCGTCGCCGAACCGGGTGTGCAGACGGGTGACCAAGTTGGTGGAATCGCCCTGATGGACCGGTGTGGCGCCGCCGGCGGCCGCCCTGAGATCCGCAACGGCGGGGAGGCTCTCATAGTCCACCCACACCTGCTCGGCAGCATCGACGGCGGCGGCCGCGGATTCTGCGACGATCACGGCCACCGCCTGGCCGGCGTAGCAGACCTCCCGGGTGACGATCGGCTCTGCACGATGGGCGTCCCCGACTGCGGGATGCGGGTGTGAACTCGGCATGGGCCGATCGAGGCGGAGGTCCGCGGACGTCCACACGCCCACCACACCGGCAGAGTGTGCAGCCTCGGCGGTGTCGATCGAGCGGACGAGGGCGTGGGCGAGCGGGCTGCGCACGAAGACGGCGTGCAGGGTTCCCGGAAGTCGGATATCGTCGACATACCTTCCGCGTCCGGTGATGAGGCGCGGGTCCTCCACTCGACGAAGCGGGCTGCCGATGCCGTCCGGTCGGTGCGGCCCCGCGGGCAGGGCGGTCATGTCGAGCGCCGCCCGAACAGGTCGACCACGGCCCCGTCGTGGATACAGGACGCCAAATCGGCTCGGATCCCGGTTGCTTCACAGACCATCGTGGCGGGAGGCTACGGCGTAGGTGACGGCTTCGCTCGGTCGATCGGGGCGATGCGACCGGCGAGGGTTTTGGGCGCGGTACGTTTACCCGCGCCATGTCATCCGCCCTTCCTCCCGAGGATCCTCTCGAGCTCGCCCGCAGGGTCCGAATCTGGTTGCAGCGCAACTCGCCTCCCGGTTCACGATGGTGAGAGCGCGCGAGGTGGAGCGCGGAATCGTCGGTCCCGCCGCTGGGGCGCCGGTCCGGATCCGCCCGACGCCGGGCATCGGAACCGACGCCGCCGCTCCCTCATGACTGGTGGCGTTATCGCGGCGCTGACGGCGGCTGTGGGTTTCGGTCTCACTCAGACCGTCAACCGCAAGTCGAATCTCATCGTGGGGCCCACCCGGACCGCCTTCGGACTCCTGTCGGCGATCGAGGCGGCCCTGGTCGTTCGCGTGGTGATGACAGGCGAGTGGCGGATGCTGGCCGGTGCTCCGATGGAGTCGCTGGCGGCGTTCACCGCCGCCGCGCTCATCCACTACGCCATCGGTTGGACTCTTCTGGCCCACAGCCAGGAGCAGATCGGAGTGGCTCGCACCGGGGCGGTCGCCTCTGCCGCCCCGCTGGTCGCGACCCTGCTGGCGGCGGTTCTTCTCGACGAGCCGCTGACCTGGGCGGTGGCGGGCGGCGTGGGCCTGACGGTGCTCGGGGTGGCGCTCGTGTCGACCCGACGAAAGGGGTCGGCAGGAACCATGGATGGTGGCGCCTTCCCCTGGTTCGGGTTGGCCGTAGCCGTGTGCTGGGGGTCGTCGCCGATATTCATCCGTACGGGCCTCGACGGCCTGGACGCTCCTGTACTCGGCCTCACGTTCGGTCTGGGTGCCGCACTGGTGATTCATCTGGCGGTCCTCGTCATGGGCTCGACGCTCCGGCACGGGTCGTGGGACCGGCAGGCGGTCGGTTGGATGGCAGTGGGCGGCTTGACCGGGGCGGTGGGCATCGGCGCTCAGTGGGTGGCTTTCGGCCTCACGACGATCGCGGTGGCGTTCACCGTGATGCAACTCGCAACGCTCATCGTCGTCGGTCTGGCACCCGTCGTCTTCGATGCCGAGGTCGAGCGGCTGACCGGTCGCCTCGTCGTCGGGACCGTGTCGATGCTGGTGGGTTCGGCGATCGTCGTCTGGCTCTGACCGGGCCGGGCCGCTCCCCCGCGGCGCGAGTCAGTCTTCGAGAATCGCCACTGCTCGGGTGGGGCCTCCGTGGGCTCCGATCACCTTCAGCGGGAACCCCACGAATGTGAACCTCCGACCCACGACTTCGGTCAGCACGAGGTTCTCGTAATGGGTCTTCCGCTCCCGCCGGCACATGAGGTGGGCGGGATAGATCCTCGAGGTCGGGTTGTCGGGTGTCGGAGAGTCGACCCCGAACGTGGTGATGTCGTGATCGACGATCCATTGCACCCCCGATTCGCCCAATCCGGCGAAGTCGGTCAGGTATCGGGCTGTCCCGCCATGGCGGTCCCATGTCCCAGTGTGAAAGAAGCAGTGATCGCCGGCTTCGACGATCAGCCCGGCCGCGGCGACGGCGGCATCGAGGTCGCCGGCGGTGATGTCGGTCTTCTCGGGGATCGACGACACGTCGAGGCACACCGCCGGACCGTAGAACAGCCCCAGATCCATCTGGTCGATAGTCGGGGCGTCGGGGTCGGGATCGAGGTGGCTGAACGAGTCGACGTGTGTCGGGCCATTGTCGTTGACCATGATCCCCAACGTCTGGAACGAGAAGTCGCTCTCGAATCGCGGCCCGGTCTCGGCGTGGGTGGCGTGCTGGAACGTCACGGTCTTGAGATGTCCCGGATATACGGGCATCCCCTCGTAGATCGGCTGGGACAGGTCGACGAGTCGTGGCATCGAATCTCCTTCAGTACATGACGACGCCGGAGTTGACGTTGATGTCGGCGCCGGTGATGGCTCCCGCCTCCGGTGACGAGAGAAAGTGGACCGTGTCGGCGACGTCTTCCGGTCGTGTGAGGCGCCCGAGCGCCGATTCCGCCTCGAAGGAGGCTCGGATCTCTTCGGGGGTGAGGCCCCGAGCAGCTGCCTGGGCGCTGATCACCCAGTCCAGCCTCGGCCCGGCCACGAAGCCTGGCGAGACGAGGTTGACCCGGATGCCGTGCGGGCCCGCTTCCTGGGCGAGTGTTCGAACCATACCGATCAAGGCTGCCTTGGTCGTCGTGTATGCACTCCGCCCGTACAACGGCCGCTTACCCGAGATCGAGCCGACCACCGTCACGGCCCCGGAACCCTGCTCGATCATCCGTGGGATGGCGGCGCGGGCGGTTAGGAACACGCCATGGACGTTCACCTCGAAAGTGCCTCGCCACTCGGCAGGGTCCAGTTCCCACAGGACGCCGCTCGGGCCGCCCACACCCGAATTCGCCACCACCGAATCGAGCCGCCCGTAGACATCGAAGGCGGTCGTCACGACCCTGTCGAGGTCGTGCGGAGACGTGACGTCGGTCGGGACGACGAGTGCTTCTCCGCCGGCGCTGTGGATCTCGTCGGCGACCTCTGCCAGCCGCTCCTCGTTGCGCGCTGCCAATACCACTGCGTTTCCGGCGTGCCCGGACCTCATGGCAATGGCTCGGCCAATCCCCTGGCTGGCA
>Ga0214472_10002746_pt1 | contig 18776 bp, 17 predicted proteins | sample RVTome_6_FD_207662 | JGI IMG/M metagenome (GOLD analysis project Ga0214472, IMG submission 207662) | Soil microbial communities from uranium-contaminated site in the Upper Colorado River Basin, Wyoming, United States - RVT140D175 | ecosystem: Environmental > Terrestrial > Soil > Contaminated >...
CACAGCAGACAACGCATCGGAGTTGGATGATCTACGATCGAGCGCGCAGAGAGGTCGACCCTATGGCAGGGAAGATTGGGTGGGCGCGACCGCGAAGCGCCTGGGGCTTGAAGCGACAATGCATTCCCGCGGCCGTCCCAAGCGATTTTGAAAACGACTCCCGACCCCTTTTTCAGTCCCTTCAAGAATGAAGAGATTCAAAAGCCAGGCCCTAGGCGTCCCCCCCCGGTTTCTGGAATCTCATTTCCCCGATTCGAAACTATTCCTCGTCATCGTCGTCATCCGGCTCATCGTCCTCTTCATCGACGGCCATAGTGTTCACGTAATCACGACGGATCTTTCGCAATGACGTCCGGTTCGCCTGGTCCGTGAGGAAGAACCACCACCCACCGGTTCTCTTACCAACGAGCGCAGTGGCGGCATCGGAGGGGCTCGCGTGGGAGACGCCCTCCACTTCAATCTGTCCGTCCGCCAGCAGCGTTGCCACTTTATCTCTGTATTTCTTGCGTGCTGGAAAGAGCAGCATACCCGGCGCTAGCACGCCGGCGTTAATCAAGTCGGATAAATGAACCTTCTTGCGAAGTCTGGGCTTCCGATCGGGAGAGAACCCTGACTTGTGACCGGTGGGCACCGGCCAAATCTTGATAATGATTTCTACTAACTCCTTTGTCCGCTGGGCGATGCCGTCGTCGGTCCATTTTTCGCTGGCTTTTTTCAAAAGCTCACGATTGAGAAACAACACGTCGTGCCGCTCAAGTCCCTCCCGTTTGCCGTCTTTACCGAGCCATGGCCCGTTTGACTGCTTTGAGTTCAGTTTGTGTGTCAGAAGCGTAAGATTCCCGAGCGTGTGAATGTTGTGGTCCCGGTCCGCTTCGGGATGGCCTTCCAGCGGCCAATGCGCCATCCATTTTCGGGGCATTACATGCTCGATAGCAAGACTGCCGCGCGCGACGCGCTCTTCGCCCAGGCCAGGTTTTCCGTCTCTCCAGCCACGGTAGTGGTCCTCAATACTCTCGAGCACCATCCGGAGCCGTCCGCGCCCGAGCCTACGGTAGGCAAGCAGATCACCGAGCTCCTGTCGGAGTTCCGCATCATCTGGCCAGTATCGGCTGCTGCTAGACTGTTGCGCGAGATACGCTTCGATCACATCCCCGGCTTTGGTGCGGTCCGATTTCTGAATCAATGCGACGAATTCGGCGACGACTTGGTTGTAGTTCTTCGTGGTTGCGCGCACAAGCATGCGGCGCACCATCCAACTCTCGACCACACTCAGCGCCTTCGCAAGCTGACTCTCAGGAATCACTGGCTGCTCAGGATCCAGGAGGAAAAGCACGAAAGGTTTGATCACCTCGCTCTCGAGCACCCCGGTGCGATATCCGAAGAGGCCTAGCCGATCGATCGGGCCGGTGAGTGCCGACGCGCCGCTGACGAACTGGCGGTAGATTTGTGATGCTCTGTGAACCTGCTCGATCAAATTTATCATCGGCATCGCCGCATCATGATCGGCGAAACGTTTGAAGCGGTCGAACACCTCACGGGCCACTACTTCGTCACCCGTTCGCGCAATCAGCCAATGATTAAGGAAGATCGATGACCGCGCGTACCGCAGTCGTCCGACGCTTATTTCGGTTTCCCAGAATCCGGTCTCAAATTCTTTCCAGTGCTTCTGATACACGCTTTCGACATCGGTTCCTGTTTCCAGCAGGCGCTGAAAGATAAAGTTTTTGATGAGGTCCGCGGCGGTCAGTTGAGCCCCCCGGGCGTTAAGCGTCTCGAAAATTTCCTGTGCGTTCTCGTCAATGGTGAGGTCGATAACGACGATTTGGAGAAGCTCCCGGACGACGGTCTCGATAGCACCCGCCCTAGTGGCAATTGTCCCAGAACCGTTTGAAACGAGCCATTCGCGTGCCTGCTCACTGAAGAACCGATGTGCCTCGACGATCTTCGCGCCACGATGGCCGATCGTGTTGTAGTCAATGGGAGGCGTTGCCGCCATCACGGCGTTGAAGGCCAAACGATCTCGATTCGTCGGCCATACTTTGAAATGATCCTCCGGATTCGAGCAGAAGGGTTCTGCATTGGTAACCAACGCGTCGATCCTCATCGCCGGCTGTTGGGCACCGACGGCAATCAACTCCGCATGCAGGGCATCAAGCAAGAGTTGAAGCGTGGTGAGTCGCTGTTGCCCGTCGATGATCGTGCGCTCCTGCATCTGGCCGGTTGGCCTCTGCACCTGTTGGAGGACGACCGCGCCAAGGAAATGAGGATGATGCTTGTCGGTCGGACGGTTTAGGACCCGCTCGGCAACGCGAACGACGTCACCCCATAGTGGTTCCCACTGATTTTCCTCATTCCACACGTAAGGGCGCTGGAACAACGGAACGATAAGCCGCTGCGGCTGCATGAACACCATCTGTGGTGTACGGACCTGAGTCTCCATTTGAACTTACCTGCTTTCCCTAAAACCATGAAAGGCGATGTAAGTTTAATACAGCGCCTCTCGTGGTCGGTTAAAGTCGTGTTTTTGGGGAGGAGAGAGCTGACGAGCAAAGTACTCAGCTTCGTCTGAACCTGGAAAAGACTCCCGGTATATTTTCTTCCCCCAACCGCAATTTAGATTACCCGATTGCTTCAGAGTTGCATCCCCAGGTCCTTCGCCCTGATTACGTTTCCCTGAGCCGCAGAGAAACGATGTGACAAGATATTCCTAAACCGATCGACCGCCTGATAACCAGGGCCATTCAGGAAGGTTTCAAGTTCGCCGATCAGAATCAGTTTGCCTTGTGCACGGCTGATCGCCACGTTGACCAGGCGATTGCCCGTATCTCCTCGATAGAGTTTGCCAACCGGATGGTGACGGGAGTCTACCAGATCGCAGATGATGATGTCCGCCTCGGCGCCTTGGAAAGCGTGGACGGTTCCTATGTTTACGCGCTCTGCTTGTGAGACCGGTAGGTTCATGTCCTTAAGCAGTCGCTTCTCTGACGATACTTGTGCGCGATACGGGGTAATTAACCCCACCTTAACGGTGGAATCGTATTTTACGTAATGGGCGGCAAGTGTTGCCGCAATACGGGCTGAGACTTGGTTGACACGTGATCCGCTTGCCGTTTGCTCTACCTGACTCCCATCGTCGGGCAGGAAGGAAACGAGGACCGCTGGTTTTCCTGGTAACGGAGGCATCGCTGACGCCCGCGTTTTCTTACTATCAACCTGTGTCGTAAGTTTGTTCTCGTAGAAGTGTCGATTGATGATGTCACAGATATCAGCATGCATTCGTCGCTGCATTGTTAACATGCCCAGAGCCGGATGGTTCAAATTGTTCTTTATTCCCACCAACTCAAACGCATCCTTATGCAACCAGTCAAAAGCCGCCTTCGACTGGGACACTGCTATTGGGCCGAGCTGACGAAAATCTCCTGCGACAATTAGGCGTTCACGACCCACCAAACCCATGCAGGCGAGAATAGGAATCGGCATCATGCTGGCTTCGTCAACCACCATAATGTCAAAACCCACTTCGGTTAGCAGCGGCTCAATGCACACCTGGATGGCTGTAGTGAGAATGATGTTAGATTGACCGAGGATTTCCTTGGTCCTCCGGCGAATTTCATCGCGAAGGTTTTTCATGAGCTTGTTACTCAAAGCGCGAGCGACCGTGTCGCGCTCGGAAATTTTTCGATGGTTCTCGATCGCCTGATGAAGTTGTCTTCTTAGCTCTTGAATCTCCTCTTTGTGCGGAAACAGTCTTGCTTCCTTAACGACCTCTGGAAGCCTAGGGTGGCCAAACCGAATTACGTGACCGCCGCTCAAGAGTCTCTCTCCAGGCGTACCAACGGCTTCGAGTGTCCGCACAACCTGAGTGGCAAGTTGATCGACGGCGACATTGGCAATGGACGTCGCAATGACGCGCTTCCCAGCAAGAGCCGCTGCCGCAATCAATTTCCCCAGAGTGTAAGTTTTCCCGGTGCCCGGCGGACCCCAAACAAAGGAGATATCCGCCCCCAGGCATTGTTGAATCACGCGTAGTTGCGACGGGTCTAACCCTTGGGAGCTATGGACGCCGCTCCACGGATTTAGGCGAGGAGCCACGTTCCCACTCAAAAGTCGCCACGTGAGCGCGTTCGGACTGGATTTCAGCGTCTCAAGTTTTCCCTTGACCGCTTTGAAAAGTTCATCCACTCGGGGGAGAATTCTCATTCCGGTTTTTACATGAAACTGTGATAGTGGCGTTTCAACTTCTACGATTATCTTCGCATTTACCGCATCGTAGTTTAGTAACGTCGCTTCAACGAGGGATCGTTCCGCTGCTCCCGGCCACTGAAGCCAGATTCCTACGCCTTCAGGGATCGGGAGTTCGGAGTCCGTAGGAAGATCGATCCATGCCTCGTAGAGAAACGAACCTTCACCCGCCGCACCTAGATCGGAAATTATCTGTGCCCAAACCGGATGGTCCTGCATGTCCTTTTTGACAGCTCTGATCTCATCGTCGAGAGCTTGCATCATCCCTTCCAGAGGGCCTGATGTTTTTGGGCTGGTGTTTAACAGACTGGGATAGTCCGCTTGAACTTTAGTCCAATTGACACGCCACTTCTTGCCATTGGTGGAGGGAATATAAAAGTATGCCTTGAATTCCCAGAGGATATGCAGGGTCTTCGTAGCGTTGTCAGAGCTACCCTTACCGAAAAGATGGAACGCAATTTCCTGTGGCGTTAGCGCTTCCGTTGGATCTTTGCGCTGCCGCCAGAGTCGAATTAACTTTTCAAACAGCTCGTTACTCATTTGCCGAATTAGGAGTTGGGAATCTCAATTTGGTCTGCATCACACCGTTGAGGTTTGGGCGTGGCTTCTTGGTCAATAGATGACCGCGTCGCATTCCGGATAGATCGCTCCTGGGAGGTGAGTTCGGCGACGACGGCTTCCATAAGTTTCTCGGCGGTAGTGCTGGCGGTGGCGAGCTGGTTTTCCAACGCGTCCACTAAGGCCATTAGTTCGTCCACTTTCGCCGCGATCCGGCGTTGTTCGGCGAGGGGTGGGAGTGGGACTTGAAAAAAAGCCTGCTTCTGAATACTGACCTGATTTCTGGTCGTCTGCTCCATGATTGCTTCCAACTGGCCCTGCCAAGTCGGACTGCACAGGACATAATAAAAATAGCTGGGTTGGATGAACTCTTCGTTCAATCGGTAGAGGGTCACTGATGTGCCCAAGAGAAACTTGCCAACTTCACGCTCTACCCTTGCGACTCGGCCCACGGTTGCATTGTGGGTTAAAAGCACGTCGCCACCTTGTGCCCATCCTTTCGTCAATTCACGCGCTCGGTCTTCATTCAGTCGAGCACAACCGCCCCACGATACGCGACCGTCTGATATGTCACGGGCAGTAACGAACGTAACTCCAGTATCGCCAAATTCACTACTACGTGGGTAGAGCGACCCATGATTCCCGTCGACGTAGTCCACAATCAGGTTGAGGTCGTAGAGGGATTGAACATTGGCGTATTCCCAAGACTGCGGAAGGTCAGGAAACATCTCAATCTGTGAAGCGATCGACGCTCGCTTCATAATCTTTCTGCGCCGGATGTGCCCATCCGGCAATTCAGCAGCAGAAGCCAAAACGCTCTTTGCGGGCGGATCGTCGGGGTCTTGGGGGACGAGTTTGCCTTGGACGGCGAGGGTGAGGATGGATCTGCGGAGGTCGGCGGGGGCGATGTCGTAGGATTTGTGGAATATGAAGTTGAGGTTGGCCGGGGTGGGCGCGTCGGCAAAGCGAGCGAGCGACGCCCGGGCGAGCGCGGCGTGCCGCGTCTCTCGTTCGTGCTGCTGCGCCTCCAGGCGGTCACACAACGCCATCAACTCATCCACTTTCGCCACTATCCGCTTCTGCTCGGCAAGCGGTGGGAGGGGAATGGGAAGGACGCCAAGATTGCTTCGCGAAATACGGCTCCGTGTCGTGCCCGTCGCCTGCGCCAAAACCAGCCGCCGAAACCTCGGACAATTGATCGCAATCACGAGGAAATCAGGATCAAAGAAGCTAACGTTTGAACGAAGGATGCAAACATCCACAACCGTCACCGCAGGTTTTGTGTCGCCCGGAAATCGACAACATCGTCCAAGCGGGTCAGGCATACGGGCCACAAGGATGTCACCCGCCTGAAGGTAGGAGCAATTCAGACGCTTCGCTGCCTCTTTGGTCATGAATCGCGAGGACCGGTCGCGATACTGACCGTCGCCCACGTCAGCCAGCTGAATCAATCGAACCTCGCCATCGGGATCTTGGTCTTTGCTCTCCACCCAGTCGCCATCGCAAAAATAGCCCGTGTCGCGCGTCGTGTTTTCAACCGTCGTGAGCGCCCAGTGGCTCGGGACTTCCAAGGGAGTCTCGGGCTCGACAGGGATATCTTTGGGCGATCGTGATTTTGAATTTCGCTCAGGCGGCAGAGTCCCGAGCTTTTTCAAGAGAGTGTGCCCATCTCCCTCGGAGGAGCGGCGCTCCACAAGTTTGCCTTGAATCGCCAAGTCCAACACCAACTCCCGCATCTTCGCCACCGCATTGGGCGCGTCGGCGAACAGGTCGAATTTTTTAAAGAAGGTTTCGAGATTCATGCGTTCAGTTCTTGGTCGCGGGTCCATTCGCGAAGCTTCTTCTTAAGCAATTCCTTGGAGGGAAGGTAGAGCTTATACTCGCGGGCGTGGATGTTGGCGTCCTTCGGCAGCGTGAGTTCGACGATGGCGTCCTTTTTTCGTTTGCACAGCAGGATGCCAACCGTGGAGTTTTCTTCCGGCTGCTTCACATGACGGTCGAAATAGTTCACGTACATCTGCATCTGACCGAGATCCTGATGCGTGAGCTTGTCGACTTTCAAGTCGACAAGAACGTAGCAGCGCAGCAGGCGGTTGTAAAAAACCAGATCGACGAAGAAGTGATCTTCATCGAAGGTAAAGCGTTTCTGGCGAGATTCGAACAAGAACCCTTTGCCGAGTTCGAGCAAAAAGTGTTCGATACGGTCGATGATAGCCTGTTCCAGATCGGACTCGGAATAACGCGATTTTTCGGCGAGGCCTAGGAATTCGAGCGTGTACGGTTCTTTGAGTACGTCCTCGGGCCTAGAGATGATCTGGCCTTCGGCGGCGAGCTTGCGGATACCTTTCTTATCGCGGCTAAGGGCCAGGCGCTCATAAAGACCGGAGGCGACTTGCCGTTTGATTTCGCGCAGCGACCAGTTTTCCGAGGCGGCTTCGATTTCATAAAAACTGCGTTCGTCGGGGTCCTTTATGCTCAGCAACATTACGTAGTGGGACCAACTGAGGGTGAAGGGATTGAATGATTTTCGAGACGGTGTGGCGGAAAACTGAACGGGGGCGAATTGCCCAGAAAGTGTCTGGGATTTTTCATGGGACGTCAATTTCCGAGACACCGCCTCGGAAATTTGAATCCGGTCATGGAAGAGCAAATAAAACTTCCTCATCAGCGTGAGATTGTCTTCCGAGAAGCCTCTGCCGAACTCCTCCGTCAGCCTGGCCGACAACTCTTTAAGCAACTCCGTCCCATACGCCGCCCGCTTTGCTCCCTTCTGCTCGTGCTCCACAATCCGCCGGCCGATCTCAAAATTCGTCATCACCTGAAAGGTATCCACGGCTGAAACCACGCCTTGGCGGGCGGACCGGATGAGTTCGCGGACCTCGGCGATGAGCGTAGGGAGACCGTCTAGCTTTGCGATTACAGGCGCAGCCTTCTTGCCGGCGAGTTTCCTTTTCATCGAGTGAGAGCTTCCAGCAATTGCACTTTCAAAGCGTTGCGCGTCTCCGCGATTTGCGCAAGGAGCTTTTCGTATTCGGGTAATAGGTGGTCCACGTCGCCGGGGCCGGTGTCGGGGTTGTGCGGGTTCTTTAGATCGAGGTTGTAATTGCCCGCCTTGATCTGGTCGATGGAGACGCGCCAGGCCTGCTCGTTTTCCTCGCGACGGTCCCACCACGCTCGCTCTGGCTCGAACTCCTCGATCCGGATGGGTTTGCCCTTGTTGTAACTCTTGGCGCCGGGAGGATAGGGATGCTCGTAATACCAGATCTCCGTTGTCGGCTGGCCCTTGGTGAAAAACAGCAGGTTAGTGCGAATGCCGGTGTAGGGATTGAACACTCCGTTGGGCAGGCGGACGATAGTGTGGAGGTTGCAGTCGTTTAGGAGTGCTTCCTTGATCCGCGTCTTCACGCCCTCGCCGAAAAGCGTGCCGTCTGGTAGCACGAGGCCGGCGCGACCGCCGGGCTTGAGCAACTTCATCAGCAACACCAGGAAAAGATCGGCGGTTTCACGCGTGCGAAACTCGGCGGGAAAATTTGACTCTATGCCGTCCTCTTCCATACCGCCGAAGGGCGGGTTGGTGACGATGACATCGACGCGTTCCCGAGGCGACCAATCGCGCAGCGGCCGCGCCAGTGTGTTGTCGTGGCGGACGTTGGAGGGCACGTCGATGCCGTGCAAAAGGAGATTGGTCATGCACAGGATATGCGGCAGGTGTTTCTTTTCTATTCCAGCAAAGCAGTCTTGAATAAAGCGCTCGTCGGCTTCCGTCTTGGCCTGTTTGCGCAAGTGCTCGATGGCGCAGACGAGAAAGCCACCGGTGCCGCAGGCGGGATCAAGAATCGTTTCCTGCTTGTCCAAGCGCGGATCTACCTGCTCGACGATGAACTGGGTCACCGCGCGCGGGGTGTAGAACTCCCCGGCATTACCGGCGGACTGGAGATCTTTCAGCAACTTCTCGTAGATGTCGCCGAACATGTGGCGGTCGTCGGAGGCATTGAAGTCGATGCCGTTGATCTTGTTGATGACCTGGCGCATGAGGGTGCCGTTCTTCATGAGACAAACCGAGGGGTCAAGTCTGGAGTTGGCGAGTTGTGGCGATGAATTCAATCCCGTCCCGCCATTTTTCAAAAGGTGGTGAATACGGGTAAAGTGTCCATTGGCTATTGCTTGGTGGCAATTGCTGGGAAAGGCGTCCAAGCTCGTTGCGTATATTCTTGTCCTTCACCTTTGCCAGGCCGTAGCTCGTAGCCAATGACTCTTCTACGCAGTCTTTCTTTAGTCGAATTTTGCGGTATACATCGCCATACCGAAGGTACAAACGGTCCCCCGTAATATCCTCGGCGACTGTAGCGAAGATTTCAGTTCGACAATGAAAAAGTTCGTGCCCAATTAATTCGTCATATACATTCTCAAGGGCAATCCTCGGCGGAACTTTTACGTTGCGAACCACCAGAGACGCAAGCTGTTTAAACATTCTCCAATGAATGTAAATACCCCAACTGGACGTGTTCATATGAAACGGCAGATACCATGCGACCGCTTCCCAGCCGTTCTCCCGGAGTTGCTCAGAAATTTCGACCGGTTCTCCTAATCCAAAGTCCTCGTCGTTACGTTGTGGATCTCGAAATCCTGGCTCGTTTGCAATCCGCCTTGAAGCAGCCGCTCCGTCAAATAGTGACACTTGACCGGTGGTGCCCGATGAGACGGGAGGCCTGGGAGGCACATCATTGCGAAACGACTGTGGAAGCCGTTGTTTGACACGTTTAAAAACGTCTTCGATTATGGGCATGAGAACTAAGTGTGGCCGGGTCGGCTGTTGATCTAATGACGAGAGTCGGCCCCGATTTTACTACGTTTCGCGGCAATTATGTAACGGTAAACTGCGTGACAAAGTGGCTGAATCGGCTACGCGGTTAAATTACTTGGCTCACGCCGGAGATAGTGTGCCCAAACTGTGCCTGAACCACCAAGAACCAGGGAGAACTGCGAGATACCGACAGTCGATAAAACGCTTAGATTCCGCCGCTCATTGGCCCTGAGCCCCGGCCGTTTTGGCTTTAGGCTGACTCAAAATCCGGCACGTCTTTACGTGCCGTGATCCCAGGAAGAAAGGTACTTGGCTTGTTCCTTGCTCAGCGTATCAATGCGAATGCCCATGGATCTCAGTTTCAACTTGGCCACCCAGTTCTCGACCGCAACCGGCACATCGTAAACTTTGGTGGTGAGCGTCTTCTGGTTTTTCACCGCCCACTCGGAAGCGAGCGCCTGGGTCGCAAAGCTCATGTCCATGACCGAAGCGGGATGGCCTTCGGCCGCGGCCAAGTTCACCAAACGGCCTTCGGCGATCAGATAAATTCTTCGGCCGCCGGGAAGCACGTATGCGTCGACGAAGTTGCGCACGTTTTTTTCCACTCGACTGGCCAGTTTGGTCAAGGCTTTGATGTCAATTTCAATGTCGAAGTGGCCGGAGTTGCAGATCACCGCGCCATCTTTCATTACTTTGAGATGATCTTCGGCAATCACGTGCATGTCGCCGGTCAATGTAATGAATAGATCGCCGACCCGCGCGGCGTCTTTCATGGTCATCACTTCCAAACCATCCATCGCCGCTTCCAAGGCGCGCACCGGATCAACTTCGGTGACGATCACTTTGGCGCCCATGCCGCGCGCCCGCGACGCGACGCCTTTGCCGCACCAACCGTAACCCGCAACCACCACGCGTTTGCCGGCGATCAGCATATCGGTGGCGCGAATGACGCCGTCGATGGTCGATTGCCCGGTGCCGTAGCGGTTGTCGAACAGATGCTTGGTCGCCGCGTCATTGACGGCGATGATGGGAATTTTCAGTGCGCCGTCTTTTTCGAGGGCGCGTAAGCGAATCACCCCCGTGGTGGTTTCTTCCATGCTCGCCACTAAGTTAGAAAGCAAATGGGTGTAGCCGGTATGTAGCAAGGAAACCAAATCGGCGCCGTCGTCCATGGTGATGACCGGCTTGTGGTCGAGCGCGGCGCGGAGATGACGATAGTAAGTTTTGTTGTCTTCGCCTTTGATCGCGTAGGTCGGAATCCTGTCGTGCTTGACCAGCGAGGCGGCAACGTCGTCCTGGGTCGACAGGGGATTGGAGGCGCACAGCAACACATCGGCGCCGCCGGCTTTGAGCGCTTGGACTAAGTTCGCGGTCTCAGCGGTAACGTGCAAGCAAGCTGAAAAGCGCATGCCGCGCAGCGGTTTTTCCTTGGCGAACCGTTCTTTAACCCGTTGCAACACCGGCATGTCTTGCCCGGCCCAAAGAATCCGCTTGCGCCCGCCATCAGCTAAACGCAGGTCTTTAACATCGTACTTTTTACCCGCCATGTTATACGCTTCCTCTCGTCAGATTGTGGTCATTAAGATAGAAATTGTAGCTCAGCAATTTTTTTCATTAGCGCAAGCTACGCGGAGCGCAACCAGCACCGAACTTTGTGCCCTTCGTGGTAAACGGTATTCGCCGTTTGACGAGCGGTGTCGCGCTGAAAGTCAGCCCCGCGACGCCGCTTGCTTGAGATCCGCCGCCCGATCCGTCTTCTCCCAGGTAAACAATCCTTCTTCCGGCGACCGGCCAAAGTGACCATAGGCCGCCGTCGCGCGATAGATCGGCCGCTTGAGATCGAGGGCCTGAATGATCCCTTTCGGGCTCAGATCGAAACTGTCCTGGACAATCCTGGCAATCTTATCCTCTGAGATAACCGCCGTGCCAAAGGTATCGACAAGCACCGATACGGGCTGAGCCACACCGATTACGTAAGCCAGCTGTACCTCGCAGCGTTTAGCCAACTCCGCGGCGACGATATTCTTGGCCACGTAGCGCGCCATGTAGGCCGCGCTGCGGTCAACCTTCGATGGATCCTTGCCAGAAAATGCACCGCCACCATGGCGTCCCATGCCACCGTAAGTATCGACGATGATCTTTCGCCCAGTCAAACCACAATCACCCTGCGGCCCACCGACGACGAAACGGCCGGTTGGATTGACGTGGAAGACCGTGTCCTTGTCGAGATAGTCTGCCGGGATCACGGCTCTAATGACGCCGTCGATGATCGTATCGCGCAATTTCCTGTACTCGACGTCCGCGCTATGTTGAGTCGAGATGACAACGTTTTTGACTTTAACCGGTTTGCCGTCGCGGTACTCGACCGTCACCTGTGATTTACTGTCGGGCCGGAGAAAGTACGCTTCGCCGCCTTTGCGGACTTTGGCTAAATAGTGAACCAGGCTGTGCGCCATTTGAATTGGAAACGGCATCAGCTCCGGCGTCTCATCGCAAGCATAGCCAAACATCATGCCTTGATCGCCGGCCCCCTGCTCCTTGTATAAGCCTTCTCCTTCGGTGACGCCTTGAGAAATATCCGGCGACTGCTGTTCGATGGCGGTGAGAATGGCGCAGGTGTTGCCGTCAAAACCCATGGACGAATCGGTGTAACCGATATCGCGGACCACATCGCGAACAATGTCGACGTAAGGAACCTTCGTATTACTGGTGATTTCGCCGGCAACGATAACCATGCCGGTCTTCGCCAAGCTCTCGCAGGCGACCCGGCTATTGGGGTCGCCGGCCAAATGGGCGTCGAGAATTGCGTCCGATACTTGGTCGCAAAGTTTATCGGGGTGCCCTTCGGAAACCGATTCGGACGTGAACAAAAAATCCTTGCCAGCCATGAGTAGAACCTCCAGCGGGGTTACCAATGGAAAAATTTAACCTGTCTTGTATAGCGGATCAGTGGGGGGTATTCAACCTTACTCGTTCTCATGAAAGCGTGCGTCGAAGAGCTTTTCAAGCGCTTTGATCGCTTTTTCGGCGTCGTCACCGCTGGCTTCGACGTGGATCTTACTGCCTTGCGTCGCTGCCAGCGTGAGCACCCCCATGATGCTGCGCCCGTCGGCAGTCTGTCCGTCTCTCGAGAGGTTGACTTGGGCCGCGAATTTGTTGACGGTCTGGACCACTAGGGCAGCCGCGCGCGCGTGCAAGCCAAGCTTGTTTTTAATTTCGAGTGTTTTTACGATTTTGTTCATGAGCTCATTTATCGATATCGCGGTGCTTGGTGTGAATGCGAAATGGGCCGCCGCCGAATCGTTTTTGCAGCTCTTCCACCAAAGCCACCGAGCGGTGCCGGCCGCCCGTGCAGCCCAAAGCCAAGGTCAGACTGCTCTTCCCTTCACGCTCGTAGAGCGGCAAGGTGTATTCGAGAAGCGCGTAGAGACGATCGAGGAAGCCTCGGGTTTCTTCCTCGTCGAGAACATAATCTTCGACCTCCTTTTCCAAACCGCTCTTATGGCGCAGCTCGCTAACGAAATAGGGATTAGGCAAAAAACGCACGTCGAGAATGATGTCAGTATCGTGCGGAATGCCAAACTTGTAACCGAATGAAGTCAGGAACAAGGTCATGCGCCGCGCCGACGGTGCGGCGCAAAATTGCTGTTCCATTTCACGCTTGAGCTGATGCACGTTAAAGTCGCTGGTATCGATCACCTTGTCGGCTAAGGCGCGGATGGGTTCCAACGCTTTTCGTTCGCGGGAAATACCGTCTTGAATCGAACCCGGTCCAGACAGCGGATGCGGCCGGCGGGTCTCGCTGAAACGCCTGAGCAACACGTCGTCGGCAGCGTCGAAGAATAGGACCTGGACGTGGTGGCCGGCACTGCGGACATCGGCGAGCACTTGAGGCAACGCTTGTAAAAATTGCCCGGCCCGCAGATCGACGCCGAGCGCGATGCGCATGATTTCCTCTTCGTAGCCGTGGCAAAGGTCTATGAATTTTGGAATCAGCAGCGCGGGCAGGTTGTCGACGCAGAAAAAACCATTATCTTCGAGGGCGCGAATGGCGAAACTCTTGCCGGAACCGGAAAGGCCAGTGATGATAAATATGTCCAAGCCATCCGCCATGGTCGTTCAATACTTTTCATCCTCTGCGGCGATCAGGATATAAAGCTCCTCACTGTTTTTTCCGGCCAACAGCCGGCGCCGGAATGCGTCGGATTTGAGCAACCGGGAAATCCGTGCCAAGGCCTTCAAATGGTCCGCCGCGGCGTTTTCCGGCGCGATCAGAACGAAGAATAAGTGGGTCGGCGCACCGTCGAGAGAAGCAAAATCGACCCCATCAAGACTTCGCGCGAACAGGCCCAAGACGCGCTCGACGTTGGGCAATTTGCCGTGCGGGATCGCCACCCCCTCACCGATCGCTGTGGTACTGATGCGTTCGCGCTCGAGCAAAACATCGAGCACTTGCTTTCGATCGAGATCGCGATAGTGGGCCGCAAGCCCCTCGGCCAGCTCGTGCAACACGGCGTTCTTTTCGTGACTCGCGAGGTTGGCAATGACCGTTTGGACGCTCAAAAAGTCGGTGATCTTCACGCCTTTGTCCTTCTCCGGCTGACTTTGCTCTTTTCTTTTTGCTTGCGCACTTGACGCTCTATCTTGTCGAGCACTAAATCGATCGCCGCGTACAAGTCTTGATGCTGCTCTTTACCATGAATCATGGCGCCGGGGGTATGCAATTCGACTTCGGCCAATTGGCGCTGTTTGGCGTCTACGGCGAGAATCATATGGGCGTTGATTGGCGCACGGCAATGAGCTGGTAATTACAGCGAGTGATCGACATGGCGATTCCCCATCTGTGGGTTAGGTCATCCCCTCGAATTACTTGCGCGCGAACGGTTGACGCCGTCGCGACGAGGGCAGAATGCCCATAGCCTCGCGATACTTCGCCACCGTACGGCGAGCGATCTCGATGGAATCGTTCGATAAGGCGGTGGCGATATACTGGTCGCTATAGGGCGCCAGCGGATTTTCGCCGTCGATGATCTGACGAATCTTCTGTTTTACGCTTTCGCTGGCAACGTCCTCTCCCGTGCCGGTGCTGATCGCGCTCTGAAAAAAATACTTGAGTTCGAACAAACCCTGCGGCGTGTGCACATACTTATTGGCCGTGGCTCGGCTCACCGTCGACTCATGCATGTGGATATCCTCGGCCACGTCGCGCAGCACCATCGGCTTGAGGTGGCTGACGCCATGATCGAGGAATTGTACCTGAAACTTAAAAATGCTCTGGGTTACCTTCATCAGGGTCTGCTGGCGCTGTTGAATGCTTTTAATCAGCCAAGTGGCGGCCCGCACTTTTTCCTGCAAATACTGGCGCGCTTCTTCTTCGGCGGCGCCCTCCTGGCCGGCCATGCGCCGGTAAAGCGAGCTCACCCGAAGCCGCGGTACGCCGTCATCATTCAAATAGATGACCCATTCGCCGCCGATTTTCTCGACGAATACATCGGGCAGCACCGTACGCACTTCATCCTGCTCGAACCCGCGCGACGGTTTCGGCTCCAGGGAGGCGATCAAGTGCGCGGCATCGGCGATCTCTTCGATCGTCACGTTTAGATCTTTGGCCAACCGTTCGTACCGTTTGGACTCTAGAAAGTGTAAATAATTTCCGACAATCAGCGCGGCTAAACTGTCGCTCAGGCCCAAGTTTTCCAGCTGAACCAGCAGACATTCGCGCAAATTCCGCGCCGCAACCCCCACCGGATCGAAATAGTGAATTCGTTTCAGCAGGGTTTCGACGACCTCAGGCGTAGTTTCTGTCGCCGCGCACACCTCGTCGACCGTCAGTGTCAAATAACCGTTCTCATCGAGATTCTGAATCACGTATAGACCAATGGAAGATTCCAGGTCCGTGATCTTGCTCAGCCGCAGCTGCCAGAGCAGATGATCTTCGAGGGAGGTCTTTTTGGTGAGGCTGTTCTCCCAGGACGGAGGCGAGTCCCCGTCCTCCCGGCCCGACTCCGCGGTCAACGAGCCGTGCATCGAGTTGGAATGGGTGTCGAGATATTCCTGCCAGTCCAACGTGCCGATCTTATCCACGGTCGACAGCTCACGATTGACCGTCAATTCCGTGGTTTCTCCGGTCGTGCTGTTCTGCGCGTCGCTGCGCGGCTGGTCACTGTTATCGGCATCTTCGGTCGGGCTCTCTTCGAGCGCAGGATTTTCCTGCAGCTCTTTAGTCACCATCTCTTCCAATTCGATTCGCGACAGCTGTAATAATTTGATCGCCTGCTGCAATTGCGGCGTCATCACCAGCTGTTGAACGAGTTTTTGAACCTGTCGAATTTCGAACGCCATAGTTAAAACCTGAAGCCTTCTCCTAAGTAGAATTTGCGCGCTTTGGCGCTCGCCGCGATGGTTTCTGGTGTGCCTTCTTCAAGAATCGTTCCGGCATTGACAATATAAGCCCGGTCGCAGATCCCCAAAGTCTCTCGTACGTTGTGGTCGGTGATGAGGATACCGATACCGCTCGTGATGAGTCGTCGAATAATCTTTTGGATCTCCGCGACGGCAATGGGATCGATCCCGGTAAACGGCTCGTCCAACAAAAGAAAAAATGGCGAAAGCACCAACGCCCGGGCAATTTCTACCCGGCGCCGTTCACCACCGGATAAGGTATAGGCTTTATGCGTCGCAAGATGGCTCACCCCGAGCATATTCATGAGCGCGTCACAACGTTCTTGCTGCTCGCTGCCGGTCAAGTCGAGGGTCTGCAGGATCGCGCGCAAATTGTCCGCTACCGTGAGCCGGCGAAAGACTGACGACTCTTGCGGTAGGTAACTAATTCCCGAACGTGCCCGCTGGTAAATGGGCAAGCCTGTCAGTTCGTCGTCATCGAGCACGACCTGGCCTTCATCCGGTAGAACTAAACCTACTATCATATGAAAAGTGGTGGTCTTGCCGGCTCCATTGGGACCGAGCAAACCGACGACCTCGCCGCCATTAACTTCCACGCTGACCCCGTCAACCACGCGCCTTCCGCTATAGGCCTTTGTCACCGACACTGCCTTGAGGACACTCATTCTTGCTTAGCGCCCCCTGTCGAATCCTGCCGTTTCAACTCGTCGGGAAATATCGTCGCCACGACTCTGGTGTTTTTATCCCCTTCGACTATCGAACGATCCTGCTCGGTAAAGTAAATCACCTTAACACCGGATACCTGATTATTACCTTGCCGCATTACCGGATTGCCGGTGAGTGTGACGGTTTTGGTTTTGTCGTCGAATACCGCCTTTTCACCGGTCGCGAGACGATCCCCCTGGGTGGCGTTAACCTTTCCCTCGGCGATAATCTGCTTCATTTGTTTCGTTTCCGGATCGTAATAGGCCGTCAGCGTTTCGCTGCGCATGGTCATCGCGTTTTGCACCGTGACCACTCGGCCCTTGTAGGTGATACTATTCTTGGTTTGATCCGCCTCCATCCAATCGGCGGTAATATAAATCGGATCCTTCTTGTTGAATTCGAAAGCCGTCGCGCTCTTCTTCGCTTCATCCTTGCCCGAGGACGGCGCAGTCGCCGCCAACGTCATCGAAGTCAGCAAAATTAATGGCAGACCCATTAGACTAAATTTCGTTCGAAACATCGCTATCCCCCGACGCGCTGGCTGCTATTACCCTTGTTCTTCTTCGCCAACTTCTCAGGCTCCATTTTGGTTTTTACGTTGGTGATCAAGCGAATCTTCTTAGTTTCCATTTCCACCTCCATGCGCGCGCCTTCCAGCTCCATACCTTCGCCGGTCACGGTGGTTCGGGTGGGCAACTCGACCTGGTCTTTGGTTGCCAAGTAGTTTGCTTGTTCCGACTTCAACACATAGCCCTGAAACGAAACTTGAACCCGGCCGGTGAGCTCCATGCGCTCCAGCTCTTTCTCGTTGAGAAAGATGCGCGCCTGGTCACCGGTGGCTTCTATGACTTCGCCCTTCTTATCGTAGTAATAGAACCTCGGTTTCTTGATCACCGCCTCTTTCTGTTCCTTGTAGTAATTTGCCTCGTCCCCATACAGCTCCCAAATCTTGCGGCCGTTTTCGACCTTAGCGCGATGAAAATCCCTCATGTGAAGCGCCGATTCCGGCAGATAATCCAAGATCTTGCGTGGGTTTCTTGTGATCTCTTGCTGCATCCCGCGAAGCATCTGAACGACCTTGTAACCGACCCCTCCCAAGGATAGAAAAATCACCAAAACGAGAATTGAGCGTCGAGCTTTGCGCATAGGAAGACCTGAGTGAAGTGTAAAAATATCACTCTTCAGGAAGGCTGTAAAGTATTAGGCACGGAATTTGCTTTTGCAACCAGGAAAGCTTTGGGAAGATTTTGGACGACCAATCAGCGCAAAAGCAATTTGGGCCAGCTTCCTTGGGCTTTTAGCAACAGCTCGGCCACCTCTCGCACGGCTCCCTGGCCGCCTGCCGCGGCGGTAACATAGTCGACCGACGACGACAATCCGGGCCAGCCATCGGCCACGGAAAATGCCAAGCCGGCTCTCAACAGAACCGGCAGATCTATTAAATCGTCACCGACATAAGCGATCTGCTCGTCTTTAAGTCCCCTGCGGCGTTTGATCTTGGCATAGCAGGCAAGCTTGTTCGCTACCCCCTGATAGACCAGATCGACGCCTAAGTCTTTGGCGCGAAGGCGCACCACCGCTGAAGAGCGCCCAGTCATGAAACCGATTTCAACACCCGCCCGCTTGAGCAAAGCGATGCCCTGTCCATCGCGGACATGAAACTGCTTAGTCTCCACGCCACGATCGTCGATGATGATCCGGCCGTCCGTCAGCACGCCGTCAACATCGAGGAGCAGCAACTTGATCTTTGCCGCTTTTCTCCGTACCGACGCGGTCATAGGTCGCATGGCCAGACTAGATTCCGGCTTTGACGAGATCATGCAGGTGAATCACGCCAACGGGCTTCTTACCGCCGTCATCCACAACGAAAAGCGAGGTGATTGTAAAACGCTCCATGACCGACATCGCTTCGGTGGCCAGAGTGTCGGCGGGAACTGTCTTCGGATTAGCGGTCATGATGTCTTTGGCTTTGAGATGCAAGATCTGGCCTCGACGTTCCAGGCCACGTCGCAGGTCACCGTCCGTAATGACACCAACCAGTTTGCCGGCCGCGTCGGCGACGCCG
>Ga0214472_10002747_pt1 | contig 18762 bp, 17 predicted proteins | sample RVTome_6_FD_207662 | JGI IMG/M metagenome (GOLD analysis project Ga0214472, IMG submission 207662) | Soil microbial communities from uranium-contaminated site in the Upper Colorado River Basin, Wyoming, United States - RVT140D175 | ecosystem: Environmental > Terrestrial > Soil > Contaminated >...
CATCGCCTTCGGCTCGATGACGCCCCTCGCCGCGATCCCGATGAACAGGCTCCGGGCCGTCCTCGCCGTCGCCAAGCCCGGCGACGTCAGCGGCCGCCCGGTGGGGGCGGCCGGCACGGACGAGGAGCTGGCCGCGGCCTTGACCGCGATCCGGCCCGAGATTCCGGCCGTCATCGGCGTCGCCGGGATCGTGATCCTCGCCTGGCTCATGCGGGCCAAGCCCTTCTGATCGTTGGTCCCGACGCGGCGGTTGACCGATCACGACTTCCCGGCACGGGGCCGGCGCGCTACGCTCCGGCTGCGCCGCGGCCGTGAGCCGGGCCAAGCGAGGGAGCGGCATGTCATCCCAGGACCCCAAGCTCAAACTGCTCAAGTCGATCCCGCTCTTCGAGGGGCTGGGCGGGCGCGAGCTCGAACAGATCGCCCGCCTCGTCGACGAGGTCGACGTTCCCGCCGGGAAGGTCCTGATGCGGCAGGGCGAGCCGGGCAACGAGATGTTCATCGTCGTGAGCGGCAGCTTCACGATCGACCGGAACGGGAACGTCATCCGCGAGTGCGGCGCCGGCGCCGCCCTGGGCGAGCTGGCCATCCTGTCGGAGGGGCCGCGGACGGCGACCGTGACCGCGAACGAGCCCGGTCGCCTGCTCGTCGTCGGGCATCGCGAGTTCCATTCGCTCCTCGACGTGGCGCCCGGGATCTCGAGGCACCTGCTCGAGACGCTCGCCCGCCAGCTCCGCGCTCTCGACGAGGACGCCGTCGCCTGAGCCTTGGACCCGCGGCGGAGCCCGGGTCCATGGCCGGACTCCGTACACTCGACCGATGCGGATCGCCCACATCCGGGAACGCCACGCCCCTGCCGGCGCTCCGTGGCGCCTCGCCGCAGCCCTCGGCGGTCCGGCGGCCACGAATCCCGACCCCCGCAGCTGGCTGGACCTCGAGGTCGCGCGCCGGAGGCTTGCCGCCCGTGACCCCCGGCTCGCCCACAACAGCGTCCTCTTCCGGCTGCCGATCCTGACCCTCGACGACCACCTGGCGCGTGGCCTGCGGGTGGAGGCCCTCGCCGAGCTCGTGCCGGGCTCGGCCGCGGCAGGCGGGTCCGATCCGGCTTCCGACGACGACGCCGTCCTCGACGCCGCGGACCTGCGGTTCGGGCCGCCCATCCTCCGCCCGCCGGCTTTCCGCGATTTCTACGCCTTCGAGCGGCACGTCCAGTCGATGTGGGACCGACGGGGCGGCGAGATCCCCGAGCCCTGGTACCGGATCCCGGTCTTCTACTTCTCGAACACCTCGGAGATCCGGGGCCCGGACGAACCCGTCTGGGCGCCATCCGGCTCGACTGAGCTCGACTTCGAGCTCGAAGTCGGTGCGCTCGTCGACACCCCGGCCGTGGACCTCTCCGCGGACCGTGCCGAGGCCGCCATCGGTGGCTTCTTCGTCCTCAACGACTGGTCGGCCCGCGACCTCCAGCGCGACGAGATGCCGGTCCGGATGGGCCCGGCCAAGGCCAAGGACTTCGCGTCGTCGATCGGGCCCTGGCTCGTGACGCCCGACGAGCTTGCCGACGCGCGGGCGCCGGGCTCGACCGGGCCGAACCTCGCCATGACGTCATCGGTGCGGGCCGCGGACGGGCGCGAGACCGCGATCTCCTCGGGCACCTGGGCGGCCGCCCACTTCTCATTCGGCCAGATGCTCGCCCGCGCGTCGGCCGACGTGCACGTCCGGGCCGGCGAGATCATGGGATCCGGCACGGTCGGCAGCGGCTGTCTCCTCGAGGTCAAGGATGCGACCCTCGGCCGGTTCCTGGAGCCCGGCGACGAGGTGGCCCTCACGATCGAGCGACTGGGGACGCTCCGCGCGCCCGTCGTGGCGCGCCCGACGCGTTGAGCTCGGTCCGGCCCGCGCCGGCGGGCGGAGCGGCTGATGAGGCCGCATTCGTGCTGCCGGGATCGGCGCGGCGACGGGTCGGAAGGCCGGTGAGCTCTCAGTCCTCCTGGTCCGCGTGGTGCTTCTTCATCGTCTCGTACTCGGGCGGGAACGCCCGCATCAGGCGGCGAAGCAGCCCGTGCAGGTGCTCCTTCTCGTCCTCGGAAAGGGCCGAGGCGGTGAGCGCCTCGCGCTGGGCCTGGGCGCCCGTGCATCGTTCCCACGCAGCATGGCCGGCCTCGGTCGGTTCGATGAGGACCCCGCGGCGGTCGCTCGGGTCGGGGAGTCGACGGATCAGGCCCGCCTCCTCGAGCCGATCGAGACGGGCCGTCATCGCGCCGCTCGAGAGATGCATCGCCTCCCCGAGCTGGCCCGGCGAGCGGCGATACGGCGGCCCGGCGTAGCGCAGGTTGCCGATCAGCCAGTAGGCCCGACGGTCAAGCGCGAACTCCGCCAGCGTGTCGTCCATCGAGCGATCGAAGTAGCGCGCCAGGATCTGGATCCGTTCGACGATCCCCTCGGTCGGGACATCGAGGGCCGGGATCTCCCGCTTCCAGACCTCGAGCTTCTCGTCGAGGCGATCCAGCTGGGCGGCGGGAGGCGTCTTCATGGCATGAGTATTCGTCTCGTGACTCTCGCTGTCAAGTCTCTTGACATCGAGTTACTCGCCAGGTACAGTTGCGTCAGATCGTTCGGGATAAAGAGTCTTTGGATCAAAACAGACGCCCCGAACCCAGAGAAGGGAGGCCCCTGGAAATGAGCGAGCTGATGAACCCTCGGGTCCCCGGGCTTGGACTTGCCCCCACGGTCGCCCCCGACATCAGCGCGCGGCGGCGCGAGGCGATGATGCGCTCCGCGATGTCGGACGAGCCCGCCTCCCGTCGGGACGCGGCCGGCACTGCGAGCCTCCTCGACGCGTTGCGGGTCCGCGTTCGTGCAGGCCGCGCCGGGCTCGCATCGGCCGAGCGCCCCGGGGCTAGCCGCCCCAACCGGCCTGCGGCCCGGGCCTGAGCCGGCCCGCCGCCCCGGGCCTCCAACTAGACTGGCCTCCGCATCCAGCGGAGACCAGTCGATTCCATGTACTACGTCCGACACGGCAGCGTGCCGCCGCAGCGCCACACCCAGCACCGGCGGCCAGACGGCGGCTTGTACGCCGAGGAGCTGTTCGGCGTCGAGGGCTTCACCGGTCGCAGCTCGCTCCTCTACCACCTCACGCCCCCAACGGTGACCCATCGGATCGAGCCCGTGCGCCGGGTCGTGATCGAGGCGGCCGACGAGGCCGTCCATCGGCATCACCTCGTGAAGGCCGCCGCCCTCGAGCCGCGGGGCGACGTCGTCTCGGGGCGGGTGCCGCTGTTCTTCAACCGCGACGTCGTCATGGGCATCGTCCGGCCGGCCGGGCCCATGGAGCCCGGCCGCTTCTACCGCAATGGCGTCGCCGACGAGATGCTCTACGTCCACGAGGGCACGGGGGTCTGCGACACGGTCTTCGGGCCGCTGCGGTACGGGCCGGGCGACTACCTCGTGCTCCCGATCGGGACGACCTGGCGCCTGGACCCGGACGCGGGCTCCGAGCAGCGGATGCTGTGCCTGGAGTGCCCCTCCGAGCTCGAGCCGCCGAAGCGCTACCGGAACGACTACGGCCAGCTCCTCGAGCACTCGCCCTACTCGCAGCGGGACCTTCACGCACCGGACGACGTGCCGCCGCACCAGGAGGCCGGCGAGTTCGTCGTCGACGTCCGATCCACCGACCGGATCACCGCCTACCACTATCGGACCCACCCGTTCGATCTCATCGGCTGGGACGGCTATCTCTGGCCGTTCCGCTTCAACATCGCCGACTTCCAGCCGATCACGGGCCGGGTCCACCAGCCGCCGCCGGTCCACCAGACGTTCCAGGCCCGGAACTTCGTCGTCTGCTCGTTCGTGCCCCGCAAGTTCGACTATCACCCCCTCGCGATCCCGGCGCCCTACAACCACTCGAACATCAACAGCGACGAGGTCATCTACTACGTGGCCGGCAACTTCATGAGCCGCCGCGGCGTGGAGATCGGGTCGTTCACCGACCATCCGGCGGGCATCCCCCACGGGCCGCACCCGGGCACGGTCGAGGCCTCGATCGGCCGCGATGCGACCGAGGAGCTGGCGGTCATGGTCGACACGTTCAACCCGCTCTTCCTGACGAAGGAGGCGATGGCCCTCGACGACGACCGTTACCCGTTCTCGTGGCTGCCGCCCGACGCCGCTGACGCCGCGCAGGAAGCCTCCGAGCTCGCGGAGCGAGGCCCGGAGGCATTCCCGGACTGACGTTGCCGGGTGTCGGGGCCGCCGCCCTCAGGTGGCGCCAGTCATGAGGTCCTCGGCTTGGGCCAGCCTCAAATCGGCAGCCGCTTACCGTCGTAACGACTGGAGATGTCGATCGTCGTCGTGGCGGGCGTACCGATGACCGAATGGCTGACGTCCCGGAAGGCGTCGGCGAGACTCTTGGTGGCATTGTGCTGCCGAAAGGCGAGCATCTGCGCTGAGAGCGGCACGCTTTCGGTCAGAACGTGGTGCGGGAATGGGATGGGCGTCGTGGCGAAGGCCGTCGCGGACGGTGCCACCAGCAGCAATCCTGCGGCTGCCGCAAGGGCGAACGCCCGGAAATTCCGTCGCATGTCAGTTCTCCTGTCCTGCTTTCGCTTCGATGTCGTCGGGAACGTGAATGGACCCATCGGAGCCGGCGCGTGTCCCTTCCCGTTGTCAGGTCCCGGCAGCCGAGCTCGCCCGCCCCTCTCGCGCGTGGTGCTCGCCGGCGGCGCGCCGTGCGTGAGGGAGGCTGCAACGAAGTCGTTCGGCATGCTCCGCAGCCTGGGCCGCGGGTCCTGCGGACGAAAGGTCAGGACCTCTCGACTTTGCCCGCGCTCACGCCTGACATCGTCGGGATCGTCCGGGCGAGCTCGGTCCTCGACCGGAGCCCGAGCTTGGAGTAGATGTGGGTCAGGTGGCCGGCCACGGTGCGCTCGCTGAGGAACAGCGCGGCGGCGATCTCGCGATTAGTTCGGCCCTCGGCGACGAGGCTGGCGACCCGCAACTCCGAGGCGCTGAGGCCGCCGCTCCGTGGACGGCCCCCGATCCGGGCCAGCTCGGCTCGGGTGCTCGCCGCCCAGCTCTCGGCACCGAGTCCTTCGAACCCGGCCAGGGCCGCCTCCAGCGCTTCCCGGGCGGTCCGCTTCTGCCGCTCCCGGCGCCGGGTCGTGCCGAGGGCAAACAGCGCGCGCGCTCGTCCGAACTGGTCGCCGGCCGCCTCGCTCCGCTCGACCGCCTGCTCGAGCAGGGTGAGGGCGATGGCCGTGTCGCCGCGCGCCGCAGCAATCAGGCCGCGACACCGAATCGCGACCGCGACATGCCGCTCGCGGCCGCCTCGACGGGCCGCGGCCTCCCAATCGCTAGTCAGGCGGGCGGCATCGTCGATTCGACCCACCTGGAGCAGCGCCTCCGCGTACTCGCCGCGCCACCCGTGGGGGTCCTCCCTGTCGAGAGCGTCGGCCGCCTCCTCGGCCCGGCTGAAGTTGGCGAGTGCGGCCGCCGGATCTCCGTTCCACAGGTCGCAGATGGCCGCAACGGCAAACCATTCGTCCAGCAGCTGCCCCGTGCCGATGGAGATGGCGTGCCGCGCGGAGTCCCGTGCGACCGCGAGCTGGCCGCGATACATCGCCACCAGCGCGGCGGGGAGGCCATCCATGGGAAGCTCCAACCCGTACTGGAAAACGATCTCATGCACCTGGTCGGCGTGGTCGATCGCGACGCTCCACCGCCCCGCATAGACCTCCAACACCGCGAGGTAAAACAAGAGGCCAGACCGAATCCGCTCGTCGCGATCGCCCCAGTCAGCGAGTCTGCCCTCCAGCCACTCGCGCGCCGCGTCTTGGTCGCCGGACGCGGCCAGCATGTGACCCACCGTCACCCCGGCCCGCATGAGGTACTCCGGATCGGGGATCAACGCAGCAAGCCGATACGCTCGCTCGGCCAGCTCGATCGCGCGTGTGGGGTGGCGGTCGCGGGCGAGGAGCGCGAGGATCGAGAGCGCGTCCGCGCGCAGCGCATCATCGTCGATTCGCTCCGCGAGCTTGAGCGCCGCGCGAGCGTGGCGCTCGATCCACGCGCGTGGCTTCGTGAAGCTGAAGTAGCCGGCTTCGGCGAGTTTGGTGTGGATCTCGGCCTGGAGTGCGGGAACGCCCGCAGCCTCCTTCAGGGCATCGCCAAGGACCGCAACCGCGTCCGCCGGACGCCCGAGCTCCGACCACACGGCCAGCGCCTCGGCGCGCAGGGGGCCGGCCGGCGCGCCGGCCACCAGGGCGTCGGCGATCGCGAGGGCCCGGCTGCCTTCGCCCGCCGCCGCGTGGGCGCGGGCGGTCGCGATCGTGCGCCGATGGCGATCGAGCGCAGCGTCAGGTGGCGTCAGGCGCACCGCATGCTCGGCGAGCTCGGCGGCCGCGATCGGCAGCCCGCGATCACGCGCGGCATTCGCCGCCGACTCGAGGGCGGCCGCGAGATCGGCGCTGGGCTCATCCGCGGCAAGGGCCAGGTGGCGGCCCCGGTGGACCGGGTCGTCCACGACCATCGCGAGCTCCCGGTGGGTTTCGGCGCGCTCCTCCGGCGTGGCCTTCTGGTACAGGGCCGACGCCAGCAGGGGGTGAGTAAAGCGGATGATCCCCTCGACGGTCTCGATCACGTTCGCGGCACGAGCCTCGTCGAGCACCTCCGGCGCGACGTCGAGTGGTCCCAGGAACCCGACCGGGAAACGGCCGTGCGCCGCGATCAGGAGGAGCGCCCGCCGGGTGGCCGGCCGAAGCGCCTTCAGTCGCGCGCCGACGAGGAGCTCGAGGCGCGGTGGCACCGCCAGCGGCAGGGTTGCGTCGCGATCGGGATCCGAGGCATGGGTGCGGGCGAGCTCCAGCGCGTAGAACGGATTGCCGCCTGACACTTCCTGGATCTGCACCAGCGTCGGCTTCGGGAACGTCAGCGCCAGGCGGCGCCGAATCAGCAGCTCGGTTCCCGCTGCGCTCAGTGGGCCGACGACCAGCCGCTCCACCTCGGCCGCGTCGATTGCCTCTTCCACGGCCGGCATGGGCGTGGCGCCCGCGCGTCGGGAGAGCAGCAGGCTGACCTGCTGGTCCTGGAGCCGGCGCAGGGCGAACAGCAGGGTCGCGGCCGACGAGGAGTCCATCCACTGGTCGTCGTCGATCGCGAGCATCAGGGGTTGACCCGAGCCCAGCAAAGGCAGGAGCGTGACGATGGCCACGCCGAGCGCCCGCGGATCGACTGGAGCGTCGGGCGCGTCCTGCAGCAGCAGGGCGGACTGGAAGGCGCGGCGCCGTGGCGCCGGCAGCGTAGCGAGCACCTCGGGCGGGACGTCGCCGAACAGGTCGCCCAGCACGACGCCGGGCAGCGTCCGCTCCGCCTCCGCAGGACGCGAGTCGAGAACCCGGAAGGAGCGATCGCGCGCCGCTGCCACGCCGGCAAGCCAGAGCGTGGACTTCCCGATCCCGGCTTCTCCCTCCAGGACAAGGGCGCGAAGGCCCGAACCCGGACGATCGAGGAATGCCTGAACGACCGCGAGCTCCCCCTCCCTCGCGATGATCTCGGTCGTCACGATCCGGCCATTATGAGGTCAGCCCGGAGCGGGAGGGAGCTTCCCGCGGCACCGAGGTGGCGGCGCATCATTAGGGCGTGACCGACACCGCCCGCGACACGATCCGCCGCCGGATCCTCCCGGCTGCCCCCAGATCGAGGGCCCGGCCGATCCGGAGCCGTTCACCGGCCCGCTCCAGCTGACGAAGCAGGCGATGGCCCTCGGCGACGACCGATACCCGTTCTCGTGGCTGCCGCCCGACGCCGCCGAGGCGGCGCGGGAAGCCTCCGAGCTCGCGGAGCGGGGCCCGGAGGCGTTCCCGGACTGAGGCCAGGTGTGAACCACACCTAGGGCGTGGCGCTGGCCTTCGCCGTTGCCTTCAAGTACCCGTAGATCGCGTCGAGGTCGACGTCGCTCAGGGTTGAGTCGGGGAAGGCCGGCATCCCGCCGGGACCGGACCGGACGATGGGCCCGAAGTCATCCCGGAAGATCTCCTCGAGGTCGAGCCTGGGTCCGACGGCTCCCCCCTGCGCCGCGAGGCCGTGGCAGGCCGCGCAGCCAGTAGCCAGGAACAGACCGCGGCCGCGCGCGATGGGATCGGCGTTGTCGTCGACCCGCGCGCCGGCGAGCCCGAAGCCCTCGTATGGGGCCACCTCGCCGACGTACCCGACGGCCGTCCGATCGTAGCCGGCCGGCCGCACGTTGGCGTGCGTCTCCGGGCTGCGGGCCACGACGCCACCGATCAGACCCACGGCGAGCCCGCTGACCAGGGCGGCGAGGACGGCCGGGATGAAGAACCGGCTCATCGTCGCGCCTCGAGTCCGACTTCGCCGGCCTCGCCACCCGCTCGAGCGATCGCGACGATCCGCAGCACCACCCAGAAGAGGATCGTCCAGACGGTCGCGAGGACGACCATGAGGAGCTCGACGCCGACGCCCGGAACGTCCACGCCGGCGGGCGAGCGGTAGAGCTGCGCCCCGCCGGTGACCTCGATGACGGCAGACGTCGTTTCGACCTCGGCGGCACCCGCCGCGAGGTATTCGATCCGGAGCTCGTGATGGCCCGCGAGGCGCGGTCGATAGGTGAGCGAAGCGACGCCACTGTCGTCGGTTACCACGCGGCCGATCTCCGCCTCGCCTTCCACGCCGGCGAAGGCCATATGGAGATAGAACGTGACGACCGTGCCCGCGAGCGGCGACCCATCCGTCCCTCGGAGGGCAACCGGGATGGCCACCGTCTCGCCGATCGCCACCTCATCGACGGTCGCGACACTGACATGGACATGGGACGCGATCGTGGGGCCGGCGAAGGCGACGAGGATCGCGCAGCCGGCCAGAAGTCCGGCGACGATCCGTGTCGACCGTCGGGTGATGGCCTTCATCGGCCGCCCTCCTCTGCAAGCCTGGGACCGTCGACGGCAGGGATCGCGACGGTCGGGATGGCGGCACCAGCGTTGGCCACGGTCGCCTCGTGGTCCTCGGCGACCTCCCAGACGGCAATGATCGGGAAGAGCTTCGTGAAGACCGTGATGAGCAGCGCGAACGCCGCGAGCCCGGCGGCAAGCAGCGACCACTCGACCCAGGTCGGGGCGTAGCTGGCCGGCTCGTACGGCATGAGCGGGACGCGCAGGCCGGTCACTACGATGAAGTACCGCTCGATCCACATCGCAAGCGTGACCAGGACGGCCGCGGCGACCATACCCCCCACGTTTCTCGTCGCCGGGACGAGGGCGATGACGATCGGGGCGATCAGCCCGCCGAGGAGATAGAACCAGAAGAGGGGGGCGAACTCGTTCAGGAAGAGCTGTCGGAAGTGGAACTCGACTCCTTCCCGGAGCTTGTATCCATGGACCAGCAGCTCGCTGATGTTGGCGTAGATCATGATCGCCGCGAATGCCGCCATCAGGTACCCGAGATAGACGAAGTGCTTCTCGGTGACGTACTCCTCGAGGTGGTACGCGCGGCGCAGGATCGCCATCACGATGATCAGGATGGCGATGCCTGAGAAGATCGCCCCGGCGACGAAGAAGGCGCCGAAGAGCGCGCTGTCCCAGGGCACCCGCATCGTCATCGCGAAGATCCACGAGACGACCGTGTGGACCGAGACGGCGATGGGGATGATCAGGATCATCAGGACGCCGATGGCGGAGCCGAGCGAACGCCGCTGGGCGGGCCTGTCGTGCCAGCCGATGGCGAGCGTTCGGTAGAGCCAGCCTCGCCAGCGCGAGCTGCGATCCGCCAGCCTGTCGCGGAAGAGGGCCAGGTCCGGGATCATCGGCACAAAGAGGTAGGTGACGCTGGCCGTCAGGTAGGTCGTGATCGCCAGGACGTCCCAGATGATCGGCGACTGCCAGCGCCCGTAGATGAAGACGTTGAGCAGCCGGTCCGGCCGTCCAAGGTCGATGATGACGAACGACGCGCCACAGATGAGCGCCACGACCGTCACGAACTCGGCCATCCGCGTCACGGGTGTCCGCCAGCGGGCGTTCGACACGCGCAGGATGGCAGAGATCAACGTGCCCGCGTGGCTGATGCCGATGAAGAAGACGAACGTGGCGATGTAGAGGCCCCACGAGATCCGATCGCGCATTCCGGTCACCACGAGGCCGTCGCGGAGCTGAACGATGTAGGCGTAGACACCCCAGCCGATGATCGCGACGAGTGTCACCACGACCGCCCAGAATCGGCGCCCGGTCCGCCTGACGGGTTCAAGCGCCGTCTCCTCGAGGCGCTCCTGCCAGTCGTTCAACGCCGCCACGTCACGGCTCCCTCGGCTCGTTCCATCCACGGCCATTCCGTCGGCAACCGGCCCGGCTCGAAGGCGTCACGTCCGGCCGCCTCGCCGTGGCCGGGGATGTAGTGGACCCGCGGCTCCGTGCCGAGATCCTCCTTCAGGCGATAGGCGCTGCTCTCCGAGAGGAGCCGCGACGCCGATTGGATCTCCCGGCCGTTGGTGGCGATGTCCTCTTCGAGGTCGCCGTACCAGATCGCGTTCTGCGGGCAACCCTGGACGCAGTAGGGGAGCGTCCCGGTGCGGGCCATGTCGGGACAGAAGTCACACTTCATGACCGTCCCCTTCTTCGCGGGCACCTGGTGCTCGGGCGAGTAGTCGGCCAGGAACGCCTCGGGTGGCACGGGGGCGTTGCCCCAGTTGAAGAAGCGCCGATCGTAGGGACAGGCCGCCATGCAGATCCGGCAGCCGATGCAGCGCTCCTGGTCGATCAGGACCGTCCCCTCGGGCGTCGAAAACGTGGCCGCGACCGGGCAGACGTTGACGCACGGCGGGTTCTGGCACTGCTGACAGGGCGTCGGGATGAACTGCGTCCCGCCGCCGGCCAGGTCGGCCTCAAAGACCTGCATCCACTCCATCGGCTCGGGTGCGAAGTGACCCTCGATGCAGGCGGCCGTGCACCGAGGCGGCTGACCGGTGCTCTGGCAACCGTCGCACGCCCTGAGATCGATGATCATCGTCCACTGCCGGATGCGCCCATCTCGGGTTCGGGCGGCGGCGCCCTGGCCGTGAACCGGCTCCGCCTCGGCGTCGCCGCTCTCGCCTCGGATCAGCTCCGACACCAGCGGCAGCGGGACGACGGACAGGGCACCGAGCCCGAGGACGCGGAGGAAACCGCGCCGACCGAATCCCGATCCGCTCGCCTGCGGCGTCGCCGCTGCGGAATCTCCAGGCGTTCGATCGGCGCTCGCGCGCTGGTCCGATGGGTGATCGTGGAACACGGCCGTCAGCCGCCTGCGACGACCGTGATCGTCCCGAACATTCCCTTCTCGAAGTGGCCTTCGATCAGGCAGACGAGGTCGAAGACACCGGCCTCCGTCGGGATCAGGAACACCTCGATCGACTTGCCCGCGAAGACCTCGACCTCGAGGGGGGCGGGACCTTTGAACTCACCCGAGGCGTCCTCCGCCTTGCGGAAGGCGATCGTCTTGAAGAAGTCCTCGGCGGTGAACTCGTGCTTCTCGGTGCCCTTGTTGACTACGTCGAGGACGTAGGGCTGGCCGAGCGTGAGGACGGTGTCCTTGGGCGTGAAGGACATCTCCGCCAGGTCGATCGTCAGCGTCTCCTTGGCGTCCCAGTCGGCCGCCGCGACCTGCTCCGCCCCGTCCGTCAGCCAGGGCCCGGCGTCGACCTCGGCAAGCTCGAGCGCCGGCGCGGCCGGGGTCTCGCCGGTGACCGTGATCGTCCCGAACATGCCCTGCTCGAAGTGACCTTCGATCTCGCAGACGAGGTCATACACACCTGGGATCAGCGGGATGAGGAAGAGCTCGGCAGTCGCGCCGGCGAACACCTCGATCTCCGTGAAGAACGGCACCTTCACCTCGGACTCGCCGGTCTCCGCCTTGCGGGTCGCCACCGTTCGCATGAAGGCCTCGGCCGTGAACTCGTGCTTCTCGGTCCCGACGTTGACGATCTCGAGCACGTAGGGCTGCCCGGCCTCGAGGACGATGTCCTTGGGCGTGAAGGACATCTCCGCGAGCTCGATCGTGACGGTCTCCTTGGCGTCCCAGTCGGCGGCCGCCACGAAGTCCGCCGCGTTGGCGACGTAGGTCTCCGCATCGGGCGCCGGGGTGGCGACCGGCGGCGCACTCTGGGTCGCGGGCGGGGCCTCCGACGGGGCCGACGAGGGCGCGTCGGTGATCTCTGCCCCGGCCGACGAGCAGGCGGCCAGGACGAGCACCAGGCTGCTGAGAATCGACGGAACGGATTCGTTGCGTCTCATGGCTGATCTCTCCTGTCCGGCTCCGCGGGAGCTGCTTGACCCGATGTCTCACGCTGGGGCCGGGGGAAGCACGATGAGGACGCGTCGTCCTCATCCGGACACAGCCACTGATTCACGCCAACTGCTGGCCATGCAACTGGCCATCGCGGCCATTGTTCGCGGCGCCGGCGGACGGGCGCATCGGGCGAACTGAGCGGACGCGCTCCGGAATGCGCCCCCCGCCCTAGTGTTCTTCCGCGATGGCGGCGTGGGCCTGTCAGCCAGGGTCGTGGAGCAGGCCCACGCGAACGGCGTACCGCATCAGCTCGGCGCGGCTGTGCAGGTCAAGCTTGTCGATGATGTGGCTGCGATGTGCCTGAACGGTGTTCACGCTCAGGGAGAGCTGGTCCGCGATCTCCTGGTTCGTGTGACCCGCCCCGATCAAGGTCAGGATCTCGCGTTCCCGGGGCGTCAGCAGCGCGTGGGAGGCACGTTCCTCGCCGCTGCCGATCCGCTGCAGGTACTCCTCGACGAGACGCCTGGCCATCGGAGGGTGAAGGAACACGCCACCGTGGTGGACGGCTCGGACGGCCGCCACGAGCTCGGTCGAGGCAGCGCTCTTGACCAGGAAGCCGTGCGCGCCCGCTTCAAGGACCCTGAAGAAGTAGTCCTCGGTCTCGTGGACGGTGAGGACGAGGATGCGGATCGCCGGGCTGATGCTGGCGATCCGTCGCGTGGCCGCCAGGCCGTCGACCTCCGGCATCCCGATGTCCATGACGATGACGTCGGGCCGCAGCTGGACCGCGAGCTCGATCGCCTCGCGCCCGTTCGACGCCTCGCCGACGACCTCGAACCCCTCGTGCGCCTCGAGCAGGGCGCGGAGCCCCTCCCGGACGAGGGTGTGGTCGTCGGCGATGAGGACCTTGATCCGTTCCACGCTCTCAACTCCTAGGCGTAGGGGATCCGGACGCGCACGGTCGTCCCCTTCCCCGGGCCGGACTCGATGTCGACGTCGCCCCCGAACAGCTCGGCGCGCTCGCGCATGCCGAGCAGGCCGAGGCCGCGCCCGCTCTCGTGGGGCTGATGGAAGCCCGCCGGATCGAAGCCGGTGCCATCGTCCTTGACCTCGGTGACCACGGCGGTCGGGCCGAAGTCGAGGACGATCCTGACCTCTTGGGCGCCGGAATGCCTGGCCGCGTTGCTGACGGCCTCCTGCACGATCCTGAAGACCGCGGTCGCCGCGGCGCCCCTCGCCTGCTGCTCGTCCCCCGAGATCGAGAAGGCCACCTCGATGCCGTACGGACGCAGATGCTCGGTGGCATACGAGCGAGCCGCGGCAGCGAGGCCGAGATCGTCGAGGGCGCTCGGCCGCAGGTCCACGATCGCCTTGCGGATCTCGCGGAGCGCCAACTCGAGTTGTGAGCGACTCCGGTCCATGGCCGTGCGCGCGTCGTGCGGCCCGGCGGGGAGCGCGTCCTCCGCGGTCTTGAGCGTCATCAGGACGGCCGTCAGCGTCTGCGCGGAGTCGTCGTGCAGCTCGCGCGCAAGGCGCTTGCGCTCCTCCTCCTGGGCGGAGATCGTCTTTGCCAGGAGCTGGCGACGGATCCGATTGAGGACGTTGAGCTCGCGGTTCTTCTCCTCCACCTCGCGGGTCCGCTCTTCGACGCGATGTTCGAGCTCTTGGGCCCAGTGGGCGCTCTCCTCCAACGAGGCCTTCAGCTTGACCCGCATCTCGTCGAAACGACGACCCAGCTCCCCGATCTCGTCGTTGCGGGCGACCACGATCGGGCTGTCGAGGTCGCCGGAGGCCATCCGCGCGGCATCGCCGCTAAGGCGACGGATCGGCCGGACGACGGTATGGGCGTGCAGCCAGGCGGCGACCGACGAGATGACGAGCGCGAGGATGCCGTAGACGAGCAGCGTCCGCTGCATTTCCTGGGGGATCACGAACGCCGCGTCCTCGGTCTGCTCGACGACGACGCCGCCCGGATGGGCACGGAACGGGTAGTACGCGATCACGTGGTCGGGACCGTCCTCGATCTCGTGGATGGTCGTTCCGGGTTCGCCGCGCGCAATGATCGGGCCGAGGATCCCGACGTGAGCATCGGGAGGATCCGGATCCCCATCGTGGGGCTGGGCCACCACGTAGCCGGTCGCGTCCACGATCTCGGCGCGGACCGAGCCCTCGCTCGCCGGGAGCATGAGGAGGTCCACGTCGGCATGGGAGGCGCGCAGTTCGCCGGCGAGGAAGCCGGTTGAGCGGCCCTGCCGCTCGAGCGGGGTGACGATGATGGCAATCAGGTCGTCGGCCGGGTCACCGCGTGCCGGCGCCACGACGGTCGTCTGCGCGCCCTCGAGCGCCACTCGGACGGCGGCGGTCTGGCCGGCCGGCCAGTCGGCGTTGGCGGGCTGCGACGGCACGATCCACAGCACGTTGCCATCGCGGCCCAGGCGAACGATGCGGTCGAACTCGCCGAGCAGATCGTAGGCGTCCGCCACGTGCGTCCGCTCCTCGTCCGGCGGTCTGGCGGCCACGAAGGCGGCCGCTCGCTCGAGCTGCAGGGCGGTGTGCTCGAGGAGCTCGTCGACGGATTCGGCGCTGATCTGGGCCAGTCGGAGGCGCTCGTCGAGGGCGACGTCCACGCTGAGGTCGATGGTCCGGGCGGCGAGGAAGCCGAACACCGAGAAGAGGACCACCAGCCCGGCCAGAACCCCGCCGGCGATCCTGAACCGGAGACTCAGTCCACGTTGCCCGTTCATCCGCTGGCTCGTGTCCATCGTCGGCCCCATCCAGGGCGACTCTGCCCCCAGTGTGCGCGTTCGCCGGTCGCGAGGAGTCGGTCTCCAGCCCCACGAGCCAGGCTGGTGAACGCCTCCGTCTCCGGCTCTCGCTTCGCTCGACGAGGGCCACTTGCACCCTCGGCTCCATTCCGCGATGCGTCCGACGTGGACGCCTACCGTTGATGAGACATGGGCGTCGCCGATGGTTCGATCACCGTCTCCGCCCAAGGGCCGAAGCGTCGGCGGCGCAGAATGAGGGTCATGAACATGACCCCACGCGACACCATCCGCCGCCGGATCCTCGACGGCGAGACGCTCTTCGGCGCCTGGACCGACATGGCCTCGCCGCTGGCGACGGAGATCACGGGCCGGGCGGGCTACGACTGGCTCATCGCCGATCTCGAGCACGGCGCCCCGACCGAGGCGGACCTGCTCGCGATCCTCCTCGCGGCCGAGGTGAGCGGCGCGGCCGCGTTCGTCCGGCCCCAGTCCGGGGAGCGGCTCCGGATCGGGCGGGCGCTCGACCTCGGGGCGGCCGGGATCATGGTCCCGCGGCTCGACACGGCGGCCCAGGCCGAAGAGGCGGTGACGTTCCTGCGCTACCCGCCGGCCGGGGTCCGGGGCGTTGCGCTCCGGACGCGGGGCGGTCGCCTCGGCACCGTGGGGCACGCGGACGTCGGCTCGCTCAACGCCGGGATCGTCGGGATCGTCCAGATCGAATCGCCGAGCGCCGTCCGCGAGGTCGAGGCGATCGCGGCGATCGACGGCGTGGACGTCCTGTTCGTGGGCCCGGCCGACCTCTCGCACTCGCTCGGCATCCCCGGCCAGTTCTCGAACCCGACGTACCTGGCCGCACTCGACGCCGTCGTCGCGGCCTGTCGCCGCCACGGCAAGGTGGCCGGGATCCTGCTCTACGATGCGCCGTCGTTCGGCCCGCACCTGGAGCGCGGGTTCCGGTTCCTGGGCGTGGGCTCGGAGGGCTCCTTCATTGCCGAGGGCGCGAAGGCCGCCCTCGACGCGGCTCGCGCGGCCGCCACGGGCTGAGGGGCGCGCCTCGCGACTACTCGTCGGCGAGCCGGAGGGTACGCGCGCTCGGGGCCGCCGGGCCGGTCTGGGCGATGACCACGCCGGCCAGGATCATCGCCCCGCCGACGAGCTGGAGTGGCCCGAGGATCTCGCCGAAGAGCAGGTTGGCCAGGACGATCGTCCAGATCGGTTCGACCGTGCTCACGATGGACGCCCTCGCGGCTCCGATCCGGTGGGCCCCGGCGTAGAACGCCTGGACGGCGATGAACGTCGAGACGACGCCGACGCCGGCGATCCCGCCCCAGGCCGCAGCCGGGATCTCGGCCGGGAGGACCGGCCGGCCGATCGCCAGCGCGCTGAGCCAGAGTGCGGTTGCGGTCGCCGTCAGCATCACCGCCCCGGCTGCCGTCGGGTTCGCGCCGGCCCCTGCGTCACGCCCGACCTCCGTGCGGCCCTCCCCGGACAGCCTCGCGGCAAGGACGATCCAGATCGAGTAGATGATCGGCGAGGCGACCATCAGGATCAGGCCGGCGACCGGCGGCGCCTCCTCCGAGACGTCGATGTTGCCAACCGCCAGGACCACACCGGCCAGGGCCAGCCCCAGTGCTCCCCATGCCCGGCGACCCTCCAGGCGGCGGCCCATCCGGAGTGACAGGACGGCGACGAGCGCCGGGTAGATGTAGACGATGAGTGCGGCGAGCGACGCGGAGACCGTCTCGAGGCCGGCGAAGTAGGTCGACGAGTTGCCCGTGTACAGGACGCCCAGCGCGACCGCCACCACGACCGCCCGTCGATCCATCCGCCGCAGCCCGCGCCGGGCCCCGGGGCTGAGCGCCACCCAGCCCCAGGCGAGGATGGCCCCGATCAGGAACCGCCAGGCCATCAGCACGTGCCAGCCAACACCGGCCGCGTAGACCGGCTTGGCGAACAGGGCGCCCGACCCGAACGCAAACGCCGACACGATCGTCAGGGCGACGCCGATGGCGACATTCCGGGGCATCTCGCGAGGCTACCTGTTCCGGTGGCGCCGCGAACGGACACGGGCCAGGTCGCTGCGGCGGGCCGCGCGAACCCAAGACGAGGCCGGTCGGCCCCTTCAACAGCGGCCGATCGGCCCGAGGGTCCCATCCCGTGGAACGCTCTACACTTCATCCTCGTGACCGAATTGACCGAGCGCGCCGTCGCGTCGAGGGTCCCGTCGCTCGCCGACGAGAAGCTCCGCGTCATCGCTCGCCGCGATCCGGTCACCGTCCGCGAGGGCACGAGCCTCGGCGAGTGCCTCGACCGGATCCGCGAGACCGGGACCGGGGATTCCGTCTTCGTGACCGATGCCCGCGGCGTCCTCTGCGGCGTCCTGACCGAGCGCGACATCTTCGCCCGCCTGGTCGGCCGCGAGGTCGACCTCGACCAGCCCGTCGAGCGGCTCATGAACGAGCATCCCTGGACGCTCCACCTCGACCAGCTCGTTCGCCACGCGATCGACCTGATGCAGACCGGCCGCTACCGGAACGTCCCGCTCGTCGATGACGCGGGCGTCCTCGTCGGGGTGATCCGCCCGGTCGACATCCTGAAATACCTCGCGGAGGCGTTCCCGGAGGAGCTCCTGAACCTGCCGCCGCGGCCGCACCAGCGGATGAGCTCATCGGAGGGCGCGTGACCGACGTCAGGGAGCGCGCCACCGAGGCCCGCCAGCTCGAACGGGTCACGATCCGCTTCGCCGGCGACTCCGGCGACGGCATGCAGCTGACGGGGTCGCAGTTCACCCGGACCGCCGCCGCCTTCGGCAACGACATCAGCACCTACCCGGACTTCCCGGCCGAGATCCGGGCGCCGGCGGGCTCGCTGCCGGGCGTGTCCGGCTTCCAGCTCAGCTTCGCCTCGACCCGGATCCACACGCCGGGCGACCAGCCCGACGTCCTCGTGGCGATGAACCCGGCGGCCCTCAAGTCGAACCTCGGCGACCTGCCGGTCGGCGGCGCGCTCGTCGTCAACGAGGATGCCTTCACCCCGGGCAACCTGAACAAGGTCGGCTACGCGACCAACCCGCTGACCGATGGCTCGCTGTCCGCCTACAACGTGTTCCTGGTCCCGATCTCGAAGCTCAACGCCCTCGCCTCGGAAGGCCTCGAGCTCACCAACAAGCAGGTCGACCTGACCAAGAACTTCTTCGCCCTGGGGCTGATGTTCTGGCTCTACGACCGGAGCATGGAGCCGACGCTCCAGTGGATCGACGAGAAGTTCGCGAAGCGGCCGGTGATCGCCGAGGGCAACAGGCGCGCCCTGCGGGCCGGCTACAACTACGGCGAGACGACCGAGATCTTCCACGAGCGCTACATCGTCCCGCCGGCCCGCCTCGCGCCGGGCCGCTACCGGAACATCACCGGCAACGAGGCGACCGCGCTCGGCTTCGTGGCCGCGTCGCAGCTGGCCGACCGGCCGCTCTTCTACGGCTCCTATCCGATCACGCCGGCCTCGGACATCCTGCACAGCCTGGCCGCCTACAAGAACTTCGGGGTCAAGACCTTCCAGGCCGAGGACGAGATCGCGGCGATCGGAGCGGCGATCGGCGCCTCCTACGGTGGCGCGCTCGGGATCACCGGCACCTCCGGCCCCGGCGTGGCCCTCAAGAGCGAGGCCCTCGGCCTCGCGATCATGGTCGAGTTGCCGCTGGTCATCATCGACGTCCAGCGGGGCGGGCCGTCGACGG
>Ga0214472_10002748_pt1 | contig 18756 bp, 12 predicted proteins | sample RVTome_6_FD_207662 | JGI IMG/M metagenome (GOLD analysis project Ga0214472, IMG submission 207662) | Soil microbial communities from uranium-contaminated site in the Upper Colorado River Basin, Wyoming, United States - RVT140D175 | ecosystem: Environmental > Terrestrial > Soil > Contaminated >...
CTCATCGGGGTGATGGCGATCCTCGGGCTCTACCTCGTGGTCATCGAGCGCGGCCTCCGGATCGCGGCCTCGGCCGCCGACGACTTCCGGGCGATCCTGGCCGCGGGCCTGAGCCTCGTCATCGGGGTCCAGGCGTTCATCATCGCGGCCGGCAACCTCAAGCTCATCCCGCTGACGGGCATCACCCTCCCGTTCATCAGCTACGGCGGATCGTCGCTCCTCACGAACGGGCTCGTCGTCGGCCTGCTCATCGCCCTCTCCGACCGGGGCGTCGAGCCTCCGCCGCCCCCGACGGCGAGCCGGGGCATTCGCCGGGTCTTCGACCGGGGGGCGCCCTGATGCTCGGCGGCACGGCCGAGCGCAACGCCGCCCGCCCCGCCACGCGCCGGCCAGGGATCGGGGCCACGCTGGGCCGGATCGGGCTGGCGATGGCGGTGGCGTTCGGGGCCCTCGCCGCCGGCGCCGGCTACTGGCAGGTCTGGCGGTCGGCCGACCTCTCGTCGGCGCCCGACGACGCGGCGGTCGTCGCGGCGAGCCGGCGCGTCGTCCGCGGCGAGATCACCGATCGCGACGGCGAGCGCCTCGCCTGGAGCGCCGAGGACGAGAACGGGGAGCCCTACCGCGTCTATTCGTCGCGCTCGTTCTCAGGCGTCCTCGGCTACGCGTCGCGCGCGTACGGCACGGCCGGGCTGGAGCGGTCATACGACGCCGAGCTGTCGGGAGTGACCTCGGCCGACCCGGTCCAGCAGCTGCTCAGGAAGTTCCGGGCGGACCCGTCGGATCCGCAGGCGATGCAGGCGACGCTCGCGACGCCGCTCCAGGAAGCGGCGGTCGCCGCACTCGGCGGCGACAGCGGGGCCGTCGTGATGCTCGATCCCCGGACGGGCGAGGTCCTCGTCCTCGCCTCGACGCCGACCTACGACGCCTCGGCGATCGCCAACCCGGCGACCTCGACGGCGACCTTCGAGGCGCTCGCGGCCGACGACGTGACACGGCCCCTGCTGCCCCGGGCAACCCAGGGTCGCTACGTGCCGGGCTCGGTGTTCAAGATCGTGACCGCGATCGCGGCACTCGGGTCCGGGGCGGTGGACGGCCAGACGACCTTCGAGCAGCAGCCCGCGGCCGAGGCGGATGGCCTCCTCGTCTCCGGCTTCCGCGTTCGCGACGGGCACCATCCGAAGACCGGGTCGGCGGCCCTGAACTTCCTCGAGGCGACCGAAGTCTCGTGCAACATCTGGTACGCCCTGGCCGGCCTCGAGACCGGCGGCGACCGCCTCATCGAATGGGCCGGCCGGCTCGGCTTCGACGCCCCGCTGCCGGTCGACCTCCCGACGGCCATCTCCCAGGTGACGGGCGGCGACGGCCCCGCCCCCGGCGGATTCGTCGACGACGTCGAGCTGGCGAACGCGGCCTTCGGGCAGGGCGAGACGTTCGTGACGCCGCTCCAGATGGCCCTCGTGGCGTCGGCGGTCGCCAACGACGGCGTCATCATGCGGCCCCACCTCGCGCGAGCGTTCACGGGCAAGTCGGGCACCACCGTGATCTCGCCGGAGGAGTGGCGACGGATCATCCCCGCCCGGATCGCGGACGAGATCACCGCGGCCATGGTCGAGGCCGTGAACGGCGATCTCGGGGTCGCCTACACGACGGGGGCCCAGGTCGGCGGCCTGACCGTCGCCGGCAAGTCCGGGACCGCCGAGCTGGGCGGGACAGGCGAGCCGAACTCGTGGTTCATCGGCTTCGCCCCCGCCGACGATCCGCAGGTCGTGATCGCGGTCGTCGTCGAGCACGGCGGCCGGGGCGCGGCGCGGGCGGCGCCCATCGCCGGCAGCCTGCTCGCGACGTGGAAGGCGTGGGCCGCACAGTGACGGCGGAGTCGGGCGATCGGGAGCCGGTCGCACCACCCGGCGCCGCCGGCACCGCTACGCCGCGGCCGGGCCGCCGGCCGCTCGTCGAGCGGCTCGGCATGGCGTTCATCGCCGGCGTCCTCGCGATCCTCTTCTCCGGGATGGCGATTGTCTCCTGGGCCAACGGCGAGCCGTTCCTCGCGGTCATGGCCGGGATCGGCGCGCTCATGACCGCCTGGGCCGGCGCGAACACCCTGTTCCGGAGCTGAACCGGCCCGGACGTTCGACGTTCCCGCAGTCGTCCCGCGCCGCGCCACGACCGGAGTTGGGCCGTTGGTCCAGGGATCGACCAAACGACGAACGTCGCAGCCGGTATCGACGGCTCCGGCGTCGATTGGGCCGCCAGGGAACCAGTCAACGGCTGAACGCGTCGGATCACGGGATGGACGCGCATTCCTTCGCCGTTTGGTCCGAACACCGACCGGGCGGGCCGATTCGCCAGGTGCGTCACGCCGAGAACCCTTCCGGCGTCCCCGGCGTACCATCCAACGACGCCGCGCCCCGACGCGGTGCGGCCACCCCATCAGCCCTGACCCGAGGAAGACGGATGACGAAGATCCAGGAGACGGGCGACCGCGTCCTGTCGAACGTCGAGCGGGTGATCGTGGGCAAGCATCGCGAGGTCCGCTTCGCGCTTGTCGCGCTCCTCTGTCGCGGCCACCTGCTCATCGAAGACGTGCCCGGCACCGGCAAGACCGTCCTCGCCAAGGCGATCGCCAGGAGCCTCGGCTGCAGCTTCCGCCGAATCCAGTTCACCCCGGACCTGCTCCCGTCCGACGTCACCGGCCTCTCGATCTACAACCAGAAGACCCAGGAGTTCGAGTTCCGGCCGGGCCCGATCATGAGCCAGGTCGTCCTGGCCGACGAGATCAACCGGGCCACCCCCAAGACGCAGTCCTCGCTCCTCGAATGCATGGAGGAGCGCCAGGCGACGGTCGACGGCACGACCTGGCCGATGCCCGACCCGTTCCTCGTCATCGCCACCCAGAACCCGATCGAGTACGAGGGCACGTTCGCCCTGCCCGAGGCCCAGCTCGACCGGTTCATGCTCCGGATCAAGCTCGGCTACCCGCAGCCGGTCGAGGAGATCGTCATCCTCGACGAGCAGAAGCGGCACCACCCGATCGACGAGCTCGACGTCGTCTGCTCGGTCGAGGAGCTCCGCGCGATGCAGGACGCGGTCCGCGAGGTCTACGTCGACCCGAGCGTCGCCGAGTACATCGTCCGGCTGGTCGGGGCGACCCGCAGCCACCCCGACGTCTACCTCGGCGCCTCGCCCCGCGGCTCGATCGCCCTGTATCGCGCCGGCCAGGCGCTGGCCGGCCTCCTCGGCCGCGACTACGTCCTGCCCGACGACGTGAAGGCCCTCGCCGAATCGGCGCTGGCCCACCGGCTGATCATCAAGACCAGCTCCTCGATCCACGACGTCCATCCTGCCCAGGTGGTGGCCGAGCTCCTCGAGACGATCCCGGTCGAGGGAATCACGCCGAACGGCTCGGGCGGAGCGGCGCGGTCGGGCGGGCCCCGCGAGGTCGCTGCCCGCACGACGGCGTCCGAGGCCTGATCGGCACCCGGGCGAGCGCAACGTGTCCCGGCTGCTCCGCCGGCTCCAGCTCCTCATCATCGGTCTCGTGCTGGTCGTCGCCGCGTTCTCGACCGGGCTGCCGTTCCTCTTCTACCTGGTCTACCTGGCGATCCTCGTCATCGGTGGCGCCTACGTCCTGACCAGGCTCGGCCTCTCCGACCTCGAGGCCGGGTACGCGGTCGGCCAGCTGTCGGGCCACGTGGGTGACCGCCTCAAGGTCACCTACACCCTCCGCAACACGAGCCGCGTCCCGAAGCTCTGGCTGGAGGTCTACAACCCGACCTCGCTGCCGGCGGGCCTGCCGGGCCGGGCGATCTCGCTCGGCTCCCACGCGGAGCGGTCGTGGCTCGTCCGCACGCCGCTGACCCGGCGCGGCCACTTCCGGGTGGAGCCGCTCCAGATCCGGACGGGGGACCCGTTCGGGTTCTTCGAGTCCTCGGCCGCAGTCGGAACCGGCGTGACCGTCGTGGTCTATCCCCGGGTCGAGGCGCTGCCCCTGTGGAAGCTGCCGGCGGCGAACATCGACGGCAGCCACGCCATGCCCGAGCGGACGCTCCAGACATCGCCCCTCGCGACGACCGTCAGGCCGTGGGCCCCGGGGGACGCCTTCAACCGGATCCACTGGAAGTCGACCGCCCGCCACGGCGACATCCAAGTCAAGGAGTTCGATCTCGAGCAGACCGCGGACGCCTGGATCGTCCTTGATCTCGATCGCGCCGCCCAGGTCGGACGGGGCGATGAATCGACCGTCGAGGTCGCCGTCCGCGCCGCGGCCTCGATCGCCGACAAGGCGATCCGCGAGAACCGGGCCGTTGGCGTCACGGTCAACGCCCATCGCCTGGCCCAGCTGCCGCCCGACCGCGGCGGCCGCCAGCACCTCAAGATCATGCAGCTCCTGGCGGCCGTCGACGGTGACGGGACGTCGCCGCTGTCCGAGGGGCTCGTCGCGACCGTCCCGCGGATCAGGCGCGGGATGACCGCCGTCGTCATCACCCCGTCCCTGGACCGGGACTGGGTCAAGCCCATCGCGGCGCTCCGTGCCCGCGGCGTCGCCTGCGTCGTCGTCAGCTTCGACATCGGTGCCTTCGAGCGGTTCGCCCCGGACGACGGGCCACGGGCCGGCCCGGCCGCGGCGCGGCCGGTGGAGTCGGTCGAGCCGCCCGATCCGGTCGTGGAGGCGGCCCGGGCCCAGCGCGTCCGCGCCCTCCGCCATGCCCTGTCCGAGTTCGACGTCGCCGTCTACACGGCCCGTCCCGGGGTCGCGCTCGGCGCGGCTCTCGCCTCATGAGCGACGCGCGGCGCGAGCCCGGCGCGGTCCGAGGAACCCCGGGCGCCCACGAGCCGGGCGAGGCCCCGGGGCGCGTCGTCCGCCAGCCCCGCGAGCTTCCGTGGCGCCGGCGTCTCCCGGAGCCGGAACCACCGGAGGAGGCGGGCCCGCCCCTGCCGTGGCTGCCGTGGCTGCCGCGCCTGCCGCTCCGGCCGGCCGAGGGTTGGCTGACGCTCGCCGGCGTCGCGATCATGGTCACGGCCCTGGCCTGGTCGATCGACGACGTCAAGTGGGTCAGCGGCGCCGGCGGGCTGACCGGCTTCCTGCCGCTCGTCGGGCTGGCCGGCATCCTCATCGGGTTCGGCGGCCCCAAGCTCGGCTGGGGTCGCTGGACGACCCACCTGATCGGTGTCGGCTTCGCCGCGATCGTCCTCCCGATCATCGCCGGCGGGATCGTCCTCGGCGACGCGGTGACCGGCTGGGGGCCGGTGGAGTTGTCCGCCCGGTATCGCGAGGCGGCGGGGGTCGTCTATCGGGTCTGGGTGGACCTGGCCATCGAAGGGCGAGCGCTGACCAGGGAGTACGGCCACTACTTCATCGCCTTCGGGGCGCTCCTGTGGGCGACCGGCCAGTTTGCGGCGTACGCGGTGTTCGGGCATCACCGGGCCCTCGATGCGGTGATCGTCACCGGGCTGCTGCTCATCGGGAACATGTCCCTGACCGACAACAACCAGCTCCACCTGATCGTCCTCTTCTCCATCGGCGCGCTCGGACTCCTGGCCCGTTCCCACGCCTACGACGAGCGCGTGACATGGCTCCGGCGCCGGATCGGGGACCCGGCGACCGTCGCGGGCCTCTACCTCCGCGGCAGCACCGCCTTCATCGGCGGGGCCGTCGTGGGCTCCCTGCTCCTGACCACGACCGCGTCGTCGGCGCCGCTCCAGGGCCTCTGGCGCGACGTGCCGGCCAGCCTCGTCGAGTTCAGCCAGTGGCTCCAGCGCTACGTCCCGCTCGGTGGCGGTCGCGACTTCGGGATTGTCACGTTCGGCGACGAGGCCGCGATCATCGGCGTCTGGAATTCGAACGACAGCGTCGCATTCCGGGCCCAGCTGCCGGCGGACGAGACGGAGCGGTTCTACTGGCAGGCGGGCGTCTATTCCGACTTCGCGCTGACCGCCTGGACCAAGGGCACGACCCGGACGATCACTCGTGCGGTCGGGGCCGGCCTCCTCGACGGCACCCCCGACGACGCCACCGGCCGGGCCGGCGTCCGCGAGGTGGAGCTCGTCATCAACCCCGAGGCATCGACCTACCGCACGCTCGTCGTCGGCCCGCAGACGATCGAGAGGATCGACCGCGCCGCGACCGTCAAGATCACCGGGCCGGGGGCGTACTTCGCCTCGGCCCAGATCGACTCGACCGACCGCTACACGGTGACGGCGCTCGTCCCGGTCGTCGGCAACGAGGAAGGCGCGATAACCGCGAACCGTCTCCGGGTGGCGAGCCGCGAGTACCCGCCGGAGATCGAGCGGCTGTACCTCGCGGTGCCCGCCGGCGCGATCGGCCCGCGGGCGGCGGAGCTGCTCGAAGCGATCCTCGATCAGGTCCCGGCCGACAACCCCTACGACATCGCCCAGACCATGGAGTCCCACCTTCGCGACAGCCGGAACTTCCGCTACGACACCAACGTGAAGGACGAGTCGCAGGGGGTCTGCCTGGGCGTCTCGACCGTCGAGTGCTTCGCCCGGATCCGGGCCGGCTACTGCCAGTACTACGCCAGCACGATGGCGATCCTCCTCCGCAAGGCCGGCATCCCGACCCGGCTGGTCCAGGGCTTCCTCCCGGGGACCCGGGACGAGAACGGCACCGAGGTCGTCCGGAACTCGTCCGCCCACGCCTGGGTCCAGGTCTACTTCCCGGGGTACGGCTGGGTCGACTTCGATCCGACCGGCGGGAGCGTCGCGCAGCGGGGCCCGCTCCCGTCCGGCCCGCCCGCGTCACCGACGCCACGGCCGTCGTTCAGCTTTCGAACCGGCGGACCCGAAGAGAGCGACCCAGTGCCCGGCCAGAGCCCGGGGGCCGGCGGTGGTGGCGGAGTGACGAACCCACCTCCAGCGTCGCCCGGCCCGTTCGTGGCGATCGCAGGCCTGCTCCTCGTCGGCGCGCTGGCCCTGGCCTTCGCGGCCTGGCGGCGGGGCCCGCGGGCGATCGCACCGGACCGCGCCTGGGGCTCGATCGGCCGTTGGGCGGCGCGGTTCGGCTTCGGGCCGCGGCCCTCGCAGACCGTCTACGAGTACGCCGGGGCCCTCGGTGACGAGCTGCCGACCGCCCGGCCCGAGCTGCGGACCGTGGCCAACGCCAGGGTCGAGGTCGCGTACGGGCGGCGGGAGCTCTCGAGCGAGCGGCTCAGGGCCGTGGCCGAGGCCCATCGCCGGCTCCAGCTCCGGATCCTCAGGCTGGCCTTCCGGCGGCCGGGGCGACCGGGTCGCGGTCTGTAGCGCGCGGCCGCCGAAGCCTGTGAAGCCAGCGCGGCCGTCGAGCCGACACGCCGCGGAGCCTTGCGTGAGCCAATCGTGAAATGACCATCGGGTGGGCAGTAGCACGCCGTGCTGCGGGATCCGCTGGCCGGCGTCGCATGGTCATGCAGGGAGGGCGCATGACCTCGCACCATTGACGTGCATAGACTGGATCGTCATGCAGCGCAGGCCCGCCCACCGTGCCTCGCCGGTTGCTTGTGCCCAGGCGGTGAGCAGTCCGCAAGATTCGAGACCCAGGGAACCCCGCCCGCCGACCGCCGTGAGCCCACGGAGCCGATCGCGTGGCCACCACGCGAATGCCGATAGCCCGTTAGTGGTCCCAAGCTCGACAAGGCGTGAGCCTCGTGTTGGGCGTGATAGCGCAACGGCAAGCCCTCTACCCCGCCTGAGGCGTCGGGCCGCAACAAAGGGGGTATGGGATCTACAGCGCCCCGCTCTGCGTCCTCGCCGCTTCCTCCGCGCGGACCGCGGCGTCATCGAGCGGGGCCAGGTGGTCGGTCAGGTTGTGGGCCCGGAGGCGCGGCCGTCCGGCCCGGAACTCGACGACCGTGATCCCGCAGAGCGCGAACGGAAAGCTCCAGAAGCGGGCGAGGGGCAGGTCGAGGAGGGCGAGGAGCACGATCTTGAAGACCCCGTCGTGGGCGACGAGCAGGCTCCACGGGTCGGTCGAGGTGGCGTCGTCGTAGCCGAGGACGTGTGAGCGGAACGCGGGCGTCGTCTCGAGGCGATCGGCCATCCGGGCGAGGGCGCCGCGGAGCGCGGCCCGGACCCGCCGGTCGACCTCGACGATCGACTCTCCCCCGGGCGCCCAGGACGTCAGCGGATCCTGGCGCCAGCCGGCGAGGATCGCCGGCCAGCGCCGCTCGATCTCGGCAACGGGCAGGCCCTCCCATTCGCCCTGGCCGATCTCGAGGAGGCCGGGCTCGGGGCGGACCGGGATGGGGCGACCCTCGTTCGGGATCGCCGCCGCGACGACGGTCGCCGTCTCGGTCGTGCGGCCCAGGGGCGAGTGGACGATCTCACCGGGTGGGCCGAGCGGGATCGGGAGCGCCGGCGGCCGGTCCGGGTCGGCGAATCGCCGGGCGGCGAGCTCGGCCTGGCGGCGGCCGGCCGCCGAGAGCGGCGGATCGGCCTGGCCCTGGAACCGGCCCTCGGCGATCCAGGTCGATTCGCCGTGCCGGAGGAGGACGACGGCACCGTGAAAGACGGCCGGCGCGAGCGGCGGCTCGGAGGTGCCCGCGGCCTCGCCCCGCGAGCTCGGCGAGCTCAGCGCTCACCTCCGAGACGGATCGTCCAGAGATCGATGATCGCCTCGTGGTCACGAATCTCCCGCGCGACCCCGTCGGGGACGTCGTCGTCGAGGGCCAGGATCATCAGCGCGTCCTGGCGGGGCGCCGAGCGAGCCAGGTGCATCGCCGCGATGTTCACGTCGGCCGACCCGAGGGTCCCGCCGATCCGGCCGATCATCCCCGGCCGATCGTGGTGCTGGGTGATGAGCATGACGTCGGCCGGGGCCATGTCCAGGCGGTATTCGTTGAGGCGGACGAGCCTGGGCTCACCGTTGGCGAGCGTCCCGCCGACCACGATCTGGCGACCGTCCACCTCGCCGGAGAGGGTCACGAGGGCGCTGAAGGAACCGGCGTCGGGGGTCCGCCGCTCGACGACGGTGATGCCGCGAGCCTTCGCCAGAAGGCCGGCGTTCACGAGGTTCACGCGCTCCGTCGTCACGGTCTCGAGAAGGCCCCGGAGCACGGCCGCCGTGATCGGCGCCGTGTCGTAGCCCCCCGGCTCGCCGGCGACCTCGAGGGTCAGGGTCCGCGCCCCGCCGCGGGCGAACTGGGCGAAGAACCGGCCGAGGATCTCGGCCAGCGGCAGGAACGGCCCGATCGCCTGGGCCGCCTCGGGACCCAGGAGCGGCGCATTGACCGCGTAGCGGGCGCTGCGGCCGGCGAGGACGTCGAGGACCTGGTCGGCGACCTCCTCGGCGACCGCGACCTGGGCCTCGGCCGTCGAGGCGCCGAGGTGCGGCGTGAGGACGGTGTTGGGGGCGTCGAGGAGCGGCGAGCCCGCCGGCGGCTCGGCGTCGAAGACGTCGATCCCGGCGCCGCCGAGATGGCCGGAGCGGAGGGCCTCGGCAACCGCGGCCTCGTCGACGATCCCGCCGCGGGCGACGTTGAGGACGAACGCGCCGGCCTTCAGCTTCGCGATCGCCTCGGCGCCGATTAGGCCGCGCGTCGCGCGCGTCAACGGCACGTGGACGGTGATGGCGTCCGAGCGAGAGAGCAGGGCGTCGAGATCGACGAGCTCGACGCCGTGGATCGCGGCCTGCTCGCTCGTGACGTAGGGATCCACGCCCAGGATCGTCATCTCGAGCCCGCGGGCGCGATCGGCGATCGCCATCCCGATCTTGCCGAGGCCGACGATCCCGAGCGTCCGCCCGCGCAGCTCGACGCCCTGGAACTGGGCCCGCTTCCACTCGCCGCGCCGGACGGACGCGTCAGCCGGGGCGATCCGCCGGGCGAGGGCGAGGAGGAGGGCGAGCGTGTGCTCGGCGGCCGCGATCGTGTTCCCGGTCGGGGCGTTGACGACGGTGATGCCGGCCCGCGTCGCGGCCTCGAGGTCGACGTTGTCGACGCCGACGCCGGCCCGCCCGACGACCTGGAGGCGGGCGCCGGCCTCGAGGAGCGGGGCGTCGACCTGGACCTGGCTGCGGACGACGAGCGCGTCGTACTCCGCGATGACGGAGCGGTACTCGTCGGGCGACCGTCCGATCAGCTCGTCGACGTCGTGGGCGGCGCGGAGCTTCGCGAGCCCCTCGGGGGCGATGAGTTCGGCGACCAGGATCCTCATGCCCCGGCCGGCACGGCCGGCTCGGACGCCCCGGCGGCGAGGGCCGCGACCTGGGCGGCGGCGACGGCGGTCCCCGCCTGGACCGGCCGCCCGGTCAGCAGGGACGCCGCCTCCAGGGTGGCGATCGCGCCGAGGATCTCGTCGACGGTCACCGAGCCGAGGTGGCCGACCCGGAAGATCCGGCCGGCGAGCTTGCCCTGGCCGCCGGCCAGCACGAGACCCCGTCGCTTCAGTTCGCCGTTGAAGGCCTTCCAGTCGAGGCCCTCGGGGATCCAGGCCGCGGTGACGGTGGGGGAGCGGTCGGCGGGCTCGGCGAAGAGCTCGAACCCGAGTGCCTCCAGCCCGGCCCGGGTCGCGGCCGCGCAGGCGCGGTGGCGGGCGAAGACGTTCGCGGCGCCCTCGGCGGCGATGAGCCTGATGCCCTCGTCGACCTGGAAGACCACGCCGACCGCCGGCGTCCAGGGGGTCTCGCCGCTCGCCGCGCTGTCGCGATGCTTCCGGAGATCCAGGTAGAAGCGCGGCATGCGGGCCGTCTCCATCGCCGCCCAGGCGCGCTCCGACGCGGCCACCATGGCCAGGCCGGGGGCGGACATCCAGGCCTTCTGGGAGCCGGTCACGACGACGTCGACGCCCCAGTCGTCCATCGCGAACGGCACGGCGCCGAGGGCCGAGACGCTGTCGACGAGGACGAGCGCGTCGGGCGCCTCCGCGTGAACGGCGGCGACCAGCTCGGCAATCGGGTTCATGACCCCGGTCGAGGTCTCGTTGTGGGTCAGCAGGACGGCCCGGTAGGCGCCGCCGCGGAGGCGCTCACGGATCTCGTCCGCGCGGGCGGCGTGGCCCCACTCGGCGCTCATCCGGTCGACGTCGGCGCCGTAGACCTCGGCGATCCTGGCGAACCGGTCACCGAACGAGCCGATCGAGACCCCGAGGACGCGGTCGCCCGGCGAGAGGACGTTCACGACCGCCGCCTCGAGCCCGCCGGTGCCGGCGCAGGAGAGGATCGCGATCTCGCCCGTGGTGCCGAAGTACGGCCGCATGCCGTCCTGGATCCGGCCGAGCATCGCCCCGAACTCGGGGCCCCGGTGATTGATCATCTGGCGCGCGCCGGCCTCGCGGACCGTGGGCGGCAGGGACGTCGGGCCGGGGATCCGGAGGTTCGGCTCGAAGCGGGTCACGGGTGGGTCTCCAGGCAGTGGTCTCGAGGCACCTCCGATGGTCGCATGCGGCGGCCGAGCGTGCATCGCGGGCGGAGGCCCGATTTGCCCCGGCGTCGCATCATGGGACGCTCGCCCGTCGAGACACGGACCATGCCCGGAACGACCAACCCGCTCGCCCCGCAGCCCCTGCCAGGCATCCAGCCCGGCGAGATGCCCGCCCGGCCACGCCGCCCGCGTCGGCGCGCCCTCCGTCGCGCGGTGGCGGTGGCCCTCGCCCTCGGTCTCGTCGGTTCGACGGCGATCTGGACCGACACCCTCGGTGCCGGCGATAAGTGGCAGCGCCTCCTCGATCGCGTCGACCGCTTCATCGCCGGGCCGGTCCCGGATCGGACGTCCGTTCCGACGATCGTCGTGACGCCGCCACCGACGGTCGAGCCGACCGTTCCGCCGACGGCCTCCCCGACCCGCGCGCCCGACGTCACGGTGGTACCCACGCCCACCGTCGAGCCGACCCCTGCGCGTTTGCCGGTCGACGTCGAGACGGCGCGTGACCCGAACGCCGTGTTCGCCCACGAGCTCACGATCACCTGGTGCGCGCCCGCCGGGATCACGATGGTCGTCGCCATCCACGGCCAGGCCAATGCCACCGAGGAGTTCCAGCGCGAGGTCGCCGGCCGGGTCCACGAGTTCGAGAGCTACGACGACAGCCGCAACGGCGGCTGGGGCCCGTCGGCCATGGCGGAGGCGTTCGCCGCCTATGGCGTGCCCGGCTACGAGATTCACGCGTACGAGACCGGCGAGGAGGCCCTCCGGGCGTCGGCGGTCGCCATCGAGGCGACCAGGGCGCCGGTGGTCCTCCTAGCCTGGCGTGGCGCCCACACCTGGGTCATGACGGGCTTCCGGGCCGACGCGGACCCCCGGATCTTCCCCGATGCCATCGTGACCGGGGCCTACATCCTCGATCCGTGGTACCCGAGCGTGTCGTCGATCTGGGGCCCATCGGATCCGCCCGGGACCTTCCAGGACGAGGCCGAGATGGTCCGCAACTTCCTGCCCTGGAAGCGGCCCGAGGGCAAGTACCCGGACCGCGACGGCCGGTTCATCGTGATGATCCCGACGATCCCGCTCGGCACGGGCGGGTAGGCGGGCGACGCCGGGCCGGGCCGAGCGGAACTGACCGCCAGCGCGGACCGCCAGCGCGGACAGCCAGCGCGGACAGCCAGTCTGCGATTCGTGAATGTGGAGGGGCGGCACGTCCCGGGGACGCGGATCTGCGGCCTGCCAAACGTCGACGATGGGGCTTGTCGCGTCCAGTGCGGCCGCCCCGACGGCTCCAGCGGGGAGACGTGCAGGAATCGCGGACTGCCAGGCCGCGGCGCACGGGAACACGCCCCTGAACTCCACACGCGCCCCCAAACGGAAACGCGCGCCGCCCGGTCCGCTACCCCGTCCCGATGCGGCGGACACGGGGGACGAGGAAGGCGGTCAGGACGACGAGCTTCGCCGCGCCGCCGGCCGCGTAGGCGAGTGGGATCGCGAAGACGCCGAGCGACGGCACGAGGACCTGGGCCAGGGCGAGGAGCGTCGCCAATCCGGCGATCGAGGCCAGGACCTGGTAGATCGTGTTGTGCGTCGCGTAGAGCGCCCGCGACAGCGGATAGGACAGCGAATCGATCGGGATCGAGATCGCGAACGCCGCGAGGAGTGCCGACGTCAGGGCCACGTCCTCCTCGTCGAAGCGCCCGCCGCCGAGGAAGACACGGATGATGACGCCCGACCCCACGGCGAGCACGATCGCCGCGAGCGCGGTCAGGCCCCCGATGGTTACGACGTTCCGGACGAGGAGAGCGCGGAACCGCGGCCCGTCGTCCTCGGCGTACGCCTCCGAGAGGGTGGGGAAGACGGCCAGCGAGAAGGTGATCGCGATCACCTGGACCGGCACGAACTGGTAGTCGAGGACGAACGAGAGCGCGGTCGCGTTGCCGGGGCCCTGCTGGGTGGCGAGCACGGTGATGAAGAACACGACGATGGGATCGATCGGATAGCTGAGCATCCGCGGCAGCATCAGCCGCACGAACTCGCGGAACTCGGCTGTCCGGACCCGGACGGCCGGCGCGATCCGGAACCCGGTCCGGGCCGCCCCGAACGCCCGGATCGCGAGGTGGGCGCCAGCCCCGGCCAGCGCCCCGTACGCGGAGCCGTGGATCCCCATGGTCGGCCCGAGGATCACCGTGCCGAGGACGATCCCCGTGGTGTAGAGGATCGGGGCGAGGGCGTAGAAGAGGAATCGCCGGTGGGCGACGAGGACCTCGCCGAGGGTGATCGACGCCGCGAACAGGACCTGGGCGAGGCAGTTGACCCGGAAGAGCTCGACGTACAGGGCCCGCGTCCGGGGATCGAAGTCGCTGAAGACGTTGTCCGCGATCCAGGGACCCGCCATGAAGAGCCCGGCCATGGTCACCGCCATGACCGCGACCGCGACGGTCAGGACCGTCCGCCCGAACGCCTCCGCACGGCGGCCGTCGTCGGGGCCCTCGAGGAGGCGGATGAAGATCGGCACGAACGGCGCCGAAAGGCCCGACGCGACGAGGATGTCGAGGGCGATCTCGGGGATCCGGAACGCCGCGTTGTAGGCATCGAGCTCCGGCCCCGCCCCGAACGTGTTCGCGAAGACCCGATTGCGGATGAGGCCCATGCCGAAGTAGCCGAGCGACAGGATCGAGAGGGTGATCGCGCCGCGCGGGAAGACCCGGTCGAGGAGCGCCCGGATCAGCCTCACGGCGTCACGACGGACGGCGGCGTCGCCGCGCGACGCGAGCGTTGGGAATCGGTAGGAATCGGACCCGGCGCACCTCGAAACGTTGACACACCGTGTCCGAGCAGGCGGCTAGGCTGGACTCGCCGACCGATCCGAGCCAGAGGGGTGCGATGACCAGCGACGCGATCCGCGCACGGGACTTCTATACGGACGAGGGGACCGAGCAGTGGCGGATTCTCGGCGACGGGGGGACGACGTTCTTCCGGACGCCATCGCTCGCGACCAGCGCGAGGCTGGTCGGGGCCATCGCCGATCTCGGCGGCGTCGAGGACCACCCGATCGACATCGACATCCGGGCGGACGGCGTGACCGTCCGCCTCGTCACCTGCACCGACGACTACTTCGGCATGACCCGCCGCGACCTCGAGCTCGCCGGCGAGATCTCCTCGATCGCCCATGACCTGGGCCTCCGGGGCGACCCGCTGGCGGTCGAGTCGGTCGGGCCGATCGTGGTCGGAGCGGTCGACATCGCCAAGGTCATGCCCTTTTGGGCGGCGATCCTCGGCTACGAGCCGCGACGCGACAGCCCCGCCGAGGATCTCGTCGATCCCCGTGGCCGCGGACCGGGAATCTGGTTCGAGGAGGTCGAGGGGCCGGGCAGCGGACGGCCCCGGATGCACGTCGCCTGCTGGGTTCCCTCCGAGCAGGCCGAGGCCCGCGTCCAGGCGGCGATCGCCGCCGGTGGCCGAATCGTCTACGACGCGCAGGCGCCGTCGTGGTGGACGCTCGCCGACCCCGAGGGCAACGAGGCTGACGTCGCGACGATCATCGGGCGGGACTGAACGGGGCGGCGCCGGCGTCATGACGCGAGCGGCTGGCGGCCGACAGACTGACCTTCAGGCGGCCGGCCTCCCGTCCGTCGGGCGATCCAGCTCGGTGACCAGCTCCATGACCTCGTCGAGGCGCAACCGGCGGCCGCGCTCGAGGGCAACCTCGAATACGAGGGGATCGAGGAGTTCCTTCGCCCGCTCGAGGGGGCCGAACTCCAGGAAGAGAAGCTCGAGGGCGACCGGGCCACGGATGCCGTAGGCCCGGGACTGAACCTCGTGGGCGCCCATGATCATCGCGGCCACATCGGGCCGACCAGCCTCGATCGCCGCCGTCGCACCGATCGGCAGCGTCAGGGTCATCGCAACCTCGTCGCCGATCTCCTGGGCGAGCCTGAGGACGCCGTCGACGAACCAGTGGATGGAGGCGTCGCGGTCGCCGACCTGGAGGTAGGCGCCACCGAGCGCCCCGGTGGTCATCGAGAGGTAGGCGACGTCATCAAGCTCGCGGTATCGCTCGTGGGCGGCTTGCAGCACCTCGATCGCCTGCTCAGCCTGCCCGGCACGGAGGAGGAGCTGGCCGCGGAGGAACGCGACCCGGGCGAGGCCGCGCTCATCGCCGCTGGCCCGAAATGCATCGCTGACCCGATCGAGGTGCCGATCGGCCTCGGCGATCCGGCCGCTCCAGTCCGTGGTCCAACCGAGGTTGAACAGCGCATCCGCAACGCCCTGCCGGTCGCCGATCTCCTCGGCGACCTTCCGCTGGGCAACGTAGAACTCGGTGGCCCGCTCGTTGTCGCCGACGTAGTAGAAGGCCGTCCCGGCGGCCTCGAGGGCGCGCATTCGGCCGCTGCCGGGGACCTCAGCGCCGGGGACGGCGAGGGCCGCAAGGATCGTGGCTCTCGCCTCCGCCAGTCCGGCGCCGACACCCCACGGGGGCGCCCCGCGCAGCTCCACGAGGGCCGTTCCCAGGCGCAGGGCTGTCTCGGCGTCCGAGCTGTCGATGGCCCAGTGGACCGCGGCGCGGAGGTTATCGCGCTCCGCGGCGATGCGCCGGAGCGTCGCGACCCGGTTCCGGGTCCGGATCGCCGGGGCGATTGCTTCGGCCAAGGCCAGGTACGCGTGGGCGTGGCGCCGGCCCAGCTCCGCGAGATCGCCCGGGGCGGCGAGCTGCTCGGCAGCAAACGCCCGGATGGTCTCGAGCATCTCGTAGCGGACCTCGCCACGGACGCTCTCCCGCGAGACCACGAGACTCTGGTCGACGAGCTCGGCCAGAACGTCGAGCACCTCGCCCCCCAGCTCGGCCGCCGGTCCGCAGATCGCCTCGGCCTCCTCGAGGCGCCAGCCGCCGCTGAAGATCGAGAGCCGGGCGAACAGCGTCCGTGCCGGCGGCTCCAGGAGATCGTGGCTCCAGGCGATCGCCTGGCCGAGGGTCCGCTGACGGGCCGGCGCATCGGGGGCCGGCGTCGCCGGCAGGGCGAGCTGGCGGGCCAACCGCTCGGCGATCCCGCGGGCTCCGAGCAGCGGAATCCGCGCGGCGGCGAGCTCGATCCCGAGGGGCAGCCCGTCGAGCCGCGCACAGATGTCGGCGACCGCCGCGGCGTTCTCGGGCGTCAGCCGAAACGCCGGCTGGACCTGCTGGGCCCGATCGACGAACAGCCGGACCGCGGGGACCTCGAGGAGCGCCTCCAGCGCCGCCGGATCGGCGTGCCCGGGGGTCGCAGTGTCGACGGCCGGCCCACCGGCGGGAACGGCCAGGGGAGCCACCGGGTGGACATGCTCGGCCGCGAGATGGAGCGGCGCCCGACTCGTTGCCAGGAATCGCACCGCCGGGGCGGTCGCGAGGATCGTGCCAACGAGGCTCGCAGCCGGCATGACCTGTTCGAAATTGTCAAGCACGAGGAGCAGCTCCCGGCCAGCCAGGTTGTCGCGGAGCTGGTCCTCGGCCGTTCGAGGGCCGGGATCGCGGAGCCCGAGGGCACCCACGATCGCCGGAGCCACGACGTCCGGGTCCGAGATCGCCTCGAGCGCCACGAACCAGGCGCCGTCGCCGAAACGGTCTGCCGCGGTCCTCGCGCATTCGGTCGCGAGGGATGTCTTGCCGGCACCGCCCGGTCCCGTCAGCGTCACGAGCCTGTATGTCGAGAGGAGGTCCTGGAGGACGGCCATGTCACGCTCGCGCCCGACGAAGCTGGTCAGGCGCGGCGGGAGGTGCGCCGCCGAGACGGCCTCGGTGCGCGGCGGCGGGAAGCTCGACGGCAGTTCGGGAATCGACAGCTGGTAGAGCCGTTCCGGCTCAGTGATGCCTCGGAGGCGGTGTTCGCCGAGCTCCACCAGCTCGACGCCGCCTGGTAGGGCGTGCCGGGCCAGGGCCCGGGTCGACTCCGAGACGAGGACCTGGCCGCCATGCGCTGCTGCCGCGATCCGCGCAGCCCGATGGACGTCGAGGCCGACGTAGTCGTCGCCGCCGGCGGCGCCCAGTCCCGTGTGGATCCCGACTCGGACTCGAACCGGCTCGTCACCGGGCCAGTCGGCGCTCGCCAGCGCCCGTTGCGCCGCGGCCGCGGCGGCGATCGCCGAGGATGCGTCGTCGAAGACGACGAAGAACGAGTCGCCCTCGGTGGAGCGCTCGATCCCGCCGTTGGCGGCGAACGCACCTCGGAGGAGTCGTTGGTGCTGTTCGAGCATCGCGCGGTAGCCCGCCGTCCCGACCGACTCAACGAGGCGCGTCGATCCCTCGATGTCGCTGAACAGGAAGGTGAGCGTGCCAGTCGGCCTCACGCCTCGTCGCCGTGCCATCGGCGACACGCTACTCCCCCGGCTTGCGGTCGGCTACGTCACGAGGGACGACGCGGCCGGGATGTCGCTAGCCGCTCGCGTCACGCTTTTCGGTCTCGGCGATCTTCTTCCGGTTCGCCTCGCGCGTCCGGAGGACCGTGTCGCCGGTGCGCATGCTGACGGAGGGCGCAGGGAACGGGTTCCGGGGCGTGCTGCCGGTCGCGCGGGCGGCGTCGCGCGCCGCCGTCCGCCGTTTCATCCGCTCCGAGATCGTGGCCTCGTAGCCCTGGTCGGTCGGCAGGTAGTAGCGGCGCGCGGCGAGCTCGTCGGGCAGGTACTGCTGGTCGACGTCGGCGCCCTCGTACTCGTGCGGGTAGCGGTAGCCGACGCCGATCCCGTGGTGCTTCATCCGCCGATCTCCGGCGTTCCGGAGGTGGAGCGGGACCGGCAGCGAGCCGTGCTCGGCGACGTCGGCCGCGGCGGCCCAGTAGGCGCCGCCGGATCGGTTCGACTTGGGCGCCGTGGCGATGTAGGCCGTCGCCTGGGCGAGGGCGTACTGGGCCTCCGGCAGGCCGACGTGGTCAAGAGCCTGGGCCGCGGCGACGGCCACCTGGAGGGCCCGGGGGTCGGCGTTGCCGACGTCCTCGGAGGCCGAGATGATCAGCCGCCGGACGATGAACCGGGGGTCCTCGCCGGCCGCCACCATGGCCGCCAGCCAGTAGAGCGAGGCGTCGGGGTCGTTGCCGCGAAGGCTCTTGATGAACGCCGAGACGGTGTCGTAGTGGCCGTCACCGGCGCGGTCGTAGGCGAGGATTCGCTGCTGGGCCGCTTCCTCGACGTCGGTCAGGCTCGGCGAGACGAGGCCGTCCCTGTCGCGGCGGTCGGCGGCCTCGGCAAGGGCCGCCGCGCCCTCGAGGACGTTGAGCGCGGTCCGGGCGTCACCCCCGGAGATCGAGACGAGGTGCTCGAAGGCGTCGTCGGCGAGGGCCAGGCCGCCCGCCGGCCCGAGCTCGCCGGCGAGGCCACGCTCCTCGTCGCCGATGGCCCGCCGGAGGACCGTCGCGACGTCCTCGTCGGCCAGCGGCTC
>Ga0214472_10002749_pt1 | contig 18754 bp, 16 predicted proteins | sample RVTome_6_FD_207662 | JGI IMG/M metagenome (GOLD analysis project Ga0214472, IMG submission 207662) | Soil microbial communities from uranium-contaminated site in the Upper Colorado River Basin, Wyoming, United States - RVT140D175 | ecosystem: Environmental > Terrestrial > Soil > Contaminated >...
ATTCCGGCAGGTCTGGAAATGATGGATAAGGCAGGGATTCGAGCAGTGGAAGATTTTATCCATGCCGGTTATCCCACCGAAGCTGAAGCTATTTTACTTTGTGAACTTGATGGCACCGAAGAAGAAGTATTGGCAACGATAGGTAAGGTTGAAAATTTATTTAATGATTATGGCGCAACGGAAGTACGAATTGCACGTGACGAAGCAGAATCACAACGGTTTTGGGCAGGACGTAAAGCAGCGTTTCCGGCAGTAGGGCGCATTGCACCTGACTATTATTGTATGGATGGAACGATTCCCCGAAAACATATTGCTGAAGTGTTATCAAAAATAAATTCGCTTTCTGAAAAATATGAACTTGCTGTGGTTAATGTTTTTCATGCGGGCGATGGCAATTTACATCCGTTAATTTTATATGACGTCGCGATTCCTGGTGAATTAAAACGTGCTGAAGCATTTGGCAGTGACATACTTAAGTTATGTATTTCTGTTGGAGGTACGATCACGGGTGAGCACGGCGTCGGTATAGAAAAGATAAATGAAATGTGTGTTCAGTTTAGCGAAGACGAATTAGAACAATTTCATACAGTCAAAGCAGCATTTGATAAAAAAGGTTTATTAAATCCCGGCAAAGCAGTGCCTACTTTGAATCGTTGTGCGGAGTTTGGTGCGATGCATGTGCATAAAGGCCGGGATAAACATCCCGAATTGGAACGATTCTAAAACAGCGATATTTTAATAGCTGATTTTAAAGTTATGGATCACAAGGTAATAACAATAAAAGAGCAGATTTCCGCTGCCATAGAACAGGGTGAACCACTCAAGATCGTTGGTGGTAATAGCAAAGCGTTCCTGGGGAGGAATGTTGTTGGTAAACAAATTGATATGGCTGATTATACCGGCGTTATCAGTTATGAGCCGACAGAGTTATATATCACTGTTAAAGCAGGCAGCTTGCTCAGTGATGTCAAAAAAGTATTAGCCGAAAAAAATCAAATGCTGGCATTTGAACCGCCAGAAGTTAATGAAAAAACAACCATGGGCGGGGTGGTCGCGACGGGTTTAAGTGGACCACGTCGTCCTTATGCCGGCTCTGTTAGAGATTTTGTTCTTGGAGTTCGTTGTATTAATGGTTTAGCTAAAGAAATGTCTTTCGGCGGACAAGTAATTAAGAATGTTGCCGGTTATGACCTGTCCAGATTATTAACCGGCTCGTACGGAACACTTGGCATCATTCTCGAAGTTACTCTAAAAGTTTTACCTGTTCCTGAATTTGAATTAACAGGTTGTCAGGCAATGTCTATTCAAAGTGCATTAGATATGATGCATGCCCTGTCTGCAAAGTCAGTGCCTGTTTCGGCCAGTTGTTATGATGGAAAAATGTTATTTATCAGATTTTCCGGCAATGAAAAAAATGTAAAAGACACTTTAAGGGAATTTAATCTTGAAGAATATTCCAATGGAATATATTTCTGGAATGAATTACGTGATTTTAAATTGCCATTCTTTCATACGGACAGCCCAATCTGGCGCTTATCAGTTCCATCGACCGCAGATTTGGATATTGATGAAGATAAATGTCTGATTGATTGGGGTGGTGCTCAATACTGGTTTATATCTGAACGTCCGGCAAATGAAGTCTTTACTATGGCCGAAAAGGCTGGTGGCAGTGCTTTATTATTTCGTGGTGGTGATCGGAATGGAGATGTTTTTCAACCGTTATCAGATGGATTATTCAAGCTTCAACAAAATTTAAAACAGGCTTTTGATCCGCATCGAATATTAAATTCAGAAAAGATGTATAAGAATCTTTAGACAGAAGTCAGGGGATAGGGGATAGGGAATGGGGGTTAGGATATCAACGAACAGCAAACAACGAACAACGAGTCCCGAATATGCAAACATTCATAGAAAAATCGATTAGCGAAACTGCCGAGGGACAGGAAGCAGAGCGTATTTTACGTTCTTGTGTACATTGTGGATTTTGTACAGCAACCTGTCCTACCTATCAGTTATTGGGTGATGAGCTTGATGGGCCTCGCGGACGTATTTATCTGATTAAATCAATGCTGGAAGGTGAAGAAGTTTCCAGGCAAACAATGGTACATCTTGACCGTTGTTTAACATGCCGTGCTTGTGAAACAACCTGTCCTTCCGGTGTTGAGTATGGAAAGTTACTGGATATTGGTCGTCATACTGTTGAGAAAAAAGTATCGCGTTCGTGGAATGAAAAACTATATCGTTTTTTAATTTTGCAAACCTTACCTTATAGAAAAAGATTTAAATTTTTATTAAGTCTTGGTCAAATATTTCGCTTTGTTTTACCCGTAAAACTTAAAAAGTTAATTCCAATTAAAAAAGAAAAGAGTAATGCTGTTCAATACAAAGATCATGTACGTAAAGTCATTCTTTTTTCCGGTTGTGTACAACCCGCATTATCACCAGAGATAAACAAATCGGTTATCAAAGTACTCGACTATTTTGCTGTGTCTGCTGTCGAGTTTGAAAATGAACACTGTTGTGGCGCAATGAGTCATCATCTTAATGCATCAGAGCAGGCACTGTCATTTATGAAACGTAATATCGATTTATTCTGGCCGTCAATTGAACAGGGAGCTGAAGCTATTATCAGTTCTGCCAGTGGTTGTGGTGTGCATATTAAAGAGTATGGCTATTTACTGCGCAATGATGAAAGGTATGCAGAAAAAGCGGCGAAACTATCTTCATTAACAAAAGATATTTCTGAATACTTGCAAGAGTTTAACCTGGAGAAACTAAATATTAGTAAAGCCAGAGCATCGCAAATCGCATTCCAGAGTCCATGTACATTACAGCACGGGCAAAAATTAAATGGCCTTACTGAAAAATTGTTATCGCGGTTCGGTTTTAAAATGACAGAAGTGGCGGATTCACATTTATGCTGCGGTTCGGCAGGCACTTATTCTTTATTAGAAAAAGAAATATCAAATAAATTACAAAAAAATAAAATTGATAATCTGATGCAAGGAAAGCCGGAGATGATTTTGACGGCGAATATTGGCTGTTGCCAACATCTGCAACAAGTCAGTCCAGTGCCTGTCCGGCACTGGATTGAAGAAGTTGCTGCTTTAATTGATTAATTTACTGTGTGTGCCAACTGCCATCAGATTGTCGACACGCTGTTCCATGAACAACTTCAGCACGACCATCAATAACAGCTTCTGTTGTGTAGTCCCGGCAAGGGCCTGAAGCTTGTTCGTAAGTATTTGTTGGTGTCATTTTATATCCAACGCCTGTATCAGGATTGTTCCAGGCGACGGTTGAACCGGTAGGCGTTGTTTCAAGAGTACTGTTTGCACGGCGGCGATCTAATTCGTCCATATTCTCGCCCAGACTTCCACCGAGGTAGCCACCCAATAACGCACCTATGGCAACAGCGGCAAGTTGTCCTGTTCCATTTCCTATTTGACTACCAACATAAGCACCTGTGCCGGCACCGATAAGACCGCCAACATCTTTCTTGGTTGGATTACATGCTGCGAGCATGACCAGACTGCCAATAAGGAAAAAATGAGCTACTTTATTCATGTGCCTTACTCCTGAAAAAATAATGTGTTTGAAACGTATTTTCTGTTTAGAGCAGGGAGAATGCTTAAGAGTTCAGGGATAAGTAAAAAAACGTTAACCAGGTTTTGTTTATCCTTCATCTTCACTACTGCTGGAGACTGTTTTTGTAGGCAGCAATGCAGGAGCAGTTACCGGGAATAGCTAAACCTCATTCCTCGCGTCTTGACGGGCGCTCTTTCATACAACAACAGAGGCGAAAATGAAGGCGAAACAGAAGCAATACCTGTTTTTAGGGGGAATTCCTAAAAACAGGCATCCTGGGTATATATTTAACGACGGAAGGTAGTCTACTCGATTACTAAAACGCCACCGGATTCTTCATCTTCAGCGTCGCTGAAAATGTCATCATATCCAGAAAGAGGTGGGTTGCCATCATAGATGAGAAAATCACGTTGTTGCAGATAAGCTTCTCGTGTAAATGCATAAGAATCAATTGCAGCTTCATCACGAATATTTGATGCTTCTAATAGATTAGCTCGCTTGTTTATTGCATCAAGTGCACTGATCGGAAATAAGACAGTACTGGTAACATAAAAGAACGGGTTCAGAAAAGTGCTTGGAACCTTGTCTGTTACATCACGAACGGTATTGGGTCCCATTAAGGGGATATAAAGGTATGAACCTTCATCAACACCCCATGTTGCTAAAGTTTGACCAAAATCTTCTTCATTTTTTGCCAGTCTCATATCGTTTGTAGCGACATCAAATATCCCGCCAATACCCAGAGTTGAGTTAAATACAAATCGAAGTGAATCATTAACACCCTGAGTAAACTTGCCTTGCAGGAAGTCATTTAATATGACGTTAAGGTAAGTCAGGTTATCGAAAAAATTGGTTACGCCGGTTCTGACAACTTTAGGTGTCATATCCACATAGGCTTCAGCAATAGGCTTCATCAAATGTTTGTCTAAAGTTTCATTCACATCAAAGAACACACGGTTTGCGGGTTCAATGGTGTCAATGTTTCCAACGGTACTATCTGGAGTTTGTGTTGTGGCACAACCTGCTGCGATGGACAACATACCAATAAGGAATATACCCAAGATACCTGAAGATGCGGGATTTAGAGTGCGTTTATTTTTATTCAGAGCGAGGCGCGACGACGCGCATGGCCGCTCCCTGTAAGGAGGAGCAACGAAGCTCTGGATGAAAACAGACGTGATATAAACCTGCATCTTCAGGTATCTTGGGTATAAGTATTTTGATAGGCTAAAAAAATGCGATCCGGTCATTTTATTTTTCTCGTGCAATCTAAAAGTTAGGTGATTTATTTATCGGCGAATATTGACATACCTTAAACGGCGAGACAATTTATAAATGATTTATTGCGCTGTTTTTGGTTGTAAGTCACTGATTTTTTGCTTAATGCTTTCGACCAAAGAGTCAAACCCCTGATCCTTTATCACCGATGAATACTCGGCTCTTTTCAGGGATAAGTCATTAATACCATTGGCAATTACACTAATAATTTTCCATTTTCCGCCATCATTTTGAACAATGTAGTTAAAAGAAACCGGTTCTTCATCAGTTTGCGCTAACTCAGTTTTTACCATGAATCTGTCTTTTTTCATGGGGTCAACAGAAAGCTGCTTGAAGGATTCGCCATCATACGAATCAAAACGATTAACGTAAGTCGAGATCGTCAAACGATCAAACAACGCAATAAAATCAGTTTGCGCCTTTTCATCAAGCGAACTCCAGTATCTGCTCAATACCACTCTTGAAATCAAGGGGGTGTCAAAGTATTTAGTAACGATGCTTTCCATCAATGCGTAACGATCTTCAAAACTGCTTGAATCAGCACTTTTCATAATGCTAATTAATGTGTCATGCAATTGATTCACAGGAGTAGCTTGATTTTGTTCTGTTTCGGCTCGGAGTAAATTTGCTGAAAAGAATAAACAAATGCCAAACAGTAATTTCAAGCCAGATTGAACTGAGTGATTTTTTAATGTCATTTTTTTAAATCCGTATATTTATTTATTATGACGATATTTTTCCAAAAATGTTTCAACTAATTGTAATAACGACCCTTCCAGTTAGCGCCTTTAGCAAAATAGTAACGATAGGCAGAACTCCAGGTCATCACAAGATATAACACACCGATTAGAGGCAATACCAGCGTATATATTGGATTAATCGCATAGTAGCGTAATGTCGGTAGATAACATACTACTTGTAAGCCAAGTATTATTAATCCAGTAACAAACACAGGACATTGGCTCTGTAATAAAGCTGCTACAGGTAAGACGAATGCCGCGAGCATCAAAAGAGTGCAAAGTAATAACAAAAGTGGTGAATAAAACAGCTGCGTATAAGCAGTTCGTGCAACCATTTGCCAGATACTGGAAAGTGTTTCATAACTTCGAATACTAATGGCCGAATGCGTCATTCCCGTCCAGATTTTATGCTTGTTCTTTTTGACTTGTTTGGCCAGAGAACAGTCGTCAATCAATGCATCTTTAATACAATTAAAACCGCCCAATTCTTCAAGCACCTTTGTTTCAATAAAAATAAAACCGCCTGCCGCCGCGGCAATCCAGGAATTCTGTTTGTTAGAAAGATGAAACGGGTAAAGTAATTTAAAGAAAAAAATAAAAGCGGGCATTAATAGTTTTTCCCAGAATGTCTGCATTTTTAAGAACGCCATTAATGACAGCATTTGTAGTTGCTCGTTTTTTACTTTTTCCAAAACGACAGGGATGAGATTTTTTTCTAAAACGATGTCTGCATCCAGTAAGATGAGATAAGGGGTTTTAACGTGCTGTCGTCCCTGTTCCAGCGCCCATAATTTGCCACTCCATCCTTCAGCAGGTTCAGTCCCTGAAATAATGGTGAGGTGTGGTAAGTCAATTGATTTTGCTAATTCGGAAGTATTATCTGTGGATTGATCGTCCACCAGGATAACGCTTAAATTGTCACCTTGATCCTTAAGCGCGGAAAGCATTTCTGAAATAGTTAATGCTTCGTTTCTGGCTGGAATTAATACGGTGATATCAGACAAGTCGCGGTTTTGGATAGCCGCTAAACTATCAAGCGACTCGCGCGTACTCCACGGCCGCCAGGGTAACAAAAGAATAGCCAACCAGATGAGCAATCCTGGCAAGATTGCCAGGAAGGGAACATTCATTAACCTGGATTCCGTAGTTGGACAGCGTGTAGAGTGGTTCTGTTTGTTTGCATGGCGTAGGGAAAAAATATTCCCTTAGTGAATTTTTTCACATAGCCAGGCGGGCAAACAGGGCTGCTATACATGCTGTAGCGATCTCATCTTGTATATGCATTCAATAAATGGTGACAGCATCTTTATTATCTAGATGTCAATTTACCCTAGTAGCGGTCAACTACAGAATCCAGGTTTTAGGCGACTTGTTGTTTGCTACTGCCGCAACTTTTTGTTGCTTTAGTTTCAGCAACAAGTTCTGGTTTAGTAACTTCACCTACTTTATAAAGCGTTGGTAATTCTGGTGCCATTTCACCATCGGTTTTAGAACCGTTCAAAAATACAGCTAATGCTTTTAATGGATTATTAACGGTGTCATTAACCGCAGTTGCTTCGAAACCACAATGAACCATGCAGTTATCACATTTAGGGTTACGACCCGTACCATAATTTTCCCATTGGGTTTCTTCCATCAAACCGGCAAATGTCGGTGCGTAGCCTTCACCAACTAATAAGTAACACGGTTTTTGCCAACCGAATACATTACGTGTTGGATTACCCCAGGGTGTACATTCGTAAGTCTGATTTCCAGCGAGGAAATCCAGATACAAAGAAGACTGATTAAAACGCCATTTTTTACCGATACCCAGTTTAAACAAATCGCGGAACAGTTGTTTGCTTTCACGTTTTTTCAGGAACACATCCTGCTTTGGTGCTCTTTCATAATGGTATCCGGGAGAAATAGTGACGCCTTCAACACCCAGTTCCATCGCCATATCCATGAATTCAGCCACTTCATCAGCAGTTTCATTCTGAAAAAGAGTACAGTTGATGGTAACGCGAAAACCTCTTTCTATCGCCTGTGTAATTGCTTTAATACATTTATCAAAAACACCATTTAAACAAACAGAAGAATCATGTCGTTCTTTATCGCCATCCAGATGAACAGAGAAGGTCAAATAAGGCGATGGCGTGTACTCGTCCATATGTTTTTTCAACAAAATGGCATTGGTACAAAGATAAACAAATTTTTTGCGTTCAATATAGCCTTTGACAATCTGGCTCATTTCTTTGTGAATTAAGGGTTCGCCGCCGGCAATAGAGACAACCGGTGCGCCACATTCATCAATCGCTTTCATGCAGTCTTCATAACTCAGGCGTTTATCCAGAATTTCTTTCGGATAATCGATTTTGCCACAGCCAGAACAGGCCAGATTGCAGCGAAACAAGGGTTCCAGCATCAATACCAACGGGTATTTTTTTACACCACTAAATTTCTTGCCAAGGATATATTTACCCATTTTGTACTGCTGAATAAGAGGGACACCCATTGAAAATGACTCCAGATTATTGATTTGCTTATTAGTTATGCGCGCATTCTAACGGTTTTTTGCCAAAAAATCGCTAAGATAAGTGATGCATGGATGAATGTACAGTCTGGTTTGGACTCTGTTTTTAGATTGTGTTTTAAGTTTTCACAATAATTCCTGTATGGATTTTCTTGCATGCCCCAAGGTCACTATTCATAATGTGAATCTTTTTCAGCGAATAAGAAATGAATAACGAAATAAATACACCTCTTTTAGACCAGATTGATTGTCCGGCAGATCTGAGAAAGCTGCCTGAATCTCAGTTGGAACAGCTTGTCGAAGAAGTCAGATTATTCCTGCTACACACTGTAAGCAAGAGTGGTGGCCACTTTGCCGCGAGTCTTGGTGTCGCTGAACTTACTGTTGCCCTACATTATTTGTACAACACGCCGGAAGATCGACTGGTTTGGGATGTGGGTCATCAGGCCTATATCCATAAAATCCTTACTGGTCGAAAAGATCAATTACACAGTATTCGTCAATGGGAAGGTTTAGCGCCGTTTCCAAAGCGTGATGAGAGTGAATATGATTGTTTCGGTGTCGGTCATTCCAGTACCTCCATTAGCGCGGCATTAGGAATGTCTATTGCCGCGGCGCGTACCGGTTCTGGACGAAAATGCGTCGCAATCATTGGCGATGGTGGTCTGACCGCAGGCATGGTTTTCGAGGCGATGAATCATGCCGGCGCCGAACATAGCGATATGCTGGTTATTCTGAACGATAATAATATGGCGATTTCACCGAATGTCGGTGCGCTTTCAAATCGTTTCGCACAATTATTGTCTGGAAAGATATATTCGACCGTTCGTAAAGGAAGCAAAAAAGTATTGTCCAATATCCCTAATGCTCTCGAAATTGCAAAACGTGCAGAAGAACACGTCAAAGGTTTAGTTACCCCGGGCACTTTATTCGAAGAGTTTGGTTTTAACTATATTGGTCCTGTAGATGGACACGATATGCATGCTCTGTTGGCGACTTTAAAAAATATTAAAGAACTCGAAGGCCCTCAATTCTTACATATCATTACCAAAAAGGGTAAAGGCTACGGCCCGGCAGAAGAAGATCCGGTTAAATATCATGGCGTAACCCCATTCGATCCGCATAAAGGTATTGTGCCTTCAGGTAAATCATCTTCAGATCCCACCTACAGTAAAGTGTTTGGCGACTGGGCGATTGATATGGCGAATGAAGATCATCGTTTCGCTGCTATTACACCGGCAATGCGCGAAGGTTCCGGTCTGGTTCAGTTCGAAAAAGAACATCCCGATAAATATTTTGATGTGGCTATTGCTGAACAACACAGTGTGACTGTTGCTGCTGCGATGGCTTGCGATGGTTTAAAACCGGTCGTTGCGATTTACTCAACATTTTTACAACGTGCCTATGATCAACTCATTCATGATGTGCTCGTTCAGGACTTACCTGTTTTGTTTGCTATAGATCGTGCCGGTTGCGTTGGTGCTGATGGTGCAACGCATAATGGTGCATATGATTTAAGTTTTATGCGTTGCTTACCTAATATCATCATTATGGCGCCAGCCGATGAAAACGAATGTCGCCAAATGTTATATACCGGTTACAAACAGGATTGTGCTGCTGCTGTTCGTTACCCACGCGGTACCGGCCCAGGTGTAGCAGTACAAAAAGAAATGACAGAATTACCCATCGGTAAGGCAGAAATTAAACGTAAAGGAAAGCGTCTGGCAATTCTTGCTTTCGGTAGCATGGTGGCAGACTGTGAAAAAATTGGTGAAGAGCTGAATGCAACTGTAGTGAATATGCGTTTTATAAAGCCTATCGATGAAGCGTTAATTATTGATATGTGTGCCGAACATGATTTGATTATTACCGTAGAAGAAAATGCTATTCAAGGTGGTGCGGGATCGGCTGTTAATGAAGTTATCGCCGCGCATGGAATTGCACAACGCATTGCGAATTATGGTTTGCCTGATAGATTGCTTCCGCATGGTTCAAGAGAAGAGATGTTAACGGATGCCGGTCTGGATTATGATGGTATTCTTAATTTTATTACTGAGCAGATGGATGAATCTGAAAGAGATCAGAAAGTCAGTAGTGTTTCTTAGTTAAGAAGCTTTTGATAAAGGGTTAAGGAGAACCCTGTGTTTATGAAAGTCAGGGATTTAATAAAGAAACTGGAAAAGGATGATTGGTTTCTTGTTCGTACACGAGGGAGTCATCGCCAATTCAAACATCCTGAGAAATCGGGCACAGTGACAGTTGCAGGAAAAAGGAGTGTTGACGTGCCACCCGGCACATTAAATGCCATACTTAAACAAGCAGGACTCAAGAAGTGAGGTAGTTAACATGAAATATGCTGTCGTAATTGAACAAGGTGATACAAGTTTTGGCGCTTATGTGCCAGATTTACCTGGCTGTATTGCCACTGCTGAAACAAGAGAAGAAGTTGTTAAACTGATACACGAAGCAATTGAATTTCATATCGAAGGATTAAAAGAAGATGGGCAACCAATTCCAAAAGCTTCTTCCAGTGTTGAGTTTATTGATGTAGCAGCTTAACGTCCGTAATAAACTTGCCTGATTATCACGAGTTAATGCCTTAATGAAAGTGACGTACGTGTAGTACGTCACTTTAACAATCCTGACTAACTAAACAGATACTTTTTTACGTCTTCTGACTTTTTTCTTTGGTTTGTTTAAAACCTTGTCTGCTGCGGCAATTGCTTTTGTATAGGCTGCTAATCGACGACAAGTCGCTCGCAAATCGGATAATTCGGCATAGTCAGCAGCTCTAACAATTTTATTTTTAGCAGCTTCTTTTCTAACAGCTGCTAACTCTTTAACGACTTCGTTTAATGCTTTTTTGTTTGCGGCAACAGGTTCTTTCTTTGCTTTTGCTGCGGCTGTCTTATTGCGCTTAATTAAAGCAACGCGTTTTTTGCTGAGACGTTTACCTTCAGCAGATGACTGCTTACTTTTTTTAGTTGCTGCTGCTAATGCTTTAGCACCATTTGCATTTGCTGCTTCCAGATTAGTCAGTGAAGTGTCGAGCACTTTAACCAACGCAGTGTTTTTAATAACGGTTTTTTTAGCTACTGCCATAACATTCTCCATATTGATATCACTTAAAAATAATAATCTACGTGATAGTGTAGATTAAGATGAAATACATTTAATAATTATGAAAACAGCTTGCATGTTGTTTTCGGTGCACGGAGTCTAGCATAATTATTCATATGTCCAAAAAAGAGGCTTTTCTATAAATTTTATTTTCGCTTCGAGATTTATATTTTGTTTTTAGATTTGATTTCGCCTTTTTCGGCGAGTCACTTTTTCCGATGAAAAAGTAACCAAAAAATCTTCCCCCAAATAGCTTGCCCTGCGGGTACCCTCGTTCTTGTTTCATTTTAAAAGGCACGCGCATACGGACTCCTGTCCTAATGCGCTCTCGCAACATCCATGTTGCTCAACCCTTTAAAATAAAACAAGAACGAGGCAAGCCATAAGGGGAAATAATTAATCAATCGACATTGACGTTATTATAAAATTTTGTCGTTCTTTAGTTCTTCCACTAATTCAGGAGGTAAATTAGGGTCAATTTTTTCAGAAAGGACTTTGCCATCCTTTGTTATTCTTCTTCCTGTTATCCATTTCCCTTCTATTTTTTTATGAATAATTCTTTGGTTTACATTTCCATTTCTTGCCCAAAAAGAAAATTGATAATTTAATTGATCTCTATCCCAATTAGGTATTTCAAATAGTATTTGTTCGTATCCCTTTCCGATAGTACCTATATGGTTTTTCCACAAATAAGCATCCTGTCTAATAAATTGACTCTCTTTTTTTAACTCATCTCTCATTGCATCTATATCATTAATTACAACTACCAAATCATAAACAGGAAATTTACCGACATGGTGTAAAATGTATTTACGAATGTCTCCTTGTTCGCCATGTTTTGCTACGAATACAGGATTTACCTCAGGATAACTGTCACCACCGGTTACGGTTGCTGTTATTTCAGTATTTAGTCTTAAAATTTCTCGTGATTGCTTATCGCTATCAAAATGTGCCCATAATGCACCAATTGCGCTTAATATTGCTCCAGTGAAAATTACTGCTATTGGGCCATAATTGCTGATAAATGAGTTCATAGGTTTTAGTGTTTTTGATAAGGAATTAAGTATATTTGTTAACTCTAGTACTTTCGTTATACATAATCTAGTTAGTGGTTTCTTTTCCCGTTTTGTCATGCTGAGTAAGTGATTAGTTATAGGGTCAATTGTGCATGGACGCACAATTGAGCGCATTCATTCAGGGACGAATGTATGCGCGACCCGTATAACTAATGACTTGCGAAGGGAGCCTTTAGGCCATGACATTTCGGGTGGCCTTTTTCTTGGTTAGCTTCTTTTTGGCCACGCAAAAAGAAGTAACTCGCCATCAGGCGAAATGAAAAGTCAAAAAGAATTAATGCAGTTATTGTATGACTGGATTCCCGCCTGCGCGGGAATGACAGTAGTTGTGATTATGAATTAATAATCTTCCCCATTTCTTCAACAAACCGTTCCATATCACTTTCACTAATCTCCCCCATGCAAGAAATTCTGAATAGGGATTTTTCGAAGCCGCCTTGTCCGGCGTAGATGATGAAGCCGGCGGCTTTTAGTTTGTCGTGTAGTGTTTCGTAGGTGATGCCTTCCGGTAGATGAAATGCGTTTAGTACGCAGGAGCAGTCTTCTTTATCGTAGTAGGCTTTGATGTTTAGTTTTTGTAAACCATCCCGAACAATATTCATTAGTTTCCAATATTGTTGCTGGCGTTTTTGCCAGCCACCTTTGTCTTTTAATTCATCTAAGGCTTCAGCCAGAGCATAAAAAGTTTGTATGGATTGTGTGAATGGCGTGCCGTTGTTATCCTGATTCTTTAGGTAAGTTACTAAATCAAGATAGAGCGTTCTTGCCGGAGTAACTGACATCAGTCCCATTGCTTCTCTGTTAGCAATAACAAAAGATGTCCCAGGTACGCCGTGGCAACATTTGTTTGCTGTTGCGGCACAGGCAGCGATATTCCATTCTTCGAATTTTATTTCTTCGGCAGCAAAGCTACTGACACCATCAAGTAAGAGTGGAACATTGCCATATTTTTTACAAAGGTCGGCAATAGCATCAATATTATTTAAACGACCGGTAGTGGTTTCATGATGAATGATGGCAACGTGTGATAACTCTTTGTGGTATTGCAGTTCACCTTCGAGTTTTTGTAAATCGATTTCTTCACCCCATTCGTGATGGAGTACGACATGAGCTATGTCATGTATCTTTGCAATTTTCGTTAAGCGTTCACCATAAACACCATTTTCTATAATTAATACCTTGCCGTGCGCTGGAACAAGACTGGTCATCATCGCTTCCATGGCCGATGTGCCGGAGCCGGTAAAAACAATGCCCGCCCATTTTTCAGCAGGAAGTTGATAAACATCCAGTAAACTATTTTTGATCTTGTTTTGCAGATCAATAAATTCCTGTTCACGATGACAAAGATCAGGTTTGGTTAGTGCTTTTCTAACACGTTCACTTAAAACAACGGGACCTGGATTGAGTAAAATAGTCATGATGTAAAGTTACTACCAATATGTTGCATTAATCTTTTTAAAACTTCATTCGGTGTGACATTCGGTCTTGGTAAGTCTTCCATTGTACCGGAACTGATTTTTAAATGGCCAAAAACAGGGCCATCATGTCCTTCCAATGCGAATAGTTCATCAATTAATCCGGGTTCATTGCCATTTAAAGAAACGCTATAGCCCGTTGCCTGTGCAATCCTGGCGAAATCAATATTACCGGCAACGGTAGCTTGTGCGCCGGTGGAGTCATGAACTTCATTATCTAATAAAATATGGATTAGATTATTTCCTGCATAGCTTCCAATTGTCGCAAAATTACCCATACGCATTAATCCGGCGCCATCACCATCAATGATAACTACTTTTAAATCAGGTCTGGCCAATGCCACTCCCAGGCCTAATGAAGAAGCACAACCCATCGAACCGACCATGTAAAGTTGATTAGCGCGATCATTAATAGCGAACAACTCGCGTCCGGTGAAACCGGTGGTGGCTATTATCACCGTCTTTTTTTCAGGAGTATGTTCAATGATTCGTTGTAACGCAGTATTACGATTCGTTATTGTTGCATCAGGATTATGTAATGAACGGTATTCTCTTTTTCGTGCTGTGATATCTTTAACCGGATTCTTTTTTAGTTCTTCCGCTGCAACAGTCCCTTTTTGCATAATGAATGCGTAAGGTCGTTGTTCTTTTTTCATGTATTCATTGGCGCGTTTTAAAGCAGGCCCAACTTCAACTTTCGTCTTTGGAAAAATTTCCCAGGGCACTTGCATGGTATCAAACAGTTCTTTGGTGATTTGTCCCATTAATTCATGTTGCGGTTCGTCTTTGACTCCGGGTTGTCCACGGTGAGTGGCAATAATCAAAAACGGAATACGAAATACATAGGAGAGAGATGTTATCGGACTAACGGCATTGCCTAAACCAGAGTTCTGCATCATAACAATGGATCGTTGGCCTGCAATTGCCGCACCGGCAGCGGTTGCCAGTGCATCACCTTCATTGGCAGACGAAACATATTCCAGTGAATCATCGTTAATGACGTAATTAATAAACGGTGTCAGGAATGAACAGGGGACACCGGTGTAAAGACTGAAGCCAAGTTCCCGCGCGACTTCGACAAATTCTTTTGCTTCTATCACTATTATAGTTCTCTTATATTATTGTTATTTTGTGAAGTTATTAGCGCGATCAATATCGTCAAGTGAGTTTACATCCAGCCAATGGCCATCAATGTAATGCACATTGATGGGTTTTCCCTGTTGTATTAAATGATTTAACAGGTCGGGAAGTGTTAGTTCATTAAAATTTGATGCTGATTTTAATTCTTCAAATGCCGCTTCGATCCATTCGCGACCCTGTTTTCTAACGCGCATCATGCCGATCCAGTAACCGGATGGTTTTTTATCTGATTCATTTGCTGATGAAGAAACCTGCGATAAGGTCACATCCTGCATGAACGGTGAACGATCATCGTTTTTACTACAGTAGGCATAATCAGGTGAACCGGATATGTTAGGATTATCCAAAGCAGAATCGACGACTATAACAATTTCACCCTTTGTCTCTATCAAGTCTCTGAGAATGTATTCTCTAAATAGCAAGTCACTGTAAAGAATTAACATGTCATCATCGAAACTGTTTTGTGCGCAAATTAATGTTTTTAATTCGTCACCGTTTTCATAATCTTCATTAATGCATTTTTCAATACCGGGTAAATCAATTGCCTCAGCTTTATAACCGGCGATGACAGTTGATTTGTTAATCCCGATTTTTTTCAGTGCTTCCATCAAACGCGCCAACAAAGTTTTGCCACTAATGCTAATCATGGCTTTCGGTTTATCATGCGTTAATTCATGCAATTCATTGCCTCTGCTGGCAGCAAGAATGATTGCGTGGATATTTGATTCCTGACTCAGGTAACGTTTTTGCGCGCGACTTAATTCATCTGCACCTTGTAATTCAAAGATGTGATCAACGCTGGCAATTTTATCTTCGACATCGGCTAATGATTCTGATTCAAAAATAATCTTGCTGGTTTTCTCCATTGCCGAAATAGAAGAACGAATCATATGGTTTGCCCAGATAACCAGATCAATTCCGGCTTTGCGAAACGCATCGGTTGGTGTGCTGTAATACTTTGTCGGTACAATTACCAGTGGTGAACGTCCGCCCCATTCTTTTGCAAAAGCAAGAATCTCATCAGGTCTTGATTGTTTGCTATGAATCAATATGCCGTCTGCTCCGGCTTGATGATAAGCCTCGGCTCTTTTAAGTGCTTCACTTAATCCCCAACCGGCAATTAATGCTTCGACGCGGGCGATAATACTAAAATCATCGTCAGCCTGACTGTCTTTACCCGCTTTAATTTTTCCACAAAATTCATCGATTTCCGCAAGCGGCTGTTTATCACCATCAATAAAACTGTTTGTTTTCGGAAATTGTTTGTCTTCAATACAAACGCCGGCAATATTACGTTGCCCCAGTTTTTTGACCAGGCGGCGCATATTATTGAAATTGCCATAACCGGTATCACCATCAAGTAGAATCGGGATTGAAGTTGCATCAGACATGAACTCAAGCATATCGACAACCTGTGTCCAGCTTGCTTCGTTACTATCGCGCACACCAAATTGTGCAGACAAGGCAAGACCACTGCCCCAGATTCCTTTAAAACCTGCGCGTTCAACAATACTGGCAGAAACACCGTTATGTGCTTCGAGAATGAACTCAAGATCATTTGACTCAAGTAAGCTGCGTAGTTGTTTACACTTGCTTGTTTTTTCAGGGTTAAGATTGTTCATATTTTTTTGGGACATTATTTTATTCTAATTCGTTATAGGTGAAAGTTTTGGAAGAATATCATTTTTTGCGCGTTCGATATCTTCCGGAAAATCTATTTCAATCCAGGGAACGCCGGTCACATCTTCGTAACCAAATTGTTCAGGATAAGTTAATAACAGATCACGAATGGCTTCTTCATAAGGCGTGTCATTTTCGCCTTTAGATAAATAGTCATTTATTCTGCCAAGTAAAGACGCGCCGATTAATTTATTGAATTTGAAAAAACCAACGGATTCACCTTGAATATCATATTCAAGATCATCAGCAATTTTTTTTCTAAACTCATTAATCAGACCATCTTTATTGACACAAATTTTAACAGGCTCGTCGCCTGGAACGAAATTGCGATCCAGTAACAAACAATTATGTATTTCAGTTTCGACCAAACGACGAATCATTTCCTGATCATAAAGCACATCAGCATCCATTAAGATAAATTCAGGTTCACTAAACAGTATTTCCTGTGCGCAATTGAGGCTAATAATACTGCCTTCGGTATAGCGATCATTATAAATGTAATTAATTGAGATGTCTGAGTCCTCCAAATGACGCATGATCATCTCTGATTCATAACCGGTTACAATAGTAAGATCGTTAATCTGGTTAGCCAGAAGAATATCGATATGGCGTTTTAGTAAACTTTTACCATCAAACTCCAGTAAAGATTTAGGTTTATTTTCCGATAAAGTACCAAGCCGGTTGCCAATGCCTGCGGCAAGAATAATAGCCTTCATAATGATGTTACTTAACCTTTTTGTAAATTTAAGTCTCGAATAAGGACAGGATTATGTCGTTTATTGACAACTATACGTATTTTTTAATATGTGACAATGTCGCAGAAAATGTTTACTTACCAATATCAGATAAGACTCAATAAATTATCAATAATATGTTTTAATTATATGCTGTAACTCATTATAAGTAGTGTATTTTAATATATACCCATGATACTTGGAAATACTCCATCCATAGCACGCCTGTTTTTATCCAGACGGTGTCGCCTAAAGCGCCTACAGTTGGTGCTCCTCTTTGCAGGGAATGGCCATGCGGCATCGTCGCGCCTAGCCCTGAATAAAAACAGACACACTCTGAATAGTACATTTTCAAGTATCATGGGTATGTAAATGAAAATTCCAGAAAAACTCGGTAAATACGAAATAAAAGAGCAGGTTGGCCGTGGCAGCATGGGCATTGTTTACAAGGGATACGATCCTTTTGCCGACCGGGATGTTGCCGTGAAAGTGGCTATGTCTGAGTCTTTAAATGACAAAGAGTCGGGAGAACGTTATCGCAAGATGTTCTTCAATGAAGCGCATACGGCTGGAACATTAAAACACCCTAATATTGTAGAGATATTGGATGCGGGTGTTGAAGAAACTGATGATGGCGATCACTGCTATATAGTCATGGAGTTGGTAGAACATGGTGACACGCTTAAAAGCCATTGCAATGTGAAGAATTTATTGCCTTTAGAACTGGTCATTAAAATCATCTTTAAATGTGCCAAGGCACTGGATTATGCACATCGAAATGGTGTGATTCATCGAGACATTAAGCCAACGAATATTCTGATTACACCTGATCAAGATGTGAAGATCGCTGATTTCAGTATTGCGCATTTAATAAATTCCGATACGACCAGCACCATGCCGATGGGGTTTGTTGGTTCGCCGCGATATATGTCGCCTGAGCAAGTGCAGGAAGATCAGATAACCAATCAAACTGATTTGTTTTCACTAGGTATTGTTATGTATGAATTATTAACGGGTAAACATCCTTTTGCCGCAGACAGTTTTTCCCGTTTAATTCATATGATTATTAATGAAAAGCATGCTCCTTTGAGTACACATCGATCTGATGTTCCGGAAATTCTGGAAAAAATTATTCACCATGCATTACAAAAAAATCCGGAAAAAAGATACAAGATGGGATTGAACTTTGCCGCAGATTTAAGTCTGGCATTTGACTATCTTGAAGCACCGCAACAGGATGTTGAAGCACAGGAAAAATTTAATACTATAGAAAAGTTAAGTTTCTTTCGTGAGTTTCCTGAATCGGAAATATGGGAAATTATTCATGCCTGTGTCTGGCAATCATATCAGGCAGGAGATCAAATCATTGTCGAAGGTGATATTGATGATTCGTTTTACATTATCACTTCAG
>Ga0214472_10002750_pt1 | contig 18752 bp, 13 predicted proteins | sample RVTome_6_FD_207662 | JGI IMG/M metagenome (GOLD analysis project Ga0214472, IMG submission 207662) | Soil microbial communities from uranium-contaminated site in the Upper Colorado River Basin, Wyoming, United States - RVT140D175 | ecosystem: Environmental > Terrestrial > Soil > Contaminated >...
AGGGACGGCCGACTTCAGCCGGCTTCGTCCACGGCGGGCGGCTCTGGCGGCGGCGCTGGCGCCGGACGGCCCACGCCGAGGTCGATCACGATGCCCAGCAGCAGGACCGCAGCGACCGCGGCCGCGAAGCTCGAGAAGGCGCGGTCCACACGAGGCCGGCCTTGCGCCAGACGGTCGAACGCCAGCAGCAGGCCGAGCGCCACGAGCCACACGAGTGCGAGCCGAGCGTCACGCTCCGAGGCGTGCGTGAGCGTCGGCAGGTAGTCGCCGATCGGCACGCCCTCCGACAGCGCCGCCCACAGCCGCGTGGGGCGGTTGCCCCGGTTGAGCAGTAATCGGGCAGCGGGTTCGGCCAGGGCGACGGCCGAGAGCACGCCGCCCGTCAGGAGCAGACCGGGCCACCAGCGTGCGAGCCCCCTGCGAGCCCCGGCGAGCCGCAGCGTCAACGCGACGACCAGGAACGGCAGCAGCGGCACCAGGAACCGGGCCGGCGGGCACTGACCTCCCCACCACATGCGCCACGACACGAGCGGCACCAGCACCGCCAGGCCCACGAGCGCGTGCGGCCAGGCGTCGCGTCGGCGAAGCACACCCGCCAGCCCAGCGAACGCCAGCAGGAAGACGGGAGCCATCGGCAGCAGGCCGAAGGAGCGGTCGAGGAACAGCCCCACGAGCGAGCGCCAGGACAGCACGCGTGCGTCTGCGGGCACGCCGCCGTAGAGCGCGAGCGGCGACGCCACGCCGAACACGTGCCAGTAGTAGAGGCCGAACGCCGCCGCGGCGGCGCCCGCCACGAGCAGGAACCCGGCGAGCGCTGGCCCACGCAATCGCCAGAGCGCGACGAGGCCGAGCGCGGCGGCGGCTGGGATCATCTTGACGTGCAACCACGGGAGCGCTGCCGCAAGGAGCGCAGCGAGTACGGCACCCGCAAGGCCCGGCCTGCCCAGCAGGAGCAGGAGCGAGCCGCCCACGGCGAGCGCCGAGGGCGCCTCGGTGTAGAGGTGGAACGAATAGAAGAGCAGCGGCGGGCCGAGCGCGCTGAGCCAGGCCGCCAGGGCAGCCTGCGCGTCCCGCGTGAGCTGGAACGCGAGCTGCCGGCAGACGAGCGCCGCGGCGGCGGCGACGAGCGCCGTCAGCAGCACGCACCCCTCGCGGCCGAGCGCGGCGTACGCGGGCGCCAGCAGGAGCGGCAGGCCTGGGCTGTGGGCGGGAAAGGGCCGGCCGTCGGCCCGCGCGGCGCCCCAGTGCGGCCGGAGCGGTCCCGGCGCGAACTCGGCCCATTCCTCCCCGTCGTACTCGTCGCGCAGCTCCAGGTCGTGGTCGCGCCACAGGCTCTGCGCCATCACCAGGTAGTGGGGCTCGTCGCCCGACACCTGCAGCCCGCCCGCGTGGCGCAGCCCCACGCCGGCGTAAAGCGTGCCGGCCGCCACCAGCAGCAGCCAAGCCGGCGATCTCGCAAGCGCGGCAGCCGATCCCGGCCACCGGCTCGCGACCACCCAGCCGAGCACGAGAAAGGCGGCGAGCGCGACGAGAACGTACGCCGCCGGCCCCCGAAACAGACCGAGGCTCGGCAGGCGCTCGATCAGGGGATCGACACGGGCGAGGCCGAGCGGCACCAGGATGCCGAGCGTCACGTCCGCGGCACGGCGGCGGCCGTCAGACACCTGCATCAGGACGAGATGCTAACCGAGAACCGCACTGCGCTCGAGGAATGACGCGTGACGGCTACCAGTGATCGACCCTGACCACCGCGCCTGCGAGGCCAAGCCGCACGCGCGCGAAGAACCGGCTGGGCAGAAGTCCGTCCTCCTCCCGAGCGCGCGGCGCCGGCGGGCGCACCACCACGCTCAAGGGACCCGCGCGCCGGCCCGCCACGCACAGGGAATCGACCCGGCCCTCCCGCCAGACGGCGTCGCCGGCGTTGGTCGCGGCGCGGACGCTGCCGCCGAGCTCGACGGCCATCGCTCGCCGGCCCTGCTCGAACAGCACGGGCATCGCGACCCCCGAGTCGATCACCAGGCGGGCCGACGATCGGCCGCAGCCCACGCGGGCTTCGAGGCTCGGCCGTGTCCACTCGCGGGGGTTCCGCCCGCCGTCGTGCCCTGCGTGGACGACGAGCCGTCGTCGCGCGTGGTCGATCGTGTATTCCAGGCGGGAGAGTGCGGACTGGCCGAGCAGGCCGCGCACGCGCCGCTCGTCGGAGCGCACGGCCGGCAGCTCGGCGATCAGGACCTCGACCCCGGCGAGCGCCGTCCTCCCGATGCGGAGCTCGGCGTGCCCCAGACCCACTTCCCGTTCACCCGCTGGCGTGACCAGGTTCGCATGCGAGGTCGCCGCGATCCCCAGCTCGGCGGCCAGAGCAGGCTCCAACAGAGTGGACGTCGTGCCGGTATCGAGCAGGAACTCGTGGACGCCTGAGCGACCGACCGCCACGGGCACCACGACGGCCCACCCCCACGCCTCGCGGAACGGGATCACCTCGTCGCCGGCGACCGAGACCGCGGGCGTGCCGGGACCGCAGCAGCAAAGCAGGAGCCACACGAATCGGCGCACGGGTCGAAGCTCGGCGCGGCTTCTGCGGTAGTCGTGAGGCTCCCTTGATGTTATTCCCGCCTCCGAACTTCCGAGGCCCCGTCCCCGTCGAGGAGAATATGGACATGAGGCCGCGCTACCAGTTCGACGAGCTGGTGCTCGACCTCGAGGCTTTTCGCCTGACCCGCGGCGGGCAGGCCGTTCACCTCGAGCCCAAGGTGCTGGAGCTCCTGGGCTACCTCGTCCAGCACCGTGGACGTCTGGTCGAGAAGGCCGAGCTGCAGTCCGTGATCTGGAGCGACGCCGCGGTGTCCGAGAGCGCGCTGACCCGGGCGGTGGCTCAGCTGCGAAGGGCGCTCGACGACGATGCCCGCGAGTCGCGCTACGTCGAAACCGTTCCTACGCGCGGCTACCGCTTTCGTCCGGAGGTGAGGGTCGAAGAGGGACGAAACGGTCAGGGACCGGCCGAGGGGCCGGGCCCGCGTCTGGGGAGCGACCCGGCGCTTGCGCCGTCGTCGCGACGCCGGCGACTCGCGCTCCGCGCTGCGCTGGCCGCCGCGGCGCTCGCGGCCGCCCTGGTGGTGGTGCTCGCGTCACGAGCGCTGTCACCGCCGAACGCCCGGCCGCGGGAGCCTGTCCGCGAGCTGCACCGGACGCTCGTGAGCACGACGCGGGGCTTCAACGGCTTCCCCGCCTTTTCCCCCGACGGCAACTCGCTCGCCTTCGTGTCGGACCGCTCGGGACGGCTGGAGATCTACGTCCGCCCCCTCGCGCCGGGAGCGCGAGAGATGCCGGTCACGAGCGACGGCCAGGACAACGTCCAGCCGGCGTGGTCCCCGGACGGCCGTTACCTCGCCTACCACTCCCTGCGACGCGGCGGCCTATGGCTGGTTCCGGCCCTCGGGGGCGCGCCCCGGCAGATCTCGTCGTTCGGCTCGGCGCCGGCATGGTCGCCCGACGGCCGGCGGATCGCCCTCTCGTCCCTGGGCCTCGCGTCGCTCGACGGAATCCCGCAGTACAGCGCCGCGCTGTGGATCCTGGACGTGGCCGGCGGTCCCGCGTCGGAGCCGCGCCCGCTCACGGAGCCGGGCCACCCGCCCGCCGGCCACGGCCCGCCGGTTTTCTCGACGGACGGGAGCGAGGTCCTCTTCGCCGCCGAGGGCATCTGGGCCGTGCCCAGCACGGGCAGCCGCGCGCTGCGGGCGGTCGCCGCGGGCGCGGCCGTCGACCTCGCCCTGTCCGCTGACGGTCGCAGCCTCTTCTGGACGGGCTGGGAGCGGGGCAACTGGCACATCTGGAGAGCCGACCTCGCTGGACCGGCCGCGGCCGCCGGCGAGCGCTCCGAGCTCCTGAACACCGGCGACCAGGCGGCGCGGCACCTCGTGACGTCTCGCGACGGCCGCCTCGCCTGCAGCCTCTCCACGCTCACGTCGGAGCTGGCGCTCGTCTCCCTGACCGACGACGGTGGCCCCGCCGGGCCTCCAGCCGAGCCCTGGCCGGGAGCCACCGGGCGCAAGGTCCAGCTCCACTTCGCGCCCGACGGACGCACGCTCGCCTTCGGGCGCTTTCAGCCCGGTCAGGGCCTCGAGATCTGGGGCCTCGACCTGCACACGAACGCGGCCCGGGTTCTGCTGCCGGGCGCCGACCTGGGCCAGCTGAGCGGCTGGTTCCCGGACGGCGACGCGCTGCTCGTGACGAGTCGCGGGCGCACGACGAAGTCCCTCCTCCGCGCGCCACTCTCCGGCGGCCGCGGCGAGGCGCTGGCGGACGCGACCGCCATGGGCTGGGCGCGCGTGTTACCGCCCGGCGGCGAGGTCGTTTTCCATTCCGTCAGCGGCGGGGTCCTGAACATCCACCGCTCTCGGCTCGACGGCGGCGGCGCCCGGCCGCTCAGCGACGACCCGCAGGGACTGGGCTGGCCCGTCCCGAGCCCGGACGGCAGGATGCTGGCGGTCGAGATGTTCCGGGGCAACGACGCGCAGCTCGGCCTGCTGCCGGCCGATGGCGGCGCGCCGCGCGCGATCACCCGACTACCAGGACAGCACTGGGTCCACGACTGGTCGCCCGACGGCCGCCGCGTGCTCTACGCCGCGCGGCGAGACGGGCTCTGGAACGTGTATTGGATCGACGTGGAGAGCGGCGAGGAGCGCCGGCTCACCGATCACGGGCGCGTCCGCGATGCCGTCCGCACTCCCGCTTGGTCCCCCGCCGGCGACCGCATCGCCTACGAGCGGATCGAAGTGTCGGGCGCGGTCTGGCTCATCGACCTGGGCACGGCTCCTTACTGAACGCCGCCCCGGTTGCGGCAGGTTTGACGCCTCGCGGAGCCGTCGGTCATCATGACCGTTCATGCTGTGCCCGAAGTGCGCTGCAGAGAACCCACTCGACGCGACACGCTGCTCGAACTGCTCCGACTCGCTCTCGGTCGCCGTGCTCGAGGTGATCCGCGGGGAGCTGCCGGAGAAGATCCGCTTCCTGAAGCCGCGCCCCTACGCGATCGGTCGCGCGCGCCACAACGACATCGCGCTCAACGAGCCGTCGATCTCCAAGCTGCACGCCCGCATCGACTACCAGGCCGGACGCTTCTTCGTCGAGGACGCCGGGAGCATGCACGGCGTTTACGTGAACGCCACGAAGATCCGCCGCGTGGAGCTCGCTCCCGGCTCCCAGATCCAGCTCGGCAACGTGACGCTCAAGTTCTCGCCGCTCGGCAGCGAGAGCGCCACGGGGGCGATGGCGAAGCTGCCCTGGGTGGAGCAGCAGCAGCTCCTGCTGCAGCTGGTGCAGACGCTCAACTCGACGCTCGTGCTGAGCCCGGTGCTCGAGCAGGTGACCGACGCGATCATGCACATCACCGGTGCCGAGCGCGGCTTCCTGCTGCTCGCCGACGGCTCCCCCGCCGCTTCCCGTTACCAGACCGTCGCGGGGCTGCGGCTGCGCGTGGTACGGGGCCGCACCGACGACGCCGCCGCCAACGGCCACGGCATCTCCGGGCCGATCGTGAGGCGCGCTCTCGAGACGGGCGAGGTGATCTCGACGCTGCGCAGCCGCGGCGAGGTGGTGGCACTCCCGCCGCCCGCGCGGCCTGACGAGGACACGCACCCGGTCCAGACGATCGTCTGCCTGCCGCTGCGCTCGCCGCGGGCCGGTGCCGACGGCGCCGGCGGCTTCCCGCGCGCGCTCGGGGTGCTCTACGTGGACAACGCCGGCTCCGCTGAGCCCTTCAGCGAGGACGCGCTGCGGGCCGCCGAGGCGCTGGCGCGCCACGCCGCGCTCGCGATCGAGAACGCGCAGCTGTTCGAGCGCGAGCAGCACACGATCGAGGAGCTGCAGAAGGCGCAGAAGCAGCTGCTGCAGTCGGAGAAGCTCGCCACGATCGGCCAGATGGCGGCCGGCATTGCCCACGAGCTCAACACCCCGCTCACCTACATCATGGGCAACCTGGAGCTGCTCGAGCTGCAGGAGCTGACGCCGGCCCAGCGCGAGATGCTGTCCTCGATCGCGCGCGGGTCGGAGCGGATCCGCACGCTGGCGCAGCGCCTGCTCGGCTTCAGCCGCCCGGCGCGCGAGGAGATGGCGCCGCTCTCGGTCAACGACGTGGTCGAGCGCACCCTGGAGCTGTGCCAATACCAGATCGCGAGCGGTCGCGTCTCGCTCGTGAAGGCGCTCGCTCCCGACCTGCCGCGCGTGCTCGGCGTCTCGAACCAGCTCGAGATGGCGCTCATCAACCTCGTCGTGAACGCGGTGCACGCGATGGGCGAGAAGGGGGGCACGCTGGGTGTCGCCACGCGCCGGCGCGGCGACGACGTCGAGATCTCGGTCAAGGACGAAGGCCCGGGCATCCCGGAGAAGGTGCGCACCAGCCTGTTCGAGCCGTTCGTGACCACGAAGCCCGAGGGCAAGGGCACCGGGCTCGGGCTGTCGACGGTGCTGATGGTAGTGGAGCGCCACAACGGCCACATCGACTTCGACACCGAGGAGAGCCGAGGCACGACTTTCCGCATCACGCTGCCCCCCGCGCCAATCTAGGCGATGTTCCATCCCTGGGTTCGTTTCCGTTTGGGGATGGAACATCGCCTTCCTGAGCCGTTCCGTTGGCCCTGACTCGGCTGACCCGGACCGGCTCAACGGATACACGGCCGGCTCAGAGAGCGAGGTTTCGCACTCCCTCCGACAACAGACCCTGCGCGAAACCTCGCTGGCGTTATTCGGTGACCACGAGCTCGCCGCGTTCGCGCTCGGCCTGCTTGCCGGTCTCGAGGCAGCAGTAGAACGAGAAGCTGCCGACGCGCTCTGGCGTGAGCTCGAGGCGCGTCGGCCGGCCGCTCGCGACGCGCTTCTCGATGCGCAGGGCGTCGATGGCAAAGCAGTGCTCGCCGTCCCCGCTCGACAGCACGAGGCGCGCCGTCTCGCCCCGGCGCAGCACGATCCGCGACGGCTCGAACCCACGGCGCGAAACCCCCACCTCGACGGTGGGACCTGCGGCCGCCGCAACCACCCCGGCAGCCGCCGCCGCGGTCAGGAGCGCTATGCCCGCGAGTCCCCGCCGGCGCATGTCAGCCGCGCCGGTCCCGGCCGGGGCCCCCGGGGCCCCCGCGACCGCCGCGGCCGCCCGGGCCGCCGCCGCCGGGCCGTCGGTCGCGGTCGCGGTCGCGCCCGTGGCCGCCGCCGTGGCCCTGGCCCGCGTGCGCGTGTGAGGCGCCGCCCTCGCCACCGCCCCCGGCCGGCGTCCCGCCCTGCGCTTCCTCGAGCAGCGCCTTGCGCGACAGGCGGATCTTGCCGGAGGGATCGATGCTCACGACCTTCACCAGCACCTGGTCGCCTTCCTTCACCTCGTCGTGCACGTTGTTGACGCGGTGGTGCGCCATCTCCGAGACGTGCAGCAGCCCGTCGGTACCCGGCAGGATCTCGACGAAGGCGCCGAACTCGACGACGCGAACGACCTTGCCCAGATAGCTCTTGTTGAGCTCCGGAGTCGCCGTGAGCTCCTCGATGATCGCGATCGCCTTGCGCGCGGCCGACTCGTCGATCGAGGCGATCGAGACGCGCCCGTCGTCCTCGATGTCGATCTTGCAGCCGGTGCGCTCGACGATCGAGCGGATCATCTTGCCGCCCGGCCCGATGATGTCGCGGATCTTGTCGACCGGCACGCGGATCGTGAGGATGCGCGGGGCGTACGGGCTGATCTCCGTGCGCGGCTGGGCGAGCGCCTCCAGCATCCGGTCGAGGATGTGGATGCGGCCTGCCCGAGCCTGCTCGAGCGCCCCGGCCATCAGCGCCGGCGCGAGCCCGTCGACCTTGATGTCCATCTGCAGCGCGGTGATGCCGTTGCGCGTGCCGGCGACCTTGAAGTCCATGTCGCCGTAGTGGTCTTCCTCGCCCGCGATGTCGGTCAGCACCTGGTGCCGGTCGCCGTCCATCACCAGGCCCATGGCGACGCCCGCCACCGGGTTCTTGATCGGCACACCGGCGTCCATCAGCGCGAGCGTGCCGCCGCAGACGCTGGCCATCGACGACGAGCCGTTCGACTCGAGGATGTCCGAGACGATGCGGATCGTGTACGGGAACACCTCCTCGGGCGGCAGCATCTCGCGCAGCGACCGCTCGGCGAGGACGCCGTGGCCGATCTCGCGCCGGCCGGGGCCGCGCAGGAACTTCACTTCACCGACCGAGAACGGCGGGAAGTTGTAGTGCAGCATGAAGCGCTTGCGGTACTCGGCTTCCTGCACGGTGTCGATGATCTGCGAGTCCTCGGAGGTCCCGAGCGTGACGGTGACGAGCGCCTGCGTCTCGCCCCGCGTGAACAGCGACGAGCCGTGGGTGCGCGGCAGGACGCCCACCTCGCTCGTGATCTGCCGCACCTCGTCGAAGCGGCGGCCGTCGAGCCGGTGCCCGTTCTCGAATATCTCGCGCTTCAAGAGCTTCTCGCGCAGCATGTCGTAGACCGCCGGCACGGCCGCCTTGAGGTCGGCCTGGCTCTCGGTCAGCGACGCCACGTAGTCGTCCTTCACCTTCTTCATGCGCGCGTAGGACTCGATCTTGCCCTTGTGGCGCACGGCCGCGAGCAGCGGCTCGCTGAGAGCGGCTTCGATCGCCGCCACCAGCTGTGGCTCGACCGTCTTCTTCACCAGCGAGCGCTTCGGCTTGCCGGCCTTGGTGCGCAGCTCCTTCTGCAGGGCGACGATCTGCTTGATGACGGCGTGGCCCTCGACGAGCGCCTGCGCCATCACGGCCTCGGGCACCTCGTGGGCGCTCGCCTCGACCATCACGATCGCGTCCTCGGTGCCGGCGACCAGCAGGTTGAGCTGGCTCTTGGCCTTGAGGTCGGCGGTCGCGGGATTCACGACGCAGGCACCGTCCCAGTAGCCCACGCGAACGGCACCCACCGGGCGCTCGAACGGGATGTCGGAGATGTAGAGCGCCGTCGAGGCGCCGACGATCGAGAGCGTGTCCGAGTCGTTCTCCATGTCGGCGGAGAGCAGCAGGCCGATCACCTGGGTCTCGCAGGCGTAGCCCTCGGGGAAGAGCGGACGCAGCGGGCGGTCGATCATGCGCGAAGTCAGGACTTCCTTCTCGTTCGGCCGTCCCTCGCGCTTGAAGAAGCCGCCGGGGATCTTGCCGCCGGCGTAGTTGCCCTCGCGGTAGTCGACCGTCAGGGGCAGGAAGTCGACTCCCACGCGCGGCTCGCGCTGCGCGCAGGCCGTCGCCAGGACCACCGTGTCGCCGAGGCGGATCACGACCGCGCCATCGGCCTGCTTGGCCATCTTCCCCGTCTCGATCGACAGGGTGTGGCGGCCAAGGGCCATTTCCACTCGTTCCATTTTTCGTTGCTCTCCGCTCTCAGCCGGCGACCGCCCTCGCGGCACGCCGGGAACAGGAGGAGCAGGCCCGAGGACGCGTGAGCCGCCCTCGAGGGCGGCGACGTCCCGGCCCTGGTCCGTGGTCAGGGGTTTACTTGCGGATGCCCAGCTTGCCGATCAGAACGCCGTAGCGACTCCGGTCCTTGCCCTTCAGGTACGCGAGCAGCCGACGCCGCTGCCCGACCAGCTGAAGGAGTCCCCGACGGGAATGGTGGTCCTTCGGGTGGGACTTGAAATGCTCCGTCAGGTAACTGATCCGCTCGCTCAGGAGGGCTGCCTGCACCTCGGGCGATCCCGTATCCGTTCCGTGGATGCGGTAACCCGAGACGACCTCCGTTTTCTGGGCTTTGCTGAAACTCACCGACTGACCTCCTAGTGACTCCTCTTTCCTCTTTTTGATGAACGGGAGAGAATACCACGCTCGCCAGTCACGTGTAAACCCTTGACCCCCAGCGACCTCTCTCTCTTCGTCCTCTTCGCGGCCGTAGGCATCGTGCTGCCGGGGCTCGCGCTCCAGAGGCTCGCCCGGACCTCCCTCGACCCGGCGCTCGCCGTACCGCTGGGGACGGCCTTCTGCGCCCTTGCCTTCTGGCTCAGCCTGGCGGCCGGCGTGGCGGCCGTCTTTCCCGCGACGATCGTGCTCCTCCTGGCCGCGGCGTGGCTCGGGACACGCCGGCCGCTCGAAAGCACCTCCGGCCCGTCGCTGCGCGGTGCCGTCCCTCCCGCCCTGGCGCTCGTGGCTCTCCTGGCGTTGACGCAGTACCCGTGGAACCGGGTCGAGCCCTCGACCGGCGACTTCCTTCTGGACCCCCTCGTGACGTTCGACTCGGCCTTCCACGTCGGGCTGACTCACGAGATCCTGACGGGAGAGCCGCCCCAGGTCCCGGGGGTCTCGGGCTTCCCGCTCGGCTACCACCTCGGCACCGACCTCGTGCGGGCGGCGGCGAGGCGCTGGGCCGGGACCGACCCCTGGGACTCGCTCACGCGCCTCGACGTGACCCTGTGGGGCATCGGCCTCGTCCTCGCGCTGCGCGGGCTCGCCGGCCGGCTCGGGGCGTCGCCCCTGGCCGTGGCCCTGGCACCTTGGACGCTCCTGCTGACGGACGGCTCGTTCGCGTTCGCGGGGAACGCGCAGGCCCACTGGTGGTGCGACCTGCTGCGCGGCAACCTTCTCCTCTCGCTCGTCTACGCCAACCCGGTGGTGCCGGCGCTCGGGCTCGCCATGGGCGCCCTCATCTCACTCTCCCGTTACGAGGAGACGCGAAGCCCCGGCCACCTGGCGCTCGCGGCCCTGCAGGGAGCCGCCCTCCCCTTCTTCAAGGTGTTCCTGGGCGCGCACCTGCTGCTCGGGCTCGCTGTCGCGTTCCTGCTCGCCCGCGACACCCCGCGCCGCGGCCTCGCCGTCGTCGCGGCGCCCGTGGCGCTCGCGACCGCGATGCTCGCGCTCGGACAGGGAGGCGAGACGGTGGCGATCGCGTTCGCCCCGCTCGACCTCGTCCGGGCGACGCGCGAGACGCTGGGCCTCGCTCCCGTCGCGGGTCCAAGCCTGCTGGCTGCGGCGTTGCTCTGGCTGCTGCTCTCGCTCGGGCTGCGACTCGCGGGCGTCGGCGAGGCGCTCCGCGCCTTGCACGGGCCGGCGGCTGCCTCGGCGGCCGCGGCGATCGCGCTCTCGGGTTGGCCGCTCGGTCTGCTGTTCAGGGTGTCGGCCCCGGAGGTGCTGGCGGACCAGAAGGTCGTGAACGACGCCGCCTACCTCGTGGAGCAGTCTGGACCGCTGCTGTGGCTGTTCGCAACCCTGGCGCTCGTCCGCTTCGCCGGCTCCTCTCGCCAGCGCCGGCTGCTGGTCGCCGCGGCCGTGCTGCTCCTGGCGACGCCGGCTACCTGGCAGTACGCCGCCAAGAAGCTGGCGACGGTTCCCGACCGGCTGCCGGCCCCCATGGTGCGCGCGATGAGTGCGCTCGAGGCCGCTTCGCAGCCGGGCGACGTGGTGCTGCAGCGTCCCGGCGGACGCTACCCTCCGGCGCCCGTGGTGCTGGCGGGGAGGCGCGTCACCTACGAGCGCTTCACACCGTACCTCACGCAGTTCGCCACGAAGGCCGATCTCGAGGCGCGGCATGCGACGGTCTACCGCTTCTTCCGCACGGAGAGTCGCGACGAGGCGCTCGCGATCGCGCGGTCGCTCGGGGCCACTTTCCTGGCGCTGTACGGCAACGATCGGGTGCGCTTCGACACGACGGGCGTGCTGGAAGTCGTGCACGAGGAAACGGGGGCTCGCGTGTATCGGATCGTGGGGGTCGAGGGGCGGGAGGGGGACCGAGAGTAAGAGGACCGAGAGTAAGAGGCAACCCCAGGGGGTTTGGGGGGGCGGAGCCCCCCCATCTCAAAGAACGCCGACAACAAGCCTGGCCGCTCGTCGCTCTTCGAGGATCCTGGTTGGAGGGACGACGGACACGGACAACGGAAACGGACAACGGAAACGGACAACGGAAACGAACAACGAAACTGTGGACGAGCTATCGGGGGGCTAAACGCCCCCCGTGCCCCCCTTAGAATGCCGCCGGGTAGCAGCTCGCGCGGTAGATGCCGTTGCCGGTGCGGATGTACTTGTGCGCGAAGTCGATGTCGTACTGCTCGCTGAAGGTGTTCGAGCCCTGCTTGATCGCGATCTCCTCGCCGTCGTGACGGGCGCAATAGCCCTGCTTGGTCAGGATCTCGATCACACCCGCGAAGTAGGCGTCGAGGTTCTTGACCGCCGGCCAACTCGTCCCCTGGGCGGTGTCGTTGAAATCGAAGAGCTCGGGCTTGTCCTTCTGGATCTGCGCGACGGCGGCTTCGACGTGCCCAAGGTAGCGACCTTCAGGCTCGCGGCCGCAGGCTATCTCACGGCTCGACGGCAGCGGGCAACCCGCGATTGCCGGGGGTAGCGCTCCCTGCGGGATCGGCACGGCCGACGGGGTGCACGTGCCCCTGTAGGTCACCGGCCCGATGCGCACACGGCTCTGGGCGGACAGCACGTCGAACTGCTCGTTCGAGCTCGCACGGTCGGTGACTCCGAGCTCCTCTCCGTCGGTCGCTGCGCACAGCCCCTCGCGGTCGAGCACCTTGATCAGTCCGACGTAGTAGGCGCCGATGCTCAGTACCTGGTCACCGTCGAAGATCGAGGACTGCTCGGCCTGGAGCGTGCGGATCGCCCGGTCCACGATCTCCTGGTATTCCGAAGCCTCCTGCTTGCAGGCCGCGTTCGGGTTGCCGGCCGGCAGCTTGGCGCAGCTCTGCGAGATCGGCGGGTCGGACGTGGGCGTGGGAGTCGGGGTCGGAGTGGTGACCGGAGGAATCGGCGGACCCGTGGGTCCTTCTCCGGAACCCCCGCCGCCGCAATGACCGAGCGCGAGCGCGCAGGTCGCCATCAGCACCAGGCCCACGGCACGACTTCCCGCCCTCGGCATGCTGCGCGTCTCCCTTCCGCGGCAAGCGCGGAACCATGTAAACGCTTTACTTTAGCACGCGGCCCCCACGGACCGACGTAAAAACAGTAAAACGCCGCCCCTGGCAACGGCTTTTCAGTCGATCAGCACGAGGTCCGGGTGCAGGGTGGGACGCCGGGGCAAAGGCGACTCGCCGCGGTCGAAGCCCCGCGGGACGGCGAGCGCCAGGAGCTCGCCCTTCTCGTCCAGGAGGCGAACACGCTCGACTCCGGCCGGCGGGAGGTCCGAGAGAACGACCTCGGCGCCCAGCTCGCGACCGTGGCCGACGAGGCGGCGTCCCTCGTCACCGACGCGCACGGCGGGCAGCTCCAGGAGCAGGCCCGAGAGCGGGATCAGCCGCTCGCCGGCACGCGTCAGGTCGCTCGAGACGGCCTCGGCGATGTCGAAGGCGCCCGAGCGGGTGCGGCGCAGGGCGACGAGATGGGCACCGGTCCCCAGGCGCTCCCCAAGGTCGCGGGCCAGGGCCCGCACGTAGGTGCCGGCCGAGCAACGCACGTCCAGTTCCAGCGTGTGGCCGCTGCGCGACACGAGGTCGAGCGCGTGGATCGTGACGGGAGTAGCCGCGCGCGCCACGGCCTCGCCGCGGCGCGCGAGCTCGTAGAGCCGCCGGCCGCCGACCTGGCGCGCGGAGAAGGCGGGGGGCACCTGATCGAAGCGGCCCACGAGCCCCGCGAGCGCCTCGCCGAGGCGAGTGTCCGCGACGTCGACCGGCCGCTCCGCCTCGAGCGGATCGCCCGTCAGATCGTCGGTCGTGGTGGCGAACCCCAGCCGTACCGTCGCGCGGTAGACCTTCTCCCCGGCGGCCAGGAAGCGCGCGAGGCGCGTCGCCCGGCCGACGCACAGCACCAGGACGCCAGTGGCAAAGGGATCGAGGGTGCCCGTGTGGCCGACGCGCCGCGTCTGGAGCGCACGCCGGGCACGATCCACGATGTCGTGCGACGTGGGTCCCGCCGGCTTGTCGACGACCAGGACGCCGTCCACCGCCGCCTACTCGGGCTTCCCGTCGTCCTCGTCGTCTCGCGCTTCCGGAGCGCCCCCGGCCTCGGGCAGAGCCTGGCTTTCCGCTTCGCTCCGCTGCCGCTCGGCCTCGAGCAACCGGGCCACGCGGTCGGTCGCGTCGAGGCCCTTGTCGTATCGGAAGTCGATCTCGGGCGTGTGGCGGATGCGGAGCCTTCGACCGAGCTCGCGGCGCACGAAGCCGCTCGCCTGCTGCAATGCCGCGAGGCTCTTCTTCCGCTCGGCCTCGCTGCCCAGGACACCCACGTGGACGCGGGCGTGGCCCAGGTCGTGGGCGAGCTCGACGCGGGTCACGGTGATGAAGCCGAGCCGCGGGTCCTTCAGGTCGGAGGCGATCATGCGCGCCACCTGCTCGCGGATCTCCTCGGCCAGCCGCTCGGCGCGCCGGCCCATCACAGGATCTCCAGCTGCTGGTCCACGAGCACGACGTCGCGCGCCGTCGCGGCCTCGCCCGCGACGGCCGACAGCGTCGATTCCAGATGACCGTGGTCGGTGTTGACCGAGACCACCGCGACGGTCGCCCGCTGCCAGAGGTCCTGGTGCTCCACCTCGGCGATCGCGACGTTGTGCCGGTTGCGAGCCTTGGTCTCGAAGCTCCGCAAGGCCTGGCGTTTGTCTTTCAAGGATCGAGCCCCAGGAAAATGCAGCTCGAGCGTCAGCAAACCGATGACCATGGGCCACCCAGGGGGGCCTGGGGGGACGGAGTCCCCCCAGAACATGAACGCCAGCAACAGGCCGTAGGCGTCTTGCCCTCCTCTATCCCTCGCACTTGGAGAGTCACTGGCAACACGACGACCAACACAACCGACGAGCCAAACAACGAACGGGCCAGGGACGGCTGACTACCACGCGCAGGACATTGGGGGGTTTGAGCACCCCCCAAACCCCCCGCTAGAGTGTCTCCTTGACCTTCTCCGTCGTGAAGAACTCGATCACGTCGCCGGGCTTGACGTCGTTGTAGCCGGCGATGCCGATGCCGCACTCGAAGCCGGTCTTGACCTCGCTCGCGTCGTCCTTGAAGCGCTTCAGGGAGCTCACCTTGCCCGTGTGGATCACGACGTTGTCGCGCAGCAGCCGCACCTGAGCCGTGCGGAGGACGCGCCCGTCCTGGACGTAGCAGCCGGCGATCGTCCCGACCTTGGAGATCTTGAAGGTGTCGCGCACCTCGGCCGCGCCCAGCCGGACCTCGCGCAAGGTCGGCTCGAGCAGGCCTTCCATCGCCTTCTTCATCTCCTCGGCCACGTCGTAGATGATCGTGTAGAGGCGCAGCTCGACCTCGTCGCGCTCGGCGATCTCGGCCGCCTTGCGCTCCGGCCGGACGTTGAAGCCGATCACGATCGCGTTGGACGCGGCCGCGAGCAGCACGTCGCCCTCGGTGACGGCGCCCACGCCCTGGCGGATGATGCGGACCTTGATCTTGTCCTGCGGCAGCTTGTTGAGCTGGTCGGCGACCGCCTCGAGCGAGCCCTGTACGTCAGCCTTGAGGACCAGCAGCAGCTCCTTGAGCTGGCCCTCGGCGATCGCACGCCCGAGGTCCTCGAGCCTGACGCGCGACGACGCGGAAAGCGCCTTCTCGCGCATCTTGAGCTGGCGGAAGTTGACGATCGACTGCGCCTTCAGGCTGTCGCTCACGCCGAGCAGCTGGTCGCCGGGTTCCGGCAGCGACGGCAGGCCCAGCACTTCGACGGGTGTCGACGGGCCGGCCTGTTTCAGGCGCGCCCCACGGTCGTCGACGAGCGCACGGATCTTGCCCGTCACCGCCCCCGCGACCACCGTGTCGCCGATCTTGAGCGTCCCGTCCTGCACCAGCACCGTTGCGACCGGGCCGCGTCCCTTGTCGAGCCGGGCCTCGAGCACCGTGCCGAGCGCCGGCTTCTTCGGGTTGGCCTTGACCTCCTGCAGGTCGGCCACCAGCAGCAGCATCTCGAGCAGCTGCTCGAGGCCCAGCTGCTTCTTCGCGGACACGTTGACGAAGACGGTGCTGCCGCCCCACTCCTCGGGGTTCAGGCCGCGGTCGGACAGCTGCTGGCGCACGCGGTCGGGCTGCGCGTCCGGCTTGTCGATCTTGTTGACCGCCACCACGATCGGCACGCCGGCCGCCTTCGCGTGGTCGATCGCCTCGAGCGTCTGCGGCATGACACCGTCGTCGGCCGCCACCACCAGCACGACGATGTCGGTCACCTTCGCGCCGCGCGCACGCATCAGCGTGAAGGCTTCGTGGCCGGGCGTGTCCAGGAACACGACGCGGCGGGTGCCCACGTCGACGTGGTAGGCGCCGATGTGCTGGGTGATCCCGCCCGCCTCGCCCTCCGCGACGGTCGTCCGGCGGATCGCGTCGAGCAGCGACGTCTTGCCGTGGTCGACGTGGCCCATGACGGTGATCACCGGGGCGCGGGGTTCGAGGTCCTCCGGCTTCGACTCGACCTCGCCGACCTTGAACTGTTCCTCTTCGAACGACTGGATCTCCGCCTCGTAGCCGAACTCGCGGCAGATCTCGATCGCGAGCGCCGGCTCGAGGCTCTGGTTGACGGTCGCCATGATCCCGCGCGAGATGAGCGCCTTCATGACGTCGCGCGACTTGGCGTCGGGCATCTTGTCCGAGAGCTCCTTGACCGTCACGCCCTCGGACAGGTTGATCTTGCGCAGGGGCCCCGTGTAGACCGGGCGCTCCTCGCGCTGCACCACGACGGGCGTCCTCGTCTTCGGCCGAGGCGCCGGGCGACCCGCGGGACGCGGCGGACCGGGCGGCGCGGGGCGCGCATACGGCGAAGCCGCGCGCACCATGGTGCCCGGCCGCCCCGCAACCGGGTACGGCGAGCGCGGCAACGCCGAGCCGGCGACGGCATGCGGGCTCGTCGGGTGCGGGCTCGTCGGATGCGGGCCGGCGGGCCGTGGCGGTGCGATGGGCCGGAGCGGCCGCGGCGGCGCGGGCCGTGCCATGACGCGCGGCGCGGGCGCAGCAGTCGCAGTCGCAGGCGCGGGCGCGGCCGCGGGGCCGGGCGCGACCTCGCCTGCCGGCTCGCGGACCGGAGCGGCGGGCGCCGGGGCCGGAGCCGCGGGGGCGATCGGGCGCACCGGGCCCGCGAGACGGGCCGCGGTCACGGTCGTTCGCAGCGGGCCAGGCGGCGGCTGCGGAACGGCGGGAGCCGGCGGCGGCTCGGGGGCGGGCAAAGGCGCCGTCTCGACCTCGGCCGGCTCTTCCTCGTATGTCTCTTCCGGCTCGTCCAGGGGCAAAGGCTCGACGCGCGGGGCGCTCTTGGGCGCGAGGCGCGGTGCGCCGGCGGCGTGTGTCAGCACCGTCGCGCCGGAGTCGGCCGGCTTCTCGGGCTCGACCGTGCGGCGGCGGCCCGACTTGCGCTCCTCGGCGGCGCGGCGCGCCTCCTCGGCGGCGGCTTCGCGCGCGGCGCGCTCGGCAGCGACCTTCTCCTGCTGCTCGCGCTCCAGCCGGTCGCGCTCGTCCTCGTCTTCCTCGCTGCCGTAGACGCGCTTCTTCTTGGCGGTGAGCGCGTCGATCTTCATGATGCGGCGGAGCTTGTCGGCGGTGTCTTCGTCGACCGAGCTGGAGGCGGTCTTCACCTCGACCCCGAGCTTCTTCAGGCGGTCGATGACCTCCTGGCTCGAGAGCTTCAGATCCCGGGCGAGCCCGAAGACCCTAACGTTCGCCATCCACACCACCCTCCTCTGCGCCGCCGCCTGCCGCCGCCTCCGCCGTCTCGGCGGCTGCGTCCGTCTTTGTCCCGCCGTCCGTCCCCGCTGCGGCCGCCGGCTCCGCCGCGGCCGCTTGCTCCGCCGCTGCCTGATCGGCCGCAGCCTGCTCCGCCGCGGCCTGCTCGGCGGCGACCTGCTCCTGCTCCACTGCAAGCCGTTCGGCCTCCTCCGCCGCGTCGCGAGAGTCCCACTCCGCCTGGGCGAGCCCCACCGCCTCGCGCAGCTTCTCGAGCGTCTTCGGACCCACGCCCTCGAGCGCGCCCAGGTCCTCGTCCGTCATCTCGGCGAGGTGCGCGAGTCCGTGGACGCCGGCCTCGACCAGCGTTTGCACCGTCTTCTCGCCGATGCCGTGGGTCTCCAGGCTGCGGATCTCGTCCACCGCCCGCGCCATGCGTGCCATCTCGGCCTCGACCTCGCGGCGCTTCTCTTCCTCGCTCTTGATGTCGATGCGCCAGCCGACGAGCTTGGCCGCGAGCCGCACGTTCTGGCCCTTCTTGCCGATGGCGAGGCTCAGCTGCTTGTCCTCGACCACGACCTCCATGATGCGCTGCTCCTCGTCCACGATCTGCACGCGGCTCACCTTCGCCGGCGACAGCGCGTTCAGCACGAACGTGGTCGGGTCGTCGCTCCACTCGACGATGTCGATCTTCTCGCCGCGCAGCTCGCGGATGATCGACTGCACGCGGGTGCCCTTCATCCCGACGCAGGCGCCCACCGGGTCGACGTCGCGCTCGCGCGAGATCACCGCCACCTTGGCGCGCTCGCCCGCCTCGCGCACGGCGCCCCGGATCTGGACGGTGCCGTCGTAGATCTCGGGCACCTCCATCTCGAACAGCTTCACCAAAAGGGCGGGATCGGTGCGGCTCACGATCACCTGCGGGCCTTTCGCCGCTTTCGCCACGCGCACGATCGCGACACGCACGCGGTCGCCGGTCTGATAGGCCTCGGCCCGGCTCTGCTCCTTGCGCGGCAGCAGCGCTTCGGCGCGACCGAGGTCGACGACGAAGTCGCCCATCTCCTGGCGCTTGACGATCCCGTTCACCACCTCGCCCACGCGACCCGAGTACTCGGCGAAGACGTTGTCGCGCTCGGCCTCGCGCACCTTCTGGAAGATCACCTGCTTCGCGGTCTGCGCCGCGATCCGCCCGAG
>Ga0214472_10002752_pt1 | contig 18746 bp, 16 predicted proteins | sample RVTome_6_FD_207662 | JGI IMG/M metagenome (GOLD analysis project Ga0214472, IMG submission 207662) | Soil microbial communities from uranium-contaminated site in the Upper Colorado River Basin, Wyoming, United States - RVT140D175 | ecosystem: Environmental > Terrestrial > Soil > Contaminated >...
GGACGCTGGGCCTGCCTGCCCCTCAGTCAGCGATATTATCTGCCGGAAGCAGAAATCAAAGAAAAAGAACCGACCTTCAAGGGTAAGAAGATTGACTTCCAGGTACCAGGTAAAGAAGGGGTCAAGTCTGCCTTTGACCTTTATAAGCAAACAATAGGCAAAAGCAGACTCGACCCCTTTTCATTACATGTTCCGGGGTGAGTAATTCCGGGGCAATATTTCTGGTGAAGGCCTGAAACTTGCTGATATGGCTGCGATAGGTCTTCAAGGTTTTTGGAGAATAATGCCGAAGAGCGATTTCATCGCTTAGTCGGGAATACTCGGTCTTCCAGGACGCCCCTGTCTTCAGGACCTTCTGGACATTTACAGAAGCTGCGAAGATTTCGGGAGTGGACGAACTTCTGATTGGCAATTCTCTCTTGCCCTGCTGTGCAACATTCGATTGTTTGGCAATTGTCCCTGCCGATTTTTCCTGTATAAAATCAGCCTTGCCGAGATGCTCTCGCCTTCGATCCGAGAGTTTGGATGGACTGCAATCTCCATCTTTTAATAATTGGCGGCTACTTGCGATACGATACGTCCCTTCAGGTTGTGCTGTCCCCATACCTGTTTGAGGCAGCATCGTACTGTCAATTTGATAAAACAAACGTATTGCCTGAACTGCCTGCTGCTGTTGCTCAGATGACTGACGTTTTTCTTTCAATTTCTTGATAAAAAGCCCAAGTCTTACTGTATCCTTAACCTCCGACGCATACTTCTTGCAGAAATCGAGATAAAAACGCAACCATTTCCGATATGCCCCATGCTGCCTGGAGGGTATGGCCTTAGCAATCAAAAGCTCAGAAAATCGATTTTGCAGCTCTCCAGGCATGACAAGCATAGGTTTTTCCTCCAGTTGTTAAACTTGCTAATTTGGTATGCTTCATAGAAAAAAGAACTAACATCTTGCATCTCAAGCATCAAAGGATTTATATGCATTCTTGACAAGTTACATAGAATCAAATGGAGCAAAAATATCATTATCCATTCATTGCCTCATCATGGCTGGGTTATTTTGGATTTTTTTTGATGTTGGTTTCACAGAAACTAGTAAACTTCTTGTTCTGCCTCAAAAAAAATTGGAGGGACGACATGGCAGATGACACATTCCCCAAGACGAGAGAAGAAGTCGAGCTTGCAAAGCTGCGTCATGAACTCTCGCTTCTACAAAGGCCTTTTTGGAGAGATCCAAAACTACTTGGCGCGGTTATCGCTTTCCTTGTTTCGGCGAGTGTCAATGTGGGGCAGTTCATTCGTGAGCAATCCCAATCTCATCGAGCCGAAAGAGAGCTCTTGATCAAAGAGCAACTATGGAATACCGAGATGACGCGACTCAAATTGGAGATTGAGAAGCTAACTCAAGAAAACGCCAAAAGAGAACGAAATACTCACTATACCCAACAGTTAGCAGAAGAGCTTGCTAAAGTGAGTAAGGATATAACCGTTTGGGAAAATGCTAGAATGAAAGATGAAGTTAATCTCATAGGTTTGCACCAAAAATTAGCAGATTATGAAAGAGAAGGTAGGGAGGAAATGGCAGAGGCGCAAAGGAAAAATATTGCTGCCACACAACAGGCTTTACAGATACGCAAGTCAGAACTTGAAAAGTCGACGACACGTCGCGCTGAGATTGAGAAGCAACTTGAAAAGTAGAGACCTAACCAGCCTTAACACCCAGCCCATAAAGTGGTCGGAGTAAAATTAACACACTTATTTCTTGAGGCGTGCTTTGAAAATAAAGAAGCTTAACTAATCGTTTAACACCGCTCCACTGCGTTACGCTCGGACTCGCTGAAGATCGCGGTTAACTTAACGTTATGTTCCTTAATATGAATTTCTCGATAGTTTTAAGGCGGTAGAATTAGCATGAAATTTAAAAAAAGAAATTTGCGTGCCATCGCAGAAGCCGTTATAGGAGACGCGGAGTTTTTTCCATATCGCTCAAGTAGCTATATCACGCAGTTTTTTGAGGAATGCGACCTTGATTTCGTTCATGATGGTTCGACACGGTGGGCTTGGACTGCAGATAGGCTGTCGGAATTGCTTCAAGAGCCACAATCAGCAGCTTACGCTTTACCAGACCGCTTTGTTCATGTCCTGAGAGTGCTAATGCACAAGTCAGATGCTGAATCAAATGATCCAGATCGTTCACAGGCACTTGAGGTATTGAATAAACCACTTTCGAGAGAGGGGTACGAAGCGTTTTACGGAGATGATAATCTGCTCTACATTCGTCATATTGGTACGAAAACAATATCAACACCTGTTAATCCGCACCGTCCATTCACACCAAAGGAAATAGAAAAACGAGAACAGCTTATTGCATATCTGGATAAATGCTCAGAAGATGAATTAATTGAAGAAGTTTTGCTCCCGCTTTTCCGGCAACTTGGTTTTCATCGTATTACTTCAGCCGGCCACAAGGATAAAGCCCTTGAATACGGAAAAGACATTTGGATGCGATATATCCTTCCTTCGCAACATGTCCTGTATTTCGGTGTTCAGGCAAAAAAGGGGAAACTGGACGCTGCCGGCATGAGTAAAGGATCGAACGCCAACATAGCTGAGATACACAACCAGCTTCTCATGATGTTGGGTCATGAAATATTTGACCCAGAAACCAATAGAACTGTCCTTGTCGATCATGCTTTTATCGTAGCTGGAGGCGAAATAACAAAACAAGCTAAAAATTGGTTAGGTCAGAAGCTAGATGCTTCGAAACGTAGTCAGATACTTTTTATGGATCGGGATGATATTTTGAATTTGTATATCGTTAGCAGTTTGCCTCTGCCCGATGGGGCGATACCGAAGCCTGTATACTTCCAAGATGATGAAGTACCATTCTAAGAGCATTGAAAGGTAATAAAACATAACGAATAAGGATAGATTGTGAGAGCGTAGCGATCTACGATCTTATCGATGGTTGAACAAGCCCGGGGTAATAACAAGGAAATATCTTTTTCAGAGGATTTTGCCGGAAGTGCAATCGAAAAGAAAAAGAGAGAAGGCATCAAGTCTGCCTTTGACCTTTATAAGCAAACAATAGCCAAGAGCAGACTCGACCCCTTTCGAAAAATCAGCAAAAGGAGGAGGCTCAAAATGTCTTACCGAATTTCTCCACTGTGGTGGCCAATTATAGGATTATCTTCCCCGGTTCTTTTTCCCATGCTTTTTGTTAGAAACCGCCGCTATAAACAAAACGTCGAAAAGTCACAAAAAGAGAATAAAGAACGAATAGGGAATGCCAAGCCTTTAGAAATACCCGAACTTGAGCACTTTGAACTTACAGTTCTCTTAGAACAAAAAGCGGAACCCGGCTTCCTTAGTGCACCGGGAGTATCCTATTTGATAAGAACTGATCGGGGATCTTTGCTCTTCGATATAGGACATGGCCCTGAGATGCCGGCTCTGACTCACAATGCAGCAAGATCGGGCTTTAAAATTGACCAAGTTGGCGCATTAGCAATATCCCATCTCCATCCAGACCATATGGGTGGTTTTAAAGCGGTTCGGAATAATCAAGTAACTGTGCCGCAAGAATTTGGAAGGGGTGAAGGAATTCCCTGTTTTGTACCAGCCGAAGCTAATGCCGATGGGTTTCAAACTGTGGTTGTTAAAGGTCCACGGATGCTGACAGCAGGGGTTGCGTCAACCGGTCCATTGACAAGGAGCCTTTTCTTGATGGGATGGACAGAGGAACAGGCAATTGTAGCTCGGCTCAAGCATAAGGGATTGATTGTTTTTACTGGCTGCGGCCATCCGACCATTGAAATAATCGTCCAGATGGTTAAATGTCTTTCTAATGAGCCCATATACGCCATTGGCGGGGGGCTCCACTTCCCGGTAACCGATAGCCCGCTTCGCAAGCCAGGTCTTAAGGTACAAATGATCTGGGGTACGGGTAAACCTCCATGGAAGCGTATCACAAAAGCGGATTTAGAACGAACCATTGAAAACTTGAATGCCATTAATCCGAAGCATGTATTTCTTTCTGCTCATGATACGTGCGATTACGCAATTGATCGATTCCAGAATGCACTTAAATCTGAGACAAAGGTTCTTCGGTCCGGAGCGACTTATCGGCAATGATGGAATATGGTCACAAAACCTGCCCCTGGTGGGGACGGCGGAGAGCATGCCGCCGCACAGCTCTTCGTTAGATTTACCCCGAAGTTATGCGCAGCGACTATTCGATATATGATGTGTTGTATGAAGAAGCCAAGCGAAATGGATGGAGAGGATGGGGTGGCAATTGTCGCATTGCCTCAGGGCCAGAGCAGTTGCGGCGGATCCTTGAGAAACCTTATGTTCCAAAAAATGGTAGAGCGCTGGAGTTGGGCTGTGGTGAGGGCCATTTGTGTCGGCTTCTATCTCGACAAGGATTTGAAGTCACGGGTGTCGATGTTTCAAAAATCGCGCTCGATTGGGCTGTTGAAAAACAGTCTGATGCGTCAGTCCAGTATGTTCAAGCCGATCTGTGTCAGCCAGGTGTACTCGATGGGGAGATCTTCGATTTGGTTGTCGATGGCAACTGCCTGCACTGCATCCTGGGCGAGGATCGCGTTGCGTTCCTGAGCAATGTCCGTCGCCTTCTGCTCTGCGGTGGCATCTTTTTCGTCAGTAGCCTATGCACTGGAGATGGAGAGTCGGTTACTATTCAGCGTGCGGGTCAGTCCTATCGTTTTGTCCCGAGCGTTGAGCGTTTATTGCAGGAGCTAGATCGAGCGCAGTTTACGGTCCTGGATTGGGAGGCCCGAGCGCGCGATGAGTTCAATCACATCAATGTGTTCGCTAGAAAAAACGGTTAACAATTCGGTCGAGAGGACGCACTGCATACAGCGGGGTGCGCTCCCTTCAATCGCCGCCCCTCACCTCAAACGTTAGCGACTCATCGAGTTAGACACGTATAAATGGAATAGAGGAGGAAATTTATGATCAAGCCGAACTTTCAAAGGCTGTGGTTCGAATTTCCTGACCACACTAAGTACCGAAGCCTAAAAGATCTCTACACGGCTCTTGGCGGCTCTGCTGCAAAAAACATCAACCTACCGGGTTTCGGGCCAAATGGAAACACTTGCGCGAGCCGTTTGAGCGTGGCCTTTAACAATGCGGGAGCGCCAATCAATAATGCGCTTGCAAATTCCATCGGCGCGACGACATTGGGCACGGCGGATGGGTCTCGCATCATCTTCAGGGTGTCTGATTTTCGAAAATATCTGCACAATTCGCTGGGCAAGCCGACCATTGACAACACCAGCCCTTACGATGATTCATTTCTAAATCGTAAAGGCATAATTGCATTCAGTGTAAACTGGCAAGGCGCTAACGGACATATTGCACTTTGGAATGGAGTCACCTACCGTGAACCGAGTCACGACAACTACTCAACCTACGTGAATTCGACTTATCCGAAAATTAGAACCTCGAGTGGTGAATTCTGGGAGATAGCATAAATGCGAACGGTCTTACTTCTTTTAGGTTTGGTAGTCGCGGGCTGTGCCGGCAAGGTAGGTACGAATGGCGCACCCCGTCCGGAAGTGCTGCGTGATATCGAAGGCTATGCGATAGCGAGCTGCCTTGTGAACCAGCCTCAGCCGTATCTTAAGGATCAAGGGGATGCTTGGGCGTCTGTTATTGTTCAGCGTATGAAAGGAAGTCCCGATGTATTAGCTGAGATTGTTGAGCAGGTAAGACTCGAGAACAAGAAGGGGGATATGGCAGTGATTCGCGATGAAACCGAGCCGGGGAAGGATAAAACATTGCCAGTGCTCTACTGCAGTGAGATTATCGATAAGCCCACAGTAAGGACTGCTATTCAACAGGCGGTTGAAGCGCTCAATCCATCCTACGGACGATAGCCGGCTGGTGAAGAAAAAACATGGGTCATTCTGCCTTTGACCTTTAGAGCCAAATAATAGTCAAAGGCATAATGCCCCTTCTTCTATACCCTCCTGGAGAGGAGCAACGAAATTCACGTTCTCATCTCAGAGAACTGAAAAACTTCTCTTTCTGGACCTCAAGACACGAAACTCAGGTGTTTCACTCAATACTTAAGCAGACCATTTTTTCGAAAATCCGGGGTTTTCTGTCAGGCAATACTTAACACTAAATGGAGGTGTACAATGTCTGATCCAAAAGAAGAGCTTATCGATTTTGGTGTGAAAAAGCTCAAAATAATCGGTGAGGAACTGTCTTTTATGCTGCATCCTGCTACGGATACTGTAAGTTGGTACAACGATACCAGCGGTTATGTAGATGTCAAGACCTACGATCAGAAGGATGCAGTAAGATTGATCGCGTACGAATCAAGAAAGATCGCTCCCAGGCAAGGCGTGAAACTCACAGCCCGAGGACAATTGATCCACGTCTACGTTTGCAAAAACCAAGCCACCTACGACTGTGAGAAAGGCCAAAGTTACCTATTCGACGGTACTAACGTTCATATCAAAAAATAAATGGATCGAACATTGGTCATCCTCCTTGGTATTTATGCATACAATTTTATACAACTATGCATAAATAATCAAGGCAGAGTATCTGCAGGTCTTTGAGATGAATGGCTAGGTCACCCTTGCAGTACAAGAGTGGAGCGAAACTATCGCGGTAAAGTTTTTGGATCTCCCGCTAAAAAGCATCTTGTGAATGGTACTGCCTGAAAATTTCTATAATTTTTTCCTTTCAATAAAGCGACGTACAAGATCACGCGCGATCGCCGGGTGACTGCCTTCAACGCTGAGTTTGTGTACCTCTTCAATCAGGTCCGCGGTTGTTAGCTTGCCGGCCAGCTGTACCAGTACCGGCTCAATCTCCGGCAGTGTCTGCGATAGCCCATAACTTAGCACCGGCAATGCTTCATAAGATGGGAAAAACCCCTTGTCATCTGCCAACACCATCAGCTCCCGCTTCCTGGTGTGTAGCTCGGGATCCGTCTCATAGCCAACAAATACATCTACCGTTCCGGTATCGAGGAGCGCATATCGCTCAGTCACTTCGCAGACCTCTAAAGTCCCAAAGGCCATCTGGTACTCCCCGATCATGCCAAGATAGCAGTCCCGGCGATTAAAGAATTCCGGGTCGGCTGTAAATGTCAATCGACCGGCTGACATCGACAGCTGCGACATGTTTTCAATCCCTAAAATTTCAGCTTTATCACGCAGCATAACCAGGCAATAGTTTTCTGTTACTCCCAGTGGTGCAAGGAATTTAACCCCGATGGCCTCTCCGTAGTTGTTCAACTGCTTCACTAATTCCGTGTTCGTCTGGTGATGGTGATCTATATTAAAAAACTGAATGGCAGTTCCTACATAATCCACATAGAGATCAATCCACTGGAAACGCACATCGGCGAAATTTTTCAAGGATCCACCATTGGGAACCCTCAGCTCACAATGCAGACCGGGTATTTGTCTCTGAAGCCACTCTGCTATAAAATGGGCAAAGAATATCTGCGAGACATGTTCCTTGGCGCCAATAATTATCCGCCGCTCACGCCATCGACTTGCGGCTGCCTGATTCTTCCCGGCAAGTAAGGTCCACAGTGCCTGCTCGGCATTCGACAACTGACTGGCACTTTTACGCTCAACCCGCTGAACTTCAGATTTTAACTCCTTCTCAAACTCACTGAGCTCCACGTGAATTTCCTGACCTGACAGTTTTAAGGATATCGAACGAATCGTGCGCGAGGAAGCTATCAGCAAAAATGGCAGGAACAACAACACCAGTAACAACAGCACCTGATTGGTCGCACGAAAGCGATCCAGGCCGGGAACCCCAAGCTCTGCTAAAAGAAGCACTGCCAACAGCACCAGGTAGAGTCCGATTATTCCACCCACGAACAGGTTGGAACCAAAGAAATCAAAGGAGCGTTTAATTTTTTTTAAATGTGTTTTCACGGTATTACAATGCTCCTGCCATCCACAAACAGTGTAGAACCTGAAGCGGGGCCGTTGATTACTCTCACTTTGACCAACAGGCTGGATTCCTGTACCTTGTCACTGAACCGACTGAAAGCGAAGTAGGCGTCCCCCCACTGTTCAATCACTGCTCTTGTGCCTTGAGGCAATATTTTTTGTTCCTGCTTTTTCAAATCCGCGTATCCCAGCAGTCGATCACCTGGTATTGCAGGCACCAGCATTACACTGCGATCGGCATCAATCATTGCCAGCACCTTGAGTGCGAGGCTTTGTACCCTGCCCTCGGCCTGAAGATCCGACAGAGCACGATCAAAATCTGCAACAAATTGACGATTATGGGGATTCAGCTTTGAAGCCATGAGATACACCGGCAATCGGAGACGATAATCTGCCACAGCAAATTCATTGCCTCCACCGGGAAAGTTATTGCGCAACACCTCGTAAGCCACCGGCGTTGCCTCAACCACAACCAGCTTTTTATCCGGGTGTGCCAGAAGATAAGTGAATGCCTCCTGATTATTCGCCATCGGCTGGATATCATCTGCCAGGAAATTCGACAACGGTGAAACATAGCTATAACCGGCGATGGGCACTATACGAAATGAGCCGAGATCTTCAGCCGAACGTACAGCTTGCGCCGCGCCTCTGTGCCGGCCGTGAAAGTATATGCTTTGCTCTATGTGGATAATGGGCTGTGAATAGTAGAATTGCTGGGCTCGATCATCTGTGTAAACGTAGGGAAAAGTGGCGCGGACACTGCCATTGTGGGTACTTGTTCGCGCCGTATCCTCAGCCTTCGGCCAAGGCAAAAATTGTATTTCGGCCGCAAATCCCATGCGCTCCAACACCGCCGCCACCACGGCACCGGCAACCCCCTGCTGGGGGAGATTCACACCGCTGAAAGGCGACCAGCTGCCGCTGGTTAAGGTGATTGAAGGTAACTTCAGGATATTGGCAGGTCCTCGCAGCAACCACAAAGCTCCACCAATCAGTACCAATAGCAACAAAAGCAGAACCAATGCAACCGGTGCGGGGTTGCTGTGTGTGTGGGCTTCCGGCATACCGAAGTGATCCTCCCTGAATTTCAATACTACTCATTGATATTCGGTTTTCAAGGTGTCACTCAAATATTCCGGAGATAACCAAAAGACTATCCGGATTCGTCCAAACACTACCTTACGATAAGGCTCTTGCCATTGGTTAGTATTTCTTATGCCGGGAACTTGAGAATAGCGTCCGTCTCCGCGGCAGGGCCATCCGGGCTGTCTCCGGATAATCCGCAGCCTTGGCATATCGCCTGCCGGAATCAACGCACCGGAATTTGATCAGGACCGATAGTCCGCATTAATTTTCACATAGTCGATGGAGAAGTCGCAGGTGTAAACTTCTTCGCAACCCGGACCGTCATGCAGATCGATAACGACTGTGATATTTTTTTCCTTCAGGACCTTGGTAGCTTCCGCCTCTGCCTCGGTTCCTAAACACAGGCCATTCTTGACAAGCAGTACATCGCCGAAAGACAAATCCACACTGTCCGGTGAGAAACGAACTCCCGAACGTCCCATCGCCGCGAAAATTCTGCCCCAGTTGGCATCTTCTCCGAAAAAGGCGGTTTTTACCAGGCTGGAGGTGGCAATAGTTCTGGCAATTTTTTCTGCCTCGGCATTCTCTTTTGCACCAGTGACCCTGATTGTGATGGTCTTTGTTGCACCTTCTCCATCACTGACTATCTGCAGGGCCAGATCCTTTAAGACACTTTCGAGTCCATCCTGAAATTGCTGCCGGTCCTGTGGAGAATCACCGTCGATCCATGGATTTTCCGCCGTCCCGTTGGCCATAACCAGTACCATATCATTGGTGCTGGTATCGCCATCGATGGTTATCCGGTTAAAGGTCCGGTCAGCTCCCTGAACAAGAGAACTATGCAGTTCCGGAAAATTGATCCTGGCGTCCGTGAAAATAAATGCCAGCATGGTGGCCATATTGGGCATGATCATCCCCGCCCCTTTGGCCATGCCCATAATTTTGACCTCCTTACCGCCGATGTCCACTGTGATCCCGGCAATTTTCTGCACGGTATCGGTGGTCATTATCGCCTGGGCGACCCGTTCGAAATTATCGGCAGACAGCCCGTTGACAAGCTGCGACATACTCCGCTCGAAAGCCTCGAGGTTGAGCTGCTCTCCGATTACACCGGTTGAGGAGAGTTGAATCAAATCATCTGCGATCCCAAGTGCCCCGGAAACAAGTCCACTCGTGGCCCTGGCTACCTCCATACCCTTCGCACCGGTACAGGCATTGGCACAGCCGCTATTGACAAGAATTGCCTGGGCGTGTCCGCTTTTGAGCCGCTCTTTGTCAATAATTACAGATGCAGCCTTGACTTGATTAGTGGTGAATAATCCTGCCGTCACACAGGGGGTGTCGCTGTAGATAAGACCGAGGTCCAATCTGTCGGGATAGCGTATTCCCGCCTCTACGGCAGAAAACGAAAAACCTTTAATTTCCATAAAATTTCCAATCCTATATTCAATTTCTCCAGCCTTTGCTGTACCTGGCGGTTCCTTTTCCAAATCGTTTTCAACCTGGAAGGCGTGTATATTACGACCGGCACACAAAGAGATAATAAAAATACATCTACCACTTATCCGCCCGATTATGCTACTTTAAAATTTCCAAAACAATGGACGAAAACTGGTAACAAACTGTTTTCACTGGCATGGATATGTATGCACTGTATGGTGTAAAGAAAAAATACACTTACCGGTAATCAATCCGACCATATCCGACTCAATGGAATTACATGGTTTTCTGTCATGGATACTCAAGGACTCTCCTGGAGTTACAGCTTTTTTTCAACACTTTTATTGCTCGCGGATTTTTTTATCCGGATTGGGTTATCCATCAGGGTTATCATGCGCAAACGTCCCTATGGCGTATCACTCGCCTGGTTGGTGGTTGTCCTTGTCATTCCTTTTCTGGGAGGTATATTCTACCTGCTCTTTGGTGAAAACAGGCTTCCTGAAAGACGCAAGGAAAGGGCCAAGGTTTCCTACAACACCTATCTGCGTTGGCAAAAAACCCTCCGGAACAGAGCACCGGTGTCCTGGAATAACATTAATCCCGAATGTTTTCCCCTCCACCGCCAGGCCGAAACATTGGTGGGCATACCGGCTATGGCCGGCAACGATATTACTCTTATTACCAACCCTGAAGAAATACTCAGTTCCATAACCGAAGCTATTCTCAGTTCCACCTCCACCTGCTATATGCAGTTTTATATCTGGGAGGAAGGCGGACGGGTGAATAAGGTGATAGACGCATTAATGCATGCCGCAGCCAGGGGCGTAACCTGCAGAATATTACTGGATTACATAGGCAGCCGTGATTTCCTGAAAAGTACAACCGCAACCGCAATGCAAGAGGCGGGGATAGAGATCCAGGAATCGCTGCCCACAGGAATTATTACTGCCTTGTTTTCAAGAATTGATATCCGCAACCACAGAAAACTTGTCGTGATAGACGGACAGATTGCCTTTACCGGTAGCCAGAACATGGTCGACCCCGAGGTCTTTAAAAAGGATGCCGGGGTCGGCAAATGGATTGATATGATGGTAAAAGTGGAAGGTCCGGTTGTTGAATGCATTGCCGGCACCTTCATCAGTGACTGGTTTCTGGATACGGATGCAGAACAGTTTCACACCGAGTCACTGGTGAAAGACATCAAAACGGTCCGTAATGTCAACGGCGAACAGTCCAATCACCTTGCCGGAAATTCCGCAATCCAATTTGTGCCTTCGGGACCGGGTCTTGTTCCGGATGCTATTCACAATCTTCTCCTCACCACCATTTACGCAGCCCGGCAAGAATTAATATTGACCACCCCCTACTTCATCCCGGACGAACCATTGCTGGCAGCGCTTAAAGCTGCCGCCCAAAGAGGGGTAAACGTTAAGATCATCATCCCCCGAAACAACGATTCCCTCCTGATCAAGTACGCCAGCCGTGCCAGGTACCAGGAACTGGCCGACTCGGGTGTTCATATTTTTCTTTTCTATGGGGGTCTTCTCCATTCCAAGACCATCACCGTCGACCGGGATTTTTCTCTGTTTGGCTCGGTCAATCTCGATATGCGAAGTTTCTGGCTAAATTTTGAAGCTACCCTCTTAATTTATTGTAAATCGTTCACAGAGGAGCTGTTTGCCATCCAGCAGGAATACCTTTCTCAGTCTGTCGAACTGGACATAGACCTCTTCTCAAAGAGAGGAAACTGGGAAATGTTTAAAGAAAACACAGTATTACTTATCTCTCCACTTCTCTGATGACCATACGGATTTTACTTTTAGCCGATATTCACGGCAACTATCCAGCCCTGAAGGCGATCGACCGGCAACTGGATGCATCAGCCTTCGATTACGTTATAAACGCAGGCGACTCCCTCGTCTATGCACCTTTTCCAAACGAAACACTCGACTGGCTGTCCAAAAACAGGGCTATCTCCATCCTCGGCAACACCGATCAAAAAGTAATCAAACTCCTCTTGGGCAAGTCGTTTAAAAAGCCTGGAAAGCCCGAAAAACGTATCATGTACACCAGTACCGCTGAAGATCTGAGCAAATCAAGCCGTCGCTATCTTCTCTCCCTTCGTGAAACCAGGAAGTTGAAACTTTTTCCACTGGGCAGGACAATTACAAAACACACTAAGAGATTGGGGATATTTCACGGCAGCCCAGCCGACCGCGATGAATTTCTTTTTGCGGATACGCCTGACGCCAGATTCCACGAACTCGCCGGGCTGACCGATTGTCATATTGTGGTAACAGGCCACTCCCACTCGCCGTACCACAAGACAGTGTCAAACGTCCACTTCATCAATCCGGGCTCGGTGGGCAGGATGTTCGACGGTGATTCGAGAGCGTCCTGCGCGACACTTGAGATCACGGCCGATACCGTCACCGTTCAACACTTCAGGATAGCCTATGAAATAGCCGAAGTTGTCTTAAAACTAAGGAAATATAATCTTCCCGAAATATACGTTACCATGTTCCAGGATGGTAAAAAATTAAATTAAGTTTTGCATTTTTCCTTGTTCTTTTGCTATCTTATTGATACAAAAACCCGATAAACGTGTAAATAACGACTCTTTTCAGTACTTCCGCACACCTCAGCCCTTAACTCAAGGAATCTCGCATGGCAAAACCAAAAACGACCAAGAAAGTAAAAAGTAAGTTAGAAGAAACCAGGTTACTGGAAGAGACTGCCTCTAATAATCTCACCTCTGAAAAGGATGACAGCAGCACCGCGATCTGGGTTAAAAACTCACAGCTTCTCTACGAGATAGAACTGAAAAAGTTACAGATTGAACTCATGAAACTGCAATGTTCGATGAAAGCCAACGGGCAACGGGTTCTGGCTATCTTCGAAGGCCGGGATGCGGCGGGCAAGGGAGGTACCATCAAGCGGATTATCGCCAATCTTAATCCCCGCTACGCCAGAGTTGTCGCGCTGGTAAAACCCAACGAGACGGAAATGAGCCAGTGGTATTTTCAACGCTATGTCACACATCTGCCGGCAGCCGGTGAAATAGCTATTTATGACCGCAGTTGGTATAACCGGGCAATGGTCGAACCGGTTATGGGCTTTTGCACCGACGAACAGAATAAACGGTTTTTAAAAGATGTGCCGATGTTTGAGGAAATGCTGGTTAAAGACGGAATCAAGCTGTTTAAATTCTACTTTTCGGTGTCAAAACAAATCCAGAATGAACGTTTTGAGGCACGAAAAATCGATCCTCTGAAGCAGTATAAACTCTCCCCGGTCGACAATTTAGCTCAGCAGTACTGGGACCAATACTCCATTCGCAAATTTCAAATGCTCTCGGAAACTAACCGAACAATTTCTCCCTGGACAATTATCCACTCGGATAACAAGAAAAAGGCCCGGCTGAACTGCATCAAACACTTACTCAGTATGATGGAGTACGACGAGAAACTACAGGCGGATGAACTTGCCCCGGATCCGGAAATCGTGGTCTCGGGCATTGACGAACTCAAGCATATGGAAGACAATCTGATGCAGCCGGATCAACTCCACGGCTGAAAAACAAAAACCAGGCCGGCGAAAATCAGCCGCCGGCCTGGTTGTCAACTATCAATGATACACTGCGTAGTGTATGTGGTATGTCGGCAAGTCGGTAAGTCGGAAAATGTACTACAAATGCTCGGCACTACGCCTCTTTACCGCAGCATTTCTTATATTTTTTGCCTGACCCACAGGGACAGAGAGCGTTTCTGCCAATCTTGTCGCCATCGCGCCGAACCGGTTGAACAGCTTGTGTCTCCTCCCCCGCCGTCCTGTTCATGCGTAGCTGCTCCTGTTCATGGCGCTTACGCCTCTCAGCCTCCAGACGTTCCACATCGTCTTCGCGAACGACCCGCACCCGCATGAGGCTTGAAACAATCTGCGACTTTACGGCTTCGACCATTTGGCCAAACATTTGAAATCCCTCACGTTTGTATTCGTTAAGGGGATTTTTCTGGCCATAACCACGTAAGCCGATTCCTTCTTTCAGGTAGTCCATGGACAGGAGATGATCCTTCCAGTGACTGTCGACAATTTGCAGGAGTATGAGTTTTTCGAGCTGACGTTGAGTCTCCGGACCATTCGTTTCATCCTGGGTTTTGTATGCTTTTTGAACAAAATCAAGGGTCTTTTCTCTGAAGGATTCCTGCTTCAACCCGACCAGTTCCTCCACGGGCCATTCAGGCACATGGTGGAAAAGTTCACCCATTCGGATCTTAAATTCCTGCCAATTCCATTCCGCTGAGTCAAGTCGATCCTGATGGAATTCTGCAACAACATCATCGACAAGGTCTTCGATCATATCGTGGATAACCTGGCTCAAATCCTGTTTTTCCAGGACATCCCGACGCTGCTGATAGATAACCTCCCTTTGCTTGTTCATGACATCATCATACTCAAGCAAATGTTTCCGGATATCAAAGTTATGGCCCTCGACCTTTCGCTGCGCATTCTCAATGGCCCGCGAGATCATGTTATGCTCGATCGGTTCATCCTCCTCCATGCCGAGTTTGTCCATGATGCCGGTAATACGCCCGGAACCAAAAATACGCAACAAATCGTCTTCCAGGGACAGGAAAAATCGTGAGGAACCAGGATCTCCCTGACGACCGGCACGGCCACGCAACTGGTTGTCGATACGGCGGGATTCATGGCGAGAAGTTCCAAGGATGTGCAGGCCGCCGACCTCAACAACTCCCTGTCCAAGCTTGATATCGGTTCCTCGACCGGCCATGTTGGTAGCGATTGTCACCTTGCCAAGCTGCCCGGCACCGGCGATGATTTCCGCTTCACGTTCATGGTGCTTGGCATTCAACACCTCGTGTTCCACCTTGTTTTTCTTCAACATAGCGGAGATCTTCTCCGATACATCGATAGAAATGGTACCAACCAAAACCGGTCGTCCCGCCATGTACAGCTCGGTGATTTCTTCGATGACCGCTCGATATTTTGCCGCTTCGTTTTTATAGATAACATCGGCGTAGTCTTCTCGAACCATTGGCTGGTTGGTCGGCATGACCACCACATCAAGATTATAAATTTTCTTGAACTCCGGTGCTTCCGTGTCAGCGGTTCCGGTCATTCCCGCCAGTTTTTCATACATCCTGAAATAGTTCTGAAAGGTAATCGATGCCAGTGTCTGATTTTCCTGCTCAATCTTCACTCTCTCCTTGGCTTCCAGGGCCTGATGCAGTCCATCGCTGTATCGCCTGCCCTCCATGGTTCTACCGGTAAATTCGTCAACAATGATGACCTGATCGTTCCTGACAATATAGTCGACATCGTTTTTGAATATGAGATGGGCTTTCAGGGCCTGATTGAGGTGATGAAGCTTTTCGATGCTCGTCGGATCGTAGAGATTTTCAACCTCAAGCAGTTTTTCCCCAAGAGCAACGCCATCTTCCGTCATGGAGACCTGCCTGGCCTTCTCGTCTACTGTGTAATGCTCATCTTTTTTAAATTTTGGGATGATCCGATCAACATTCTTATAAAGATCAGTGGAAATGTCTGCCGGGCCTGAGATAATCAGCGGCGTCCTGGCTTCATCGATAAGAATTGAATCGACCTCATCGACAATTGCATAATTAAACCCACGCTGACAAAAATCAACGAGGTCAAACTTCATATTGTCACGGAGGTAATCAAAACCAAATTCGTTATTGGTACCATAGGTGATATCGGCACCGTAGGCGGCCCGGCGTTCAGTATCGTCTAAGCCATGAATAATTTTACCAAAACTCATACCGAGAAAGGTATATACCTGTCCCATCCAGGCACTGTCACGGGCGGCCAGATAATCGTTGACGGTGACGACATGCACACCTTTGCCCGTCAAGGCATTGAGGTAGACGGGCAGGGTTGAGGTTAAAGTCTTGCCCTCCCCGGTTTTCATCTCGGCAATTTTACCCTGATGCAGAACTATGCCGCCCACCAACTGGACATCGTAATGTCGCTCTCCAAGGACCCGTTTAGCAGCTTCCCGGACAACGGCAAAAGCCTCCGGTAAAAGGTCGTCCAGAGGTTCACCCTTTTCAAGACGTTGCTTGAATTCAATGGATTTTGCAGCCAATGCTGCATCATCGAGAGGCTGGATATCTTTTTCCAGCTGGTTAATCCTGGTAATTATAGGTCTTAGCTGCTTAAGATACCTTTCGTTACTGTTGCCAAACACCTTGGTAAGTATTTTTCCTATCATTGTATCCAGTCGTCGGTTATGGTCCGTAAATCAGTCTTCAGATATTTATAAATATTCGTTAAAAGCAATAATGTCGCCCTGACCGTGTTTCTACACAGTTTCGCGTGCTTAATTAATAAAGCGTTATTTTCTACTCAGCTCTCTTGATAGCCTTCCGTTCCGCATGGATAACCAGAGGCCCGATTTTTTTCACGGACCCCTTGGCAATCACCTCGTTTTTTTCATAGGAAGGGAGCAAAAGCGACTGTCCGGCCCAGACTCCAAGCAAAAACATCCAGAGAAAGAGACAAAATGATATCACAGCGATACCGGCGATCGCACTTTTCGTTAACTCAAATTTGAGTTTTTTTGCCTGGGGTTTCCGCCTGACTGCCATTTGGTGTGTCTACCTTACATTCTAATCGGAGCCGAGAGACCCAGTATATCAAGACCGTTTTTCAGCACCACCTGCAGTGCTCTTATCAAACAGAGTCTGGCCCGACTGAGCGGGATATCCTCAGTTATCACTTTATGTTTGTTATAGTAGCTATGCAATTGTCCCGCAAGGTCCATAAGGTAAAAGATCACTTTATGCGGTGCCAATTCCAACGCGCTGCCTTCTATGGTCGCCGGAAAGGTTGACATAGCCTTGAGCAGCTTGAGTTCTTCCGGTTCTTTCAGGAGCGCGGAGTTGGCTGCATCAAACTCCGGTTCTGCAAAACCCTTCTCTTCAGCCTGACGCAGAATAGCACAAAGCCGTGCGTGACCATACTGGACATAGTAAACGGGATTCTCCTGACTCTGTTTTGTCGCCAGAGCCAGGTCAAACTCGAGCTGGCTGTCCGCCTTGCGCATCATGAAAAAGAATCTGACCGGATCGACACCGACCTCATCGAGCAGTTCATCGACGGTGACAAAATTGGCCTTCCGGGTGGACATTTTCACCTGTTTGCCATCCCGGGTAAGCGTCACGAACTGATGCAAGACGACAGTCACCTTGTCCGGGTCGTAGCCCAAGGCCTTCATCCCGGCGAGCACATCCGGAATCGTTGCAATATGGTCGGAGCCAAAAATATCTATCAGCCAATCGAAATTTCTTCGAAATTTCTCCCGATGATAGGCCATGTCCGGCAGGCGATAGGTCGGCTCGCCGCTGCTCTTAATAATGACCCGGTCCTGCTCCTGCCCAAAGGCTGTGGTCTTAAACCACACCGCATTATCCTGCTCGTAGACGTAGCCTTTTGCTCTCAGCTCGGCTACTACATCGTCGATGAGACCGTTTTCATACAGAGACTGCTCATTATAATAGTTGTCGAAAACAATGCCCATCCGCTCCAGGGTAGAGGAAATATCCTTAAAAATATATTTCTCGGCCTGTTCCTTAAACGGGGTTACCTCCTGATGGTTTTTTAGTGAATTCCCATGTTCCTCGACCAGCGACCGGCTGATATCGACTATATATTCTCCCTGATAACCATCCTCCGGAAAGGTAAATTCTTCTCCCAGCAACTCAAGATATCGGGCACGGGTTGACTCACCAAGGATCCGCATCTGCCTTCCGGCGTTGTTATAATAATATTCCCGAAACACATCATGACCGGTGGCCTCCAGCAGTCTGGCGATGGAGTCTCCCAGAATCGCTTGACGGCCATGTCCGATACTGAGCGGCCCGGTGGGGTTGGCACTGACAAATTCCACCATCACCTTCCGCCCGCCGCCGATCGTGCTTTTACCGAATGCATCACCCTGGGCGATAATCTCAGGAATCAGCTTCCGCCAGACATCGGGGTTGATAAAGATGTTGACAAACCCCGGTCCGGCAATCTCCACTCGTTCTATGAGTTCTGTCCGGTTTGATAATTTGTCGGCTATGGCCTGGGCAAGTTGTCTGGGATTTTTCTTTTCAATGCCTGCCAGCACTAAGGCAAAATTGGTGGAAAAGTCACCCTGACCTTCATGTTTGGGTAATTCGACGGTAAATTTGCCGGCGGCACCAGTTGACCATAAGCCCTCTGCAGCACCTTGATCAAAACAGTCGT
>Ga0214472_10002754_pt1 | contig 18736 bp, 15 predicted proteins | sample RVTome_6_FD_207662 | JGI IMG/M metagenome (GOLD analysis project Ga0214472, IMG submission 207662) | Soil microbial communities from uranium-contaminated site in the Upper Colorado River Basin, Wyoming, United States - RVT140D175 | ecosystem: Environmental > Terrestrial > Soil > Contaminated >...
CGCCGCCAAGGAGGAGGCGGAGGAGCTGTTCGATGCTCAGATGGCCCAGATGGCGCGTCTGGTGCAGCAGCTTGCCCCCAACGACAGCGCGCTGCCCGGTGTGATCGTCAACGAGCAGGAGTGGAAACCGGCCCACCCCTACGAAGAGCAGCTCTCCTATCGCATCGTGGCCGGTGATGGCCGGATTCTGGCGGCCTCGCCCAGCTTTCCCGGCTGGATCGCCCCGAGACCGACGGATGGCTACCACACGCTGGAGCATGGGGACGAGATCTGGCGTTTGTTCACGCTGAAGGGGCAGTCGGGGCAGAACCATATCCAGGTGGTGCAAAGCGACAAGGCGCGTACCGAGATTGCCGCCAAGATCGCGCTGACCGACACGCTGCCCGTGCTGCTGTTCATTCCCTTGCTGTCCCTGGCGATATGGTGGCAAGTCGGCCGCAGTCTGAAGCCGCTGGTCGCGCTCAGTCAGGAGGTCTCGGAGCGCGGTTCGGGCCATCTGGACCCGGTGCTCCTGCAGGAGGTACCCAGGGAGATCAACGGGTTGGTCATGGCCCTGAACCGAATGCTCAAGCGCCTGAAACTCAGCTTCGAGTGGGAGCGGCGCTTCACCGCCGATGCCGCCCACGAACTGCGCACGCCGCTGGCCGCGCTGCAGATCCACTGCGAAAACCTGTTCGCGGAGTTGGGCGACGAGCCCTGCCGCAGCAGTTGCGACCAGATCCTCGACGGGTTGAAGCGTATGAACCGGGTGGTCGAGCAACTGCTGCACCTGAGCAGGCTTGACCCTCAGGAGAGCTTGCCCGACAGCACGGCGCTGAACCTGACCGAACTTTGCCGGGAACTGATCGCCGATCAGATCCCGCTGGCCATCGCTCGGGAAATAGACCTGGGTCTGAGCGCTCCGGAGACCGATCTCTACGTGGAGGGGCACGCTCTTTATCTGGGCATTCTGCTGCGCAATCTGGTGGACAACGCCATCCGACATACGCCCCGCGGCGGAGAGGTTACCCTCCAGCTCCAACCCGAGAAGGAGCGGACGCTGATTCGCGTCATCGACTCCGGTCCGGGGCTCGACGACGAGCAGAAGCAACGTGTGTTCGAGCGTTTCTATCGTGTGCCGGGCAATGCCGAGGGCAGCGGACTGGGGCTGTCCATCGTTCGCCTGATCGCGAAGCTGCATCGCGCCGAAATCGTGCTGCTGGACCGTCCGGACGGCCGACCCGGCTTGGTGGCGCAACTGACGTTGCATCCGGCTCACCGCCAAAACGACTAAAATTCAAATGAAACGCAGCCAGGATTGAACCAAAAGCGGACAATGCTGTTGAAGAGATAGAGATTCAACAACCCCTCGGGAGGGTGAGCAAAATGAGTAAACTGAAGAGCGTTGTGCCGGTGCTTCTGGTCGCATTGACTCTTGGAGGCTGTGCCCAGCACGGTCTTACCGGCGATGCCTACAGTCGTCGCGAGGCGCGTCAGGTACAGCATGTACAGTACGCGGTGGTGGATTCGGTGCGTCCGGTGGTGATCGAAGGGCGTACCGACGGTGTGGTCGGTGCGGGTGCCGGGGCCATCGTCGGCGGTATTGCCGGCAGCGAGATCGGCGGCGGCAAGGGCTCGTCCATCGCCACGGTATTGGGTGCGGTGGCGGGCGGTATCGCCGGCCAGAGAATCGAGGAGTCGACCAGTCGCCGACAGGGCCAGGAACTGACCCTGCGGCTGGATAACGGCGAACTGATCTCGGTGGTGCAGGAGGTGGAGAACAACCAGTTCTTCCGTGCCGGTGACCGTGTGCGCATTCTGCGCAGCGGCGCCACCGTGCGCGTGAGCTACTGATCGCGCGAAGGGCCTGAGGAGGGATCCGCCTCAGGCCGCATCCCTGGGATCGCTGTCGGCTATGCCCGCGTGATTCCTTTGCTGCTCCAGCCAGGCGGCCAGATGCGGGTATCGGGCGGCATCGACAAGGCCGCGGAACAGGGCCCAGTCGAACATCGAGTAGAGGCAGATCGACGGATAGTGCCAGGCAGCGAACGCATCGCCGTCGACCGCCTGCTCCAGCGTTTCCAGGGTCTTGTCGACCCGCTCCCGCTGCAGGTTGAAGAACAGCCTGTCTTCACCGGTATCGAAGCCGGAACGTTGCGCAAGCAGCAGCGCCACCATCGACTCGTTGGCGCCATCGATGATGGTCAGCAGGTTCTCCTGTTCCCAACCGATCGCCGGCAAGCCCAGCTTCTGCTGCAGATAACGGAAGATTACTCGCGAGTCGTAGATCACCTCGTCGCCGTCGCAGAGTACCGGGATTCTCAGTGTAGGGTTGCGGCGGCGCAGCTCGTCGCGATCTTCACCGTAGATGTTGAGATCGCGGAACTCATACCCCTGGCCGGCATCGGCCAGCAGCAGGCGGATACGGCGCACGTAGGGCGAGGTGGAGGATCCGATCAGTTTCATGCTTGTCCTCGGTGCCGATTGGCGTGACTGTTCGATAGAGCGTCGATAGAGCGCAGTTTAATACAAAACTTCGGCTTGCTGCTTGCCGCTTGCAGTTGCATGAGCCTCGTTTGTTATGCCCGGCGGGCTTTGCTAGGGTTAAAACACAGTCTCCATCAAGATTCAGGGAAACCGGAACCTATGTGTGGCATCTGTGGCGAGATAACCTTCGACGGCAGCCGACCCTCCGTCGGTGCCGTCGAGCGGATGGCGGAACGGCTCAGACCCAGAGGGCCGGATGCCGGCGGACTCTTCGGCCAGAACAACATCGTCTTCGGCCATCGTCGGCTGAAGATCATCGACCTGTCCGATCATGCCCAGCAACCGATGCATGATCCGGAGCTGGGGCTGACCCTCGTCTTCAACGGCTGTATCTACAACTACCCCGAACTGCGCAAAGAGCTGCAGGCGCTGGGCTATCGTTTCTTCTCCAGCGGCGACTCGGAGGTGATCCTGAAGGCGTTTCACGCCTGGGGCGCCGAGTGCGTGCAGCGCTTCAACGGCATGTTCGCCTTCACCGTCCACGACCGCGACAGCGGCCGGATCGTCATGGCGCGTGACCGCTTCGGCATCAAGCCGTTCTACTACGCCGAGCAGGCGAACCGGCTGCGCTTCGCCTCGTCGCTGCCCGCGCTGCTGGCGGGCGGCGGGGTGGATACCGCGATAGACCCGGTGGCGCTGCACCACTACATGCAGTGGCACGCCGTGGTGCCGCCGCCCTACACCCTGCTCAAGGGGGTCAGAAAGCTGCCGCCGGCCACCTATCGCGTGATCGAGCCGGACGGCCGTCATACCGATACCCGCTACTGGGCGCAGCATATGGGCCCGCTGGAGGGCGACGAGCGGAAAACCCTGGACGATTGGGAGGATGAACTGCTGGCGGCGATGCGCCACGCGGTCAAGCGCCGCTCGGTGGCGGATGTGCCGGTGGGGGTGCTGCTCTCCGGCGGGCTGGACTCGAGCCTGATCGTTGGTCTGCTGGCCGAGCACGGCCAGAACGGGCTCAACACCTTCTCGGTCGGGTTCGAGGCCGCCGGCGGCGAGCATGGCGACGAGTTCAAGTACTCCGACCTCATCGCCAACCATTACGGCACCGAACATCATCAGATCCGGGTGCCGTCGAGCCGCCTGCTGGCGACCCTGCCGAAGACGTTCGAGGCGATGTCGGAGCCGATGGTCAGCTACGACAACGTGGGCTTCTTCCTGCTCTCGCACGAGGTGGCCAAGCACCTGAAGGTGGTGCAGAGCGGGCAGGGCGCCGACGAGGTGTTCGGCGGCTACCACTGGTATCCGCCGATGCTGAACAGCGAGGATGCGGTGGCCGATTACTGCCGAGCGTTCTTCGATCGCAGCGAAGAGGAGTTTGCCCGGGCGATCTGCTCCGAGTATGTCGGCGACAACTACTCGCGCCGCTTCGTCGAGCGTTACTTCGCCGCCGCCGATGCGCCGCGGCCGGTGGACAAGGCGCTGCATATCGATACCAACGTGATGCTGGTCGACGATCCGGTCAAGCGGGTCGACAACATGACCATGGCCTGGGGGCTGGAGGCGCGGGTGCCGTTTCTCGATCACGAGGTGGTGGAGCTGGCGGGGCGCATTCCGGCGGAGCTGAAGGTGAAGGACAGCGGCAAATACGTGCTCAAGCAGATGGCACGACGCATCATCCCCAACGAGGTGATCGACCGACCCAAGGGCTACTTTCCGGTCCCGGCGCTGAAATATATCGAGGGTCCCTATCTCGAGTTCGTGCGCGGCTATCTGGACAGCGAGACCTGCCGTCGGCGCGGGCTGTTCCGACGCGAGTATCTGGAACAGCTGATGGAGGCGCCGCGCGATCATATAACCCCCTTGAGAGGGTCCAAGCTTTGGCAGATGGCACTGCTGGAGATGTGGCTGCAGACCCACGGAGTCTGAACGTGGTCAAGAAAACGGTGGAACACACGGGCGAGCGGCGGGACGGCACTCGTCAGGATCCGATGGATCCGTCGATGATGGCGTCGCTCAAACACTGGGGCGATCCGCTGGAGTTGCCCGAAACCCAGGCGATGCGCGATGAGGTGGCGATCGACTGCGGCTGGGGGCGGCTGATCTTCGGCCAGACCTTCCGCGATCCCAGGGCTCTGGCCCTGCTGTTGCGACGGGAGCGGGAGGGGCGGCGCGATATCGCGCTCTATGTCCGCGAACCGCACCTGGTGCTCTCCCACGCGCCCCAGGATCTGTTCATGGATCCCTCGCTGACCTACCGCCTCGACTTCACCCGGTATCGTAACCGCGATTCTCGGCCCAAGGGGCTCGGGATCCGGCCGATGACGGCGGAGGATGACCAGCTTCGGCTCAACAGCCTCTACATGGCGCGCAACATGGTGCCCGCCTACGACGGCTTCTACAGCAAGCTGGCCGACAAGCCTGAGCTGACGGTGCTGGTGGCGGAGGACGAGAGCAATGGCGAGATCGTCGGTGTGGTCACCGGCGTCGATCACCGTATCGCCTTCAACGACCCGGACAACGGCTGCAGTCTATGGGCGCTGGTTACCGACCCGCAGACCCATCTGCCGGCGGTGGGCGAGTGGCTCTCCAGGGCGTTGATCAAGGAGATGGCCGGGCGCGGGCGCGCGTTCATGGACCTCTCGGTGATGCACACCAACGAGGCCGCGATCCACCTGTACGAGAAGCTCGGTTTCAAGCAGGTACCGGTCTACTGCCTCAAGCACAAGAACTCGATCAACGAGACGCTGTTTCTGGGCGAGGATCCGGAGGAGGAACTGAACATCTACGCCCGGCTGATCACCCGCGAGGCGCGTCGCCGCGGGATAGGGGTCGAGGTGCTGGATGCCGAGGGCGGCTTCTTCCGCCTGTCGCTGGGCGGACGCTGGGTCACCTGCCGCGAGTCGCTGAGCGAGATGACCAGCGCCGTGGCGATGAGCCGCTGCGACGACAAGGCGGTCACCCGCCGCATCCTGCAGAAGGAGGGGCTCAGGGTTCCGGAGCAGGTGGTGGCGAACAGCGACGAGGCGATCGAGGCGTTCCTCTCCCGCCACCGCCGGGTGGTGGTGAAACCGGCGCGGGGCGAGCAGGGACGCGGCATTCAGGTTGGCCTGTCCGACTTGGAGGAGGTCCGGGCCGCGGTGGATGCCGCGCGTCACCACTGCGACAAGGTGCTGCTGGAGCAGTGCGTCAAGGGTGAGGATCTGCGCATCATCGTCATCGACTACCAAGTGGTGGCCGCCGCCGTGCGCAGGCCGCCGAAGATCCTCGGTGACGGCAGTCACAGTGTCGGTGATCTGATCGAACGTCTGAGCCGTCGCCGCGCGGCAGCGACCGACGGTGAAAGCACCATCCCGCTGGATGGCGAGACCGAGCGCTGCGTGCGCAAGGCGGGCTACGGCTTCGACGATGTACTGGCCAACGGCGAGTGGTTGCAGGTGCGCACCACGGCCAACCTGCACACCGGCGGCACCATACACGACGTGACCGCGCAGCTGCATCCGGTGCTGTCGGCCGCGGCGGTCAGGGCGGCGAAGGCGATCGAGATCCCGGTCGTGGGGCTCGATTTCATGGTACCGGATGTCGGCGGCCCGGATTACGCGATCATCGAGGCCAACGAGCGTCCGGGGTTGGCCAACCACGAGCCGCAACCCACGGTGGAGCGTTTCGTGGATCTGCTGTTTCCCCACACGCGCAGTCATCCGCTGAACGAGGACGGCGCGCAGGACAGACAATAGAGAACAGGAGGGAGACGTGACTCAACTGCCGATCGATACCGACTATCTGCAAGAGCAGCTCCGCAATCTGCTGCTGATACCCAGTCCCTCGGGCATGACCGACGACGTGGTGCGTTACATCTGCGGCGAGCTGGACAAACTGGAGATCCACTACGAGCTGACCCGACGCGGTGCGATCCGCGCCATCGTCCCGGGCAAGCACCAAAGCCCGCGGCGGGCGATCGCCGCGCATCTGGACACCCTGGGCGCCATGGTGAAAGGGATCAAGCGTGACGGCCGTCTGCGGCTGGTACCGATCGGCCACTGGAACGCTCGCTTCGCCGAGGGCGCACGGGTACGGATCCACTGCGACAACGGCCAGATCTACCAGGGCACCATCCTGCCGCTGAAGGCCTCGGGCCACACCTACAGCACCGATGTGGACTCCCAGGTTTCCAACTGGGAAAACCTGGAGATCCGCATCGACGAGGCGGTCACCGGCATCGACCAGCTCTGGGCCATGGGGGTCAGGGTCGGCGACTTCGTGTCGGTGAACGCCAACCCCGAGTTTACCGACAAGGGGTTCATCAACAGCCGCCATCTCGACGACAAGGCGGGGGTGGCGAGCATGCTGGCGGCGGCCAGGGCGTTGTGCGACGCCGGGAAACAGCCCGAGCTGGATTGCCACCTGCTGTTCACCATCTCCGAGGAGGTGGGGGTCGGCGCCTCCCATATCCTGCACGGCGAGATCGCCGAGATGGTGTCGATCGACAACGGCACCATCGCACCGGAGCAGAACACCTGCGAGTATGGCGTCACCATCGCCATGCAGGACTCCAGCGGCCCGTTCGACCGCCACCTGACCCAGCACCTGATCGGGATCTGCAAGCGGCAGGAGATCGAGTTCAGCCGCGACGTGTTCCGCTTCTACCGCAGCGACGCCGCCTCGGCACTGGAGGCCGGCAACGATATCCGCACCGCGCTGGTCTGCTTCGCGCTCGATGCCTCGCACGGCTGGGAGCGCAGCCATATCCGCTCGCTGCTGTCGGTGGCACAGCTGCTGGTGGGGTATATGTGTTCGAAACCGCTGTTCGCCGAACACGAGAACGTGATCGGCTCCGACGAGGAGTACCCGTTGATCCACGATACCGAGCGGATGCGCGAGGGCTAGAGCGGCTAGAAACGGCCCAGCGAAAAACGGTTGCCGCTCATGACCGGAAAGGCGGGATCGCCGTAAAAACTCTCATCGTAAAAAATCAGCTCAGATAAGGGCGGATGTAGTCCGCGGCCCGCTGGTAGAGTCGCTGGACGACCGGGTAGCTGTCAAAGACAAGGTTGATCGCCTGACTCATGCTGAGGGCATCATCCTCGTACTCATGGGTTAGTTGGTTGCGGAGGGTCCGCAGCTTCAGCCACTCACCCTTGCTTTCGAGGGCGCCCAACTGCTCCAGGCGGTTCAGCTTGTCCAGAAACGGTTGGTCATGGGCGGGTTCTTCCAACAGAGCGAGAATATGGCGGAACAGGCGCTCGCCCATAGCATCCTGCATCTTGGTAAAACGAAAAATGTACTGATCGAGCGCTTCGATCTGTTCATCTCTCAGAGTCTTGTAGGTGGCTTCAGTCAACGGCATCAGCGACTTTAGCTTGTTTCGGGCATAATCCATGCGTTTGAGGTGGGTCTCACACTCGATCAGCGCCTTATCGACTTTGATGCTTGTCATTGGATCATTCATAGTTCCACCCCCGTGGCGCGCGCTTGCCGATCGATAAGTCGCTCGGATCCGCCTGCGACGACAATGTCGATTTTCTGTTCTCCCAACAGCGCCATCAGTCGGCTCAGCATCTCGATTTTTTGCTGAAAGGGATTGTCCTGTATTTCGGGTTCTATATAGAGATCGATATCTCCGCCTCGTCTATTGTCATCCACCCGACTGCCGAACAGCAGTACTCGGCTCCCGCGGCCAAATGCCCGCCAAGCTTCGGCCTTGATGGTTTGAATCTCTGTCTGACTCAGGCGCATTGCCGATCAATATCCCGTCATGCTTGATCTGTAGGTATGAAGATAGTTTAACAGAGACGTCCCAGCGAAAAACGGCTGCCGCGGCTGTATACCGCCAGTTCCTCGCCGCCGTCGGCGCAGGGTTCGGCTTGGGCCAGTTCCACGAGTCGGTAAAACAGATTGCGGTTGATCCGCCCGGCCATGCCGAAGCGTACCGCCAGCGACGGACGAGGCTCGCCGGTTTCGGCGTTCTCGGTCACGACCAGCGGATGCTCCGCATCGGCGACAACCCGGTCATCCGTGCTGCTGGTGAAGTGCAGCTCCGGCCCGGCATCGCCGTCGATCACCTCCAGCTCGACGAACAGGAAGGGCAGGTCATCGACCTGGATCGCCAGCTTCTCCACCGGTGTCTTCAGAAAGTAGCGATCGTTCTCGCGCCAGAGAATGTGCGAGAACAGCTTCACCAGCGCCTTGCGGCCGATCGGCGTACCTTCGTGGTACCAGGTGCCGTCGCGCGCGATGCGGATATCGATATCGCCGCAAAAGTCTGGGTTCCACCGCTCAAGCGGAGGGATCCCTTTGTCCTGCTGCTCGACCTTGCGGCTAAGGTCGGTCAGGTCGAATCTGCTCATGATCGGATTGCTCGCTGTCGTTGGCCATGATCATGCCCACTCTGCCTTACATTGATCGGCGCTATCAAGAGCAGTTAAAGGATCAATTGGTAACCCGATCGATCGCTCTCTATACCTGTATATAACCAACGCAAAGTGGCGAACGGTCCTGCCGACCAAAAGCCACTCAAAACAGGAGAGAGATCGATGAACGGAGATAACAACGGCGCCCCGGCTTCGGGCAAGTGCCCCTTCATGCACGGTGCCCGCACCCAACAGGGCGAACAGGGGACCTCGAACCAGCACTGGTGGCCCAACCAGTTGAACCTCAGGATACTGCACCAGAACTCCGCCCTGTCCGACCCGATGGACGAGGGGTTCAACTACGCGGAAGCGTTCAAGAGCCTCGATCTGGCAGCGGTAAAGCAGGATCTCTATGCGCTGATGACCGACTCCCAGGAGTGGTGGCCGGCCGACTATGGCCACTACGGCCCGCTCTTTATCCGCATGGCCTGGCACAGCGCCGGGACCTACCGCGTCGGCGACGGCCGCGGCGGCGCCGGTTCCGGTTCACAGCGCTTCGCGCCGCTGAACAGTTGGCCCGACAACGGCAACCTGGACAAGGCGCGTCGCCTGCTGTGGCCGATCAAGCAGAAGTACGGCAACAAGCTGTCCTGGGCCGACCTGATGATCCTGGCCGGCAACTGCGCGCTGGAGTCGATGGGGTTCAAGACCTTCGGTTTCGGCGGTGGCCGCGAGGATATCTGGGAGCCGGAGGAGGATATCTACTGGGGCAACGAACGCGAGTGGCTGGCCACCAGCGACCAGCCCAACAGCCGCTACTCCGGCGAGCGCGATCTGGACAACCCGCTGGCCGCTGTGCAGATGGGCTTGATCTACGTGAACCCCGAGGGGCCTGACGGCAACCCGGATCCGTTGGCCTCGGCCCGGGATGTGCGGGAAACCTTCGCCCGCATGGCGATGAACGACTACGAAACCGTGGCCCTGACCGCCGGCGGCCACACCTTCGGCAAGGCGCACGGTGCCGGTGATCCCGCCCATGTTGGCCCCGAGCCGGAGGCGGCCGAACTGGACGCGATGGGACTGGGCTGGATCAGCAGCTATGGCAGCGGCAAGGGCCGGGATGCCATCACCAGCGGCATCGAGGGCGCCTGGACCGCCAATCCGACGCAGTGGGACATGGGCTACTTCGATGTGCTGCTCGGATACGAGTGGGAACTGACCAAGAGTCCGGCCGGTGCCTATCAGTGGCAACCGAAAGGTCTGGCCGAGCAGGATCATGCGCCCGATGCGGAAGACGCGAGCAAGCGGGTCGGTATCATGATGACCACGGCCGATATCGGCATACGTGAAGACCCCGAGTACCGCAGGATCGCCGAGCATTTCCATGCCAATCCGGAGGAGTTCGCCGACGCCTTTGCCCGCGCCTGGTTCAAGTTGACCCACCGCGACATGGGACCGCGCTCCCGCTATCTGGGGCCGGAGGTGCCGGCCGAGGATCTGATCTGGCAGGATCCGCTCCCTCCGATCAAACACGACGTGGTCGATCCCGACGATGTCGAAGCGCTGAAGATCAGGGTTCTCGCCTCCGGGCTGTCGATCTCCGAACTGGTCTCCACCGCCTGGGCCTCGGCCTCCACCTTCCGTGGCTCGGACAAGCGCGGCGGTGCCAACGGCGCCCGTATCCGCCTTGCCCCGCAGAAGGACTGGGCGGTCAACCAGCCGGCCCGATTGGCGCAGGTGCTGCAGACACTCGAGGAGATCAAGCGCGAGTTCGATTCGGCTCAGACACTGAACAAGGAGGTGTCGATGGCCGACCTGATCGTGCTCGGCGGCTGCGCGGCGATCGAACGGGCGGCGAAAAATGCCGGAGTCGAGATCAAGGTGCCGTTCGCGCCGGGACGTATCGATGCGACCCAGGAGCAGACCGACGTCGACAACTTCACCATGCTGGAACCCTTGGCCGATGGCTTCCGCAACTACCTGCGTCCGGGGCTGCCGGTATCGGCCGAGGAGATGCTGATCGACCGCGCCCAGTTGCTGACCCTGACCGCGCCGGAGATGACCGTATTGATCGGTGGTATGCGCATGCTGGATGCCAACGTCGAGCAGTCGCAACACGGCGTGCTGACCAAACGACCGGGCGCGTTGAGCAACGACTTCTTCGTCAACCTGCTCGACATGAACACGGTCTGGAACGTCGTCGACGACAGCAAGCAGACCTTCGAGGGGCGCGACCTCAAGAGCGGCGAGCCGAAATGGACCGCCACACGCGTGGACCTGGTGTTCGGCTCCAACTCACAGCTGCGGGCAATCGCCGAGGTGTACGGTCAGGGCGATGCGCAGGAGAAGTTCGTCAACGACTTCGTCGCCGCCTGGAACAAGGTGATGAACGCGGATCGCTTCGATCTGGCCTGATCCGGCTGGAGGGCTTTAGCCAAACTAAAACGGCGCCCTGGAACGGGCGCCGTTTTTCCTTGTACGCCGTGACCGATGCGACCACAGCCTTCACCATCTGTTGCAACTGCGACACCCTGCCGGCTGACGGCGGCAAGGTCATGCCGACTCAACTCGATGGTTCGGTGCTATCGGACGATACCTCCTTCGGCAGCCTCAACGGCTTGCCAAACAGGTCCTTGTAGAGTCCGCGCGCACTTTGAACAAAATAGTCCCGGTTCTGCATGGCCCAGGCGCCGACAAGCGCGCCTTGCAGGGTGGCGAGAACCTGACAGGCGCGTTGATGGGCCTGGGAACGGGGAAGGGCGGAACCCGTTCGATTGCTGCTGAAAACCCCGGTGAGCCAGTCCAGGTTCAGGGCGTAAAACGCCTGTAGCGAGGACTGCATCTCATCCGAGAGGGCGGCGCGTTCGACGCTGAGCACGGCACAGAGGCAGATCTGGTTGGCCTGTATCATTTCCGTATGGAACATGCGGATGTAGTGGCGCAACAACTCCTCGGCCGTTCGATTGGAGGTCTCCGGGTCCGGCAAGGCCGCCCGGAATCGTTCGTTGTATCGGCGGGCGACGGCCGTACCGAGGTCGGACTTGGTCGGGAAATGGTAGTGCACACTGGCGCTCTTGATACCGAGGTCCCGCGCCAGGTCTCGAAAGCTGAACGAGTTGAAGCCGCCCGAGCGGATGTAATGCTCCGCCCGGTCTTCGAGCTGTTCGCGCGTCTTGCTCATGCCTCGCTGCGCTCCGCCGCGGGGTGTTGGGTGCGGGCTTTTTGCGCTTTCGGGTTGGGGAGGTCGGTGATGGTGCCGGCACCCATTTCAGCGGCCAGGCCCACGGTTTCATGCAGGGTCGGGTGGGCGTGAATGGTCAGGGCTATGTCCTCGATATCTGCACCGAACTCCAGGGCCAGGCTGAGTTCGCCCAGCAGCTCGCCGGCGTTGATGCCGACAATGCCGGCTCCCAACAGGGTGCCCCGCTCCCTGTCGAAGATCAGCTTGGTCTTGCCTTCGCTGCGGTCGGCACCGAGTGCCCGTCCGCTCGCGGTCCAGGGGAAGGTGGCCACGTCGTAGTTCAGGGCTTGGGCCTTGGCTTCCCTTTCGGTCAGGCCGGTCCAGGCGATTTCCGGATTGGTGTAGGCGATGGACGGAATGGTGCGCGGCTCGAAGGTCACCTTGTGGCCGGCGATCACTTCGGCGGCGACATGCCCTTCGTGGCTGGCCTTGTGTGCCAGCATGGGGTTGCCGTTGAGGTCGCCGATGGCGTGGATGTGAGGAATATTGGTGCGCAGTTTTTTGTCGACCGCGATGAAACCACGCTCATCAACGTCGATACCGGCCTGCTCTGCGCCGACCCGGTCGCCATTGGGGCGGCGGCCAACGGCGACCAGAACGGCGTCGTAGACGGCGTGGTCCGTTTCGCCTTGACTGTTTTCCACCGTCACATGCAGCCCGTCGTCGCGGGCTTCGACAGCGGTGACCCTGGATTTCAGGCGGATCGAGAAGCGATCCTTGTTGTAGCGCTGATATACGCGGATCAGATCCGCGTCCGCGGCAGGAACCAGCTGGTCGGCGAATTCGACCACCGTTACGTCGCTGCCAAGGGCTTCGTACACCGTCGCCATTTCCAGGCCGATGATGCCGCCGCCGATGACCAGAAAGCGTTGGGGAATGAACGGTAGTTCAAGGGCATCGGTGCTGTCCCAGACACGCGGATCATCCTGCGGGATGAACGGCAAGGATATCGGTCGAGAGCCGGCGGCGATGATGGCATGTTGGAATTGGATCTGTTGATGGGGGCCGTCACCGACGACATCCAGCGTATGGGCATCCTTGAAGGTGCCGACGCCGTGTATCACACGTACGTTACGGCCCTTGGCCATGCCGCTTACACCGTTGACCAGCTTGTCGACCGACTGCTGCTTGAACGACCGGACCGCATCCAGGTCGATACCGGGTTCGCCGAAGGTGATACCGAGCTCCCGCGATGCCCGTGCCTCGGTCAGCACTGCCGCCACATGAAGCAGGGCCTTGGACGGGATGCAGCCGACATTCAAACACACGCCGCCCAGCGTTGCGTGCCGCTCGACCAACGTGACGTTAAAACCCAGATCCGCCGCCCGATACGCGGCGGAATAGCCCCCCGGGCCGCCACCCAATACCAGAACATCGGTTTGCAACGATTCGGTCATGCAAGTCTCCTTGTTGAATGACTACCTATCAGTAGGTAGGTATTGTAAGGATGTGCCGGACATAAATCCAGTCCAGAGCCTCCCGTTTTACGGCTGCATACACTGGTCCGCGATCCTGTGGCCGGTGGCTCCTTGTTGCGGCGGATGGCTCCTCCAACTGTGGGTTTGGGCTCTGGACCAGAAATTGCATTATTACGGACAGGGTGCGTTCAATCGCCGACTTTCTACAGTGCCGAGCGGAGACGGAAGCAAGCCTTTGCCGCTGTTTTGAATCATATGATTTCCCGGCGGAAATTATTTGCCACCGATTCCCATCCTATGGCGGAACGCTCCCGTTTCGATAATCCGACTGCAAGGAATGCACACTATGAACATATCGCTTTCCACCCTGATGCCCGGCGTCTCCATCGCGAGGTTGCAGGCTTACAACTCGACTCGCAACGAATTGAGCGAACTGGTGGAAGAGGGGCTGGTGGGGCAAGAGACCAGTGGATTTTGCCTGATCAGCGAAGAAGCGCTGGAGCACTTTCGGTTTACCCAGTGGAGCGACGAGCTTAACAATCAGTGGTGGAGCTTGATGGCCGAAGGCGAGGCGGGGCAGCTGGCCGCCGGTTATCTGGAGTCCATGGTCGGTGAACGGCGGCAACTGGCGGCCGATTATCTGGAGGGGTTCTATGGTTTGTCCGAAAGCCTGAGCGAGTCCCTGGATGAAGGGTACCCGCCGTCGGCGGGGCTGGATCAGTTGCTGGATAACCTGGCCGCCGGGCGTTCGCCCAGCAGCAACGCCGACGGCAGTCGCTTACCCGAAGCCGAGACCATCGACGCCTTCTGGAACGATCACCGGCAGGCCCTGGAGGAGTTACAGTCCGTTTACGAGCGTCTCGATAGCTTTCCCGCGCACCTGTCCCAGTGGTTGGATAATAATGGTATCGAGCGCCCCCTGGCGGTGGATCTGGTGGTCGAAAAGCACCGCTACAGCGGGCTTAACGGGCAGAGAGAGCGGGCCGAGGCGATGCTGGACAGCAGCACTGCTGCCGCTGATCACCCTCTGCTCTCCGTCCCGATATCCCTCCGGGGCGACTTTGCATTGCGGTCGGGCGATGCCTCGATGCTGGCCCGCGTCCAGGCCGAACAGATGATGCAGGCGGAGCAGAAACAGGCTCTCGGCAAGTATCTTCAGCAGTATCAGCCGCTGGTCGACGCCTTCAACAACGCCTGTAACCACGCCGTTGACAAGGGTGCCATGGCCGCCGGCATCAGCGAGGGGCTGAGTCCCCGTTTTACCCTGCAGGACCTGATCGACAACTTGGCGGCAGGCCGGGAGCCTGCTGCCATGGCCGACGGCTCACTCCATCCCCAGGCCGACATCATTGACGGTTTCAACAGCAGCCATCGCGAGGCTCTGGCCTCCCTGGTGGAGAGGCAGGCGGCGCTGGAAAGTCTGCCGGGCAGCGTCAATGCCTGGCTCGCCAACGAGGACAACGCCGATCGTGCCTACCGGGAGGTGCAGGCAGAGTATGGTCTTGAGCGCTGGGAACAGGGGGCGCTGTCCCGGGGCGGGCCGGATCGCTTCAGCGAGTTCGACCAGACCCGATTCAAGCAGGCCGACAACTTTTGGGTCGGCGACCGGCAGTACAGCCGCTCGGAGTGGAAACAGAGGTTGCAGGAAAAGGCCGTGGATCTGGAGGCCCGCCTGCAGACCCTGTTGCACGAGGCCCAGGGCTACAGCCCCGAAGGGCGTATGACGCTGGATCAACTGATCGAGAACTTTCGTGCAGGTCGGCCGCTGGCCACTCTGGCGGATGGCAGCCTGCATCCCGATGCCGACCGTATTGCGAGGAAGTTCCAGGGGCTGGAAGCGGAGTTGGCCGGCTATATCGACAGCGAATAGCTGCGCGACGGCAGTTTCACCCCGCCGCAACCCTTGCCGGAAGTGACGCTTGAACTCACCGACGAATTGCTGGCTATGATCGCCGAGGCGCAGCGGGTCTGGGGGCTGGATGAGCTGCTGGCGGTTGGCGTCGAGCCACAGGATGATGCGGAGCAGGCGGCGAAGGAGTGATCCACTGAGCGGCTCGGGGTCACTTGGTGATTATCCGGGCTGAATCGTCCGTGCGGTCCGGATCCACTATTCGCTTCCGACTTTGACCTTTCTTTGTATTCGGAGGGCGGACGCCTTATCGGCGTTCAGCCCCGACTCCGGCCTCTGTGCCACGTGCGGCCCGGATCGCCCCCGGCAGATGATGCGCGAACAGCCCCACCGCCAACCCCCAGAAGGCGCTGCCCACTCCTCCCAGAGTCAGCCCCGATGCCGTCACCAGAAAGCAGAGCAGGGCGGCGTCGCGGCTTTGTGTATCGGCCAGCGCCGTACCCAGGCTGTTGCCGATGGTGCCGAGCAGGGCGAGCCCCGCGATCGCCATCACCAGCTCGGACGGGAAGGCCGCGAACAGCGCGGCCACGGTGGCGCCGAACAACCCGGTGAGCAGGTAGAACAGCCCGGCCCAGATCGTGGCCAGGTAGCGTCGCGCCGGGTCCGGATCGGCCTCTCGGCCCATGCAGATCGCCGCGGTAATGGCGGCAAGATTGAAGGCAAAACCGCCGAACGGCGCCAGCAACAGGCCGGTCAGGCCGGTGCCGGTGATCAGCGGCGAGGCGGGGGTGTCGTAGCCGTTGGCGCGTAGCACCGCCAGCCCCGGGATGTTCTGCGACGCCATGGTGACGATAAACAGCGGGATGCCGACACCGATCAGCGCGGTGATGGAAAACTCGGGTGTCGTCCAGATCGGTTTCGCCAACTGCCAGCTCAACGCTTCCACCTGCAGCAGCCCCTGACCGCCCGCGATCAGCAGTCCGATCAGCAGTGTCACCGGGATCACGTAGCGCGGCAGCAACTGACGCACCAGCAGGTAGGCGGCCAGCATTGCACCGACCAGCAGCAACTGCTGTTGCAGGGCGTCGAACAGTTGCAGGCCGAACTGAAACAGCACACCGGCCAGCATCGCCGCCGCCAGCGGCGAGGGCAGGTGGCGCATCAGCCGGTCGAACCAGCCGGTGACGCCGCAGAGCGTGATCAGCGCCGAACTGAACAGAAACACCCCCACCGCCTCGTTCAGGCTCAACCCGGCCAGGCCGGTGACCAGCAGCGCCGCGCCCGGCGTCGACCAAGCGGTCAGCACCGGCGTCCTGTAGCGCAACGACAGACCGATACTGGTCAGCGCCATGCCGATCCCCAGCGCCCAGAGCCAGGAGCTGATCTCGTCGGTTCCGGCGCCCGCCGCGGCCGCGGCCTGAAAGATGATCACCGCCGAACTGGTGTAACCCACCAGCACCGCGACAAACCCCGCCGATATGTGTGACAGGTTTAGTAGCCCCCGCATTCCGCTCATCTCTTGATCTTGTCCCCTGATCTTGGATCTTGCCTTCCGGCCTTACCCTCGGTCTTCTGTCGTAGTCGGACGTTATAACGCACATGCGGTCGTACGATACGCTTGTGCGTTATAGCGTACAAATGAAATTTTCTACCTCACTCGGCATAAGGGTGCGGCGCGGATAACATATAAGCTGTTTTGCAAACGGACACCTCTGCCTGAATAGGGAACCGCTCTTGTCACGCTCTCGACGCCTTCTTGAACTACTGCAGATTCTGCGCAGCCACCGCTATCCGGTTACCGGCGAGCGGTTGGCGCAGCAGTTGGGGATCAGCCTGCGCACGTTGTACCGGGATATTGCGACGCTGCAGCAGCAGGGGGCCGATATCCGGGGCGAGGCCGGTGTCGGCTACGTGCTGCAGCCCGGTTTCATGCTGCCGCCGCTGATGTTCAGTGAGGAGGAGCTGGAAGCGCTGGTGCTCGGGTTCCGCTGGGTAGCCAAGCGCGCCGATGCCGAACTGCGCACTAGCGCCGAAAGCGCGCTCGCCAAGATATCGGCGGTGCTGCCTCGGGAGCTGCGCGAGGCGATGGAAGCCAACACCCTGCTGATCGCGCCGCCGGGCGAGCCGAAGGACGGTGACGAGGTCGCGGTGCTGCGCCGCGCGATTCGCGACGGTCTCAAGGTTGGCATCCGGTACCGGGCGTTGGACGAGCGCGAGTCGCAGCGCACCGTCTGGCCCTTTGCGCTGGGTTACTTCAACGAGGTGTGCCTGTTGGTGGCCTGGTGCGAAAAGCGTCAGGCGTTTCGTAACTTCCGTACCGATCGGATCCTGCACCTGCAGGTCGAGAACCAGCGCTATCCGACACATCGCTTCGCCCTGCTCAGGGCCTGGCGCGAGGCCGAGAAGGAGCGGTGCTCTACTGACAAAAACTGACGGTGGGGAGGGCTGGGATAGCGTCGCCGGCACTCGCTTCTACTCCACCCTGCTCGATGTCGAAACGAGTCGTGAACGACTGAATGACTCGTGCCCCTGTTCCCGAGGGCAGTACGGGCCGCTAAAGTGGTTTAATATTACCCTTCCCTATATACCCTATTGCCATTCTCGGACAGGACTACACAGTGATCGCCGATGCGATGCAGGAGACCGGTGCGCAGCTTGCGCAGGCGCTGAAAACCAAGCGGCAGCAGAGAGGCTGGAGCCTCGACCGCACCGCGCAGGAGACCGGCGTCAGCAAGGCGATGCTGGGCCAGATCGAGCGTGGTGAGTCGAGCCCGACCATCGCCACTCTGTGGAAGATCGCCACCGGCTTCAACGTCGCGCTGTCGGAGTTCACCGATCCGCTGGATGGTCGGCTGGGCTCGGAGCTGCGCCAGGCCGACCGGCTGAGACACCAGCCGGCACCGGACCAGATGCTGGTGGCCTCTCTCTTCCCCTACGATCCGGCGTTCGGCTTCGAGCTGTTCGAGCTGACCCTGCTGCCGGGCTACGAGCGTCTCTCCGAGTCCCATGCGGAGGGAGTAACCGAGCATGTGATCGTGACTCGTGGCGAGATGGAGCTGCTGATCGACGAAAAATGGCAGCGGATGCGCGAGGGTGACGCAGTACGTTTTGCCGCCGACCGGCCTCATGGCTATCGAAACCGGGGGGCGGCACCCGCCGTGTTCCATAACCTGATCCATTACCGTCACGACCGGGATTGAACTCTGTATCGAGCCCGGTTAATTGTAACCACTAACGTAAAACGCCATCTTTGAGCGCCTGTTTGGAATCTTCTGCTTTCCGAGCGCTGTGCCCGGCAGGGCGGGGTGTTGCTTTCCGGGACACGCTGTGAATACATATATGTACACCTCTTGCGATGCAACACCCTTATGCTCATGTGTATCAGTAACTGAGGTCATACTGCGTACGT
>Ga0214472_10002755_pt1 | contig 18731 bp, 15 predicted proteins | sample RVTome_6_FD_207662 | JGI IMG/M metagenome (GOLD analysis project Ga0214472, IMG submission 207662) | Soil microbial communities from uranium-contaminated site in the Upper Colorado River Basin, Wyoming, United States - RVT140D175 | ecosystem: Environmental > Terrestrial > Soil > Contaminated >...
CGAGCCTATGGGACTCGGCGAGGCGGGCCTCCGCGGCGCGCCGGTCCGTGATGTCGCGCCAGACCTCGACCACCTGCAGCAGCTCGCCCTGCGGGCTCCGGATCGGGGACGCGTGCACCTCCTCCCACGCCACCGACCCGTCGGGCTTGCGCCGCTCGCTGAGGCGCACCTGCCGCAGCCCGGAGGCGAGACAGGCGAGCGTCGGGCAGTCGCCTGCGCACAGTGCCGGCGTCACGTCGCGGCACGAGCAGCCGAGCGCCTGGTCGCGGACGCTTCCCGTGCGCTGCAGGAAGGCGTCGTTGGCGGCCACGATCCGGCGCTGCGGGTCGAGCACGACGATCCCGTCGTCGATGCTGTTGATCACGGTCTCCAGCCGCTCGCGCTCGCTGCGGACCTCGCCGACCAGGCCGGTGACGGAGTCGGCCATGGCGTTGAACTCGCGCGCGAGCCAGGAGACGGTGTCGGAGCCCTCCGCGGGGATCCGCTGGGCGAGGTCTCCCCCCACGATCAGGCGCGCGGTCGTCTCGAAACGCTGCAGGCGCCGCAGCACGAACACGCGCACCACGATCGCGAGCAGCAGGATCAGCAGCAGGGCGAACGCCCCCGTCCCCGCCACCAGGAAGCGCAGGTCGCGGTTCACCTCGGCACGGATCCCCCCGACGTCCAGGTCGAAGAGCATCACGCCGTTGATGCGGTGCCCGGGGTCGTGGCAGCGGTGACAGGCCTCGTGGTTGCGGAACGGGATCATGGTGCGCAGGATCGTCTCGTCGCTGGTCTCGACCACCTGGCTCGAGTCCCGCCGCTCGGGTGGCAGGCGATGGCAGGCCTGGCACGTCGGCGAGCGCAGGTCGAGCTCGCGCGCGTCCGGCACCGGGGTGCTGGCGAAGCGCAGGATGCCCGCGCGGTCGAGCAGCACCACCCGCGCCACGCGTGGCTCCTTCGCGAAGCTCGCCACCATCTGCGCGATCAAGCTGCGGTCGTTCTCCAGCATCTGGTGCTCGAGCGCGGCGCGCATGATCTCGCCCTGCGCGAGTGCCGTCGCCTTCTGGCCGGCGATCAGCGTCCCGAAGTGGTGGGCAGAATAGAGGTACGCGCCGACGGCACAGGCGACCGCAACCGCGGCGGTGATGCCAGCGGCGAGGCCGGCCGTCATGCTCGTCAAACGCCGTCTCATTGCAGCAACGCGCGGGAGGCGGCAGCGATGGTGGCAGACGCAGCCGGTTGCGTCAACGCCTGACAGAACGGCAGAGCAGCCCTGCCTTTCTGTCAGGGAAGCGCATGCGGCGCACCGGCGCTACCGGCTTTCCCTAACGTTGACGCGGGTTTCGCGCGGAGTCCGGTCTGGCATCGGAACTGCTGTTGGGGAGAGTCAGGAGGCGGTCATGGAGATGTTCATGATGGCAGCGGTGATGAGCCTGCTGGGGGTCGCGGTGTGCGCGGTGCTCTTCGCGGCCGCCACGCGAGGGGAGCGCGTCGAGGCGCCACGGCCGGCTGAGCAGCTGGCCCGCGCGCCGCAGCGTTTCTTCGCGTCGGCGCCGGGTAGCGCGCCGGGTGGTGAGCCAGCCAAGGTCCCGGCGGAGGAGCTCGTGCCCGTCGAGGCGTTGCTGCTGCAGATCGAGCAGCACATCCGGCTGGAGCAGGCGGCGGCCGAGTCGTTCCTGCACACGCCCACCGGGCAGTCGCTCCAGAGCCGGACCACGTCGCGGCTCGTGAACTGAGGGCCCCGTGACAGCCACGCTGCCGGACCTGCTCGCCGGGCTCGCCGAAGAGGAGGCCGCACGGGTGCTGGCGCTCGGCCGCCACTCGACGCTCCCCGCCGGCGGGGTGCTCTTCAACCTCGGCGACGCCGCAGAAAGCCTGTTCGTGGTGGAGCGTGGCCGGATCGCGCTCACCCTGCCGATGCAGGTTCGCGGCAAGGAGCAGGACGTCCTGATCGAGGAGCGCGGCGCCGGGCAGGCGCTCGGCTGGTCCGCCCTGGTGCCTCCCCACCGGTTCACGCTCAAGGCCGCGGCGCTCGTCGACAGCGAGGTTGTGGCGCTCCCCCGGATCGCGCTCTCCGAGCACCTGAGCGCGCATCCGGCTGTCGGCTACGTCGTGACCCGGAACGTCAGCACGGTGGTGGGGCAGCGGCTTTCGCTATTCCAGACCATGTGGCTGCGCGAGATGCAGCGCGTGGTCGAGTTGAGCCAGGCCTGAGCCCATGACCCGCCTGGCGCTCGTCGGCCTGCTCCTCGTCGCGCTCGGCGCCCTCGCGCTCGACGAAGCACCCAGGGGCGCGCCGACTGCGACGCCCCCGGTCGGGGCCGGCGCCGCTCAGGAGCATCCCGAGGTTCCACCGCCGCCATTCTCGGAGGGCATCTTCCCGTGCTCGGGCTGTCACGCGGACTTGAAGCCGAACCGCACGCGCCGGGTGCTCACCGAGATGCACGACGACATCCAGCTGCGGCACGACGAGCAGCACCGCTGGTGCCTGGACTGCCACGACGCGACGGATCGCGACTGGCTCCACCTCGCGAGCGGCGAGCGCGTGCCGTTCGAGGAGTCGTACCGGCTCTGTGGCCAGTGCCACGGCGAGAAGCTGCGCGACTGGCGGGCCGGGGTCCACGGCCGGCGCACGGGAGAGTGGAACGGGCACAAGCGCTACCTGCTGTGCGCTCACTGCCACAACCCGCACGCGCCGCGCTTCCAGGCGCTCGAGCCCAAGCCGGCACCGCTGCCGCCCACGCGACCCGGGAGCTGAGCCATGAAGCACCTGCCCGTGAAGAACCAGACGGCCGGGTCGTGTGAGAACGGCTGCTCGCGCCGGCAGTTCGCCTCGATCGCGAGCGCCGCCGCCGCGGGCTTTCTGCTGACGGGGTGCGGTCCGCGGCGCCTGCGCGAGATGCCGAAGCAACGGCTGCGCCAGGCGCTCGACGAGATGGAGCGCGAGTACGCGGCGAAGCGCGGCATGGCGGTGAAGGTGGCCGACACGCCGCCGCTGCCCGACGTGCTCTTCGGCTACGCGCTCGATCTGTCCCGCTGCATCGGCTGCCGGCGCTGCGTCTATGCGTGCGTCGAGGAGAACAACCAGTCGCGCGATCCGCAGCTGCACTGGATCCGGGTGTTGCAGATGGAGAAGGAGAAGGGCGTCGACTTCCGCCACGCCAACCCCTACTACGACCCGCCCAAGGTCCCGGAGGAGGGCCACTTCTACGTGCCGGTCGCCTGCCAGCAGTGCCGCAATCCCCCCTGCGTCAAGACCTGTCCAACCGGGGCGACCTGGATGGAGCCGGACGGGATCGTGGTGATCGACTACGACTGGTGCATCGGCTGCCGCTGCTGCATGGCGGCGTGCCCTTACGGCGCGCGCCACTTCAACTGGGCCGAGCCCAGCATCCCCACGAGCGAGCTCAACCCCGCCACCCACTACCTCGGCAACCGACCCCGCCCCAAGGGCGTCGTCGAGAAGTGCACGTTCTGCATCCAGCGCGTGCGCAAGGGACGCTATCCGGCCTGCGTGGAGGTGTGCCCGGCGGGCGCGCGCAAGTTCGGCAACCTGCTCGACAAGGACAGCGAGATCCGCTACATCATCGAGAACAAGCGGGTGCTCGTGCTGAAGCAGGAGCTCAACACCCTGCCGAAGTTCTTCTACTTCTACGGAACGTGAGGCAGGCATGAGCTTCGTCCGGCGCTTCATGCGGTTCGTGCACGGCAGCGTGCGACTGGTGCTCTCGGGGAACCGCCTCTACTGGGCGTGGATCGCCGTGCTCCTGGCCATGATCGGGTCGGGTGTCTATGCGTACCTCGAGCAGCTCGGGACGGGGCTCGCGCTCACCTCGATGCGCGACCCGGTGAGCTGGGGCTTCTACATCGGCAACTTCACCTTCCTGGTCGGGGTGGCGGCGGCGGCCGTGGTGCTCGTGATCCCCGCCTACGTCTACGACTGGAAGCCGATCCGGGAGATCGTGATCATCGGCGAGCTGCTGGCAGTGAGCGCGATCGTGATGTGCATGCTGTTCGTGATGGTCGACATCGGCCGCCCGGACCGCTTCTGGCACCTGATCCCGCCCTGGGGGCACCTGAACCTGCCGAGCTCGATCCTGGCCTGGGACTCGGTGGTGCTCAACGCCTACCTGGTGGTCAACTTCGTCGTGGTCACCCACATCCTGTACCGCGCCTTCTGCCGCCGGCACTACGAGAAGCGTCTGGTGGTCCCGCTGGTCCTGTTGTCGATCCCGATGGCGGTGGGAATCCACACCGTGACTGCTTTCCTCTACAACGGGCTCGCCGCGCGCCCCTACTGGAACTCGTCGATCCTCGCGCCGCAGTTCCTGGCGTCGGCGTTCTGCTCCGGCCCGGCGATCCTGCTGGTGGTGCTTCAGCTGCTGCGCCGCTTCACCCGCTTCGAGATCAAGGACGAGGCGATCTGGAAGATCGCCGAGCTGATGGCCTACGCGATGTTCCTCAACCTGTTCCTGCACGGCGTCGAGGCCTTCAAGGAGTACTACTCCGACACCGAGCACCTGCTGTACACGCAGTACTGGTTCCAGGGCCTGGGCCAGCACCGCACGCTCGTACCCTACGCGTGGACGGCGGTCGCGCTGAACCTGACCGCATTCGTCCTGTTCATCCTGCCGGCCGCGCGACGCAACCCGCTGACGCTGAACCTCGGCTGCCTGGCGACGTATTCGGGCTGCTACATCGAGAAGGGGATGGGCCTGATCATCCCCGGCTTCACACCCGACACGCTGGGAGAGATCTACCGCTACGCTCCCTCGATCACCGAGCTGCGCGTGGCGGCCGGGGTGTTCGCGGTCGGCTTCCTGGTATTCACGCTCATGCTGCGGGTGGCCGTGCCGATCTCGCTCGGCGAGTTCCAGGACCAGGAGGGGCCCGAGCTAAAGGCTCGCGCCCCCGCGATCGCGTAACCTCCAGCACGACGGCCGCGCAGGACCGGCAGCGCCTCGAAGGCGCGGCGGACCCCGTCCTGGGACACAATTCGGCCACTCGTGGAGGACATCATGGTGAAGCGAGCGGTCGCCCTCGCCGGCCTTCTCCTGGCCGTGCTCCCCGTCGGGTCCGCCGACGAAAAAGCCGCGCGCGCGTGGGAGGAGCCACTCCGCATCCCCACCTACCCCGTGGGCCCGGCCGAGCCGAGCCCGATGTTCTACGCGGGCCGCGAGTACCAGGGGGCGAAGGGTCCGGTCTACCCCTACCCGCTTCTCGACCGCCTGCTCGACCGGCGCGAGGACAGGACCTATCGGGCGCTCTGGCTCGAGAACGAGTACCTGAAGCTCTGCGTCCTGCCCGAGATCGGCGGGCGCGTCTTCACCGCCCAGGACAAGACGAACGGCTACGACTTCTTCTACCGGCAGCGGGTGATCAAGCCCGCCCTCATCGGGATGCTCGGAGCGTGGATCTCGGGAGGGATCGAGTGGAACGTCTTCCATCACCACCGGGCCACGACCTTCATGCCCGTGCAGTCGGCGATCGCCCCGAACGCCGACGGCAGCCGCACGGTCTGGGTCGGCGAGACCGAGTGGCGCCAGAGGATGCGCTGGGTCGTGGGCCTCACCGTCCGGCCCGGCCGCTCGTACGTCGAGGCGGTCGTGCGGATGACGAACCGCACCCCGCTCGCGCACTCGATGCTCTACTTCTCGAACCCCGCCGTTCACGCGAACGAGAGCTACCAGGTGATCTTCCCGCCCGACGTGGACTGGGCGACGTTCCACGCGAAGAGCGACTTCTCCCCCTGGCCGCTCGCGCGCGGACGCTTCGTCGGCCGCGACTTCGCGCCCGGGACGGATCTCAGCTGGTGGAAGAACCACCCCTACCCGATCTCGTTCTTCGTCTACCGCTCCGGGCTCGACTTTCTCGGCGGCTACGACCACGGCCGGCGGGCGGGCGTCGTGCACGTCGCCCTTCGCGACACGATGCCGGGGAAGAAGTTCTGGACCTGGGGCAACGGGCCCGACGGCCGCATGTGGGACCAGATCCTGACCGACGAGGACGGCCCGTACATCGAGCTCATGACGGGCGGCTACTCCGACAACCAGCCCGACTACTCCTGGATCCAGCCGGGCGAGTCGCGGACGGTCGTCCACTACTGGTACCCGGTGCGCGAGCTGGGGGGGATCAAGGCCGCGAACCTCGAAGGCGCGCTCGGCCTCGAGGTGAATGACGGCCGGGCCCGCGTCGCCGCAAACACGACCAGCGCCCGGCCCGACGCGAGGGTGCGGCTCCTGGCCGGCGAGCGGGTCGTCTTCGAGGCGACCGCCACGATCGCGCCGGACGCCCCGTTCGTCCGCGAGGTCGCGCTGCCCGCCGGCGTGCGGGAGGAGGGCCTGCGCCTCGCGGTCCTGGCCGCGGACGGGAAGGAGCTCGTGGCCTACGAGAGCCGTCCCCGCCCGACGACTCCCGAGCCGCCGCGGTACGCGCCTCCCCCGCTCCCGGCGAAGGTGAAGACCGTCGAGGAGCTGTACCTCACGGGCCAGCGCCTCGAGCAGTTCCACAACCCGCACTTCGATCCCGAGCCCTACTATCGGGAGGCGGCCCGCCGCGACCCCGGCGACGCGCGCACGAACACGGCGCTCGGGCTCATCGCCTACCGTCGCGGACGCTTCGAGGAGGCCGAGCGGCGCCTCGGCCAAGCCGTCGCACGCCTGACCGCGAACTACACCCGGCCGAGAAGCGGCGAGGCGCAATACGCGCTGGGCCTCGCCCTCGTCGCCCGCGGGAAGCGGGACGCCGCGCGCGAGGCTTTCGCCGCCGCCTCGTGGGACCTCGCGTTCACCGCCGCCGCCCTTCTCGAGGAGGCGCGCCTGGAGGCGGACGCCGGTGACCTCCCTCGCGCCCTCGCTCTTCTCGACCGCGCGCTCCAGGCGAACCCGCGGGCGACCGCTGCCCTGTCGCTCTCGGCGGCGCTGCTGCGGCGCGTCGGCCGTCCTGACGCCGCGCTCGCGCGGGCCTCCGCCGCGACCGCCGTCGACCCGCTCGACCCGCTGGCCGCCCGCGAGCGCCGCCTCGCCCGCGACGCGGGAGCGCGCGCCCCGGCCGACCCTTCGGCGGACGCGGCCGAGGCCGCCGCCCTCCGCTCGCTCGACGAGGACGCGTACGCGCTCGAAGCGGCGCACGATTACGCGCGGGCCGGCCTCCTCGACGACGCGATCGCCGTGCTCACCGCCCGCCTGCCGGAGGCCGGCTCGAAGGCCGACCCGATCGTGGCCTACACGCTCGGCTGGCTCCACGAGCGGAGGGGCGAGCCCGCGATCGCCGGCGCGTGGTACCGGCGGGGCCGCGGGTTGCCGCCGGATTACTGCTTCCCGTTCAGGCTCGAGACGATCGCGGTCCTCGAGCGCGCGGCGGCGGCCGACCCGCGGGACGCGCGCGCGCCCTTCTATCTCGGCAACCTGCTCTACGACCTCCAGCCCGAGCGCGCGATCGCGGAGTGGGAGCGCTCAAGCACCCTCGACCCCGGCCTCGCCCGTGTGCACCGCAACCTCGCGTTCAGCTACGCGCGGGCGAAGGGCGACCTGGCCGCGGCCGCGGCCAGCCAGGAGAAGGCGCTCGCTCTCGAGAAGCGCGAGCCCCGCCTCTACTACGAGCTCGACCAGTACCTCGCCTGGAGCGGGGCCCCTCTCGCGACGCGCCTCGCGCGTCTCTCGGAGAGCCCGGAGACGGTGGTGAGCCGGGACATCACTTCCGGGAGGCTGGCCCGCGTCCAGCTTCTCCTGGGTCGGCACGACGACGCGCTCGGCACGCTCGCGCGCACGCGGTTCCACGTCTGGGAGGGCGAGAGCGGCATCCACTCGGCTTACGTGGCCGCACGGCTCGAGCGGGGCCGCCTGCTCCTGGCGAAGGGCGACGCGGGCGACGCGCTCGAGGAGTTCCGCGGCGCGGTGGAGATCCCCGGCAACATCGAGGTCGGCCACGGCGTCGGCGCGCACCTCGCCGCCGCTCACCACCACGTCGGCCTCGCCCTCGAGGCGCTCGGGCGGAACGACGAAGCGATGGCGGCCTTCCGCGAGTCGGCGGCCGTCGCCGCGGTCGTCCCCGAGGGACACTACTGGATCGGGCGGTCGCTCGAGAAGCTCGGCCACGCGGCGGAGGCGCGACCCCACTTCGAGCGCCTGGCAGCCACGAAGCCGCGGGCCGTAGACGCTGCGCGGCCGCTCGAGCCGCGGATGCAGGCGCGCGAGGGTCGGGGGGCGGACTTCTACCTGAAGGCGCTCGGCCTGCTCGGCCTCGGCCAAAGCACCGAGGCCCGGGCCGCCCTCGCCTCGGCCCTCGAGGCCGATCCGGACAACGTCGGCGCGGTCACCCTGCGCCGGTCCCTCGCCGCTCGGCCAGCGGCAGGTTCATCACCCCCGAAACCACGGTAGGGGAGCGAAAAGGCTAGCTTTTCTTGAGCTGGGGGGACTCGGTCCCCCCAGACCCCCTGGGTTGCCTGTTGCTACTGCTAGGATTGCGTTCGTGGTGCACCTCAGGGGCGAGACGCCGGAGTCGCTGGTGGCGGCTTTTCCCGGGCTGTCCCTGCCCGTGGCGCGGCGGGTCGTGCACCGGCTGATCGGCGAGGACCGTGACGATCTTCACGGGGTGCCCGGGTTGTCGAAGGTCCGCGCGGAGGAGCTGCGGGAGCGCGGGCGCCTCGACCGGCTCGAGGTCCTCGACCGCAGGCGCAGCGGCCTCGACCCGTTCGTGAAGTACTTGTTCCGGGCAGGCGACGGCCGGGTGTTCGAGGCAGTGCGCATCCCGCTCGAGAAGCCACGCTGGAGCGTGTGCCTCTCGTCGCAGGTCGGCTGCGCGCTCGGCTGCGTCTTCTGCGAGACCGGCCGGCTGGGGTTTCTCCGCAACCTCGAGCCCTGGGAGATGGTCGAGCAGGCGCTCAGGGTGAGGCACGAGTCGCCCGAGCGGCCGACCACGGGTGTCGTGTTCCAGGGCCAGGGCGAGCCGCTCTCGAACTACGACAACGTGATGCAGGCCGCGCGCGTGCTGCGCGATCCCTGCGGCGCGCGCATCGGCCGGGACCGCATCACGATCTCGACCGTGGGCCTGCTGCCCCAGATCGAGCGGTACATCGAGGAGCGCCAGCCCTACCGCCTGATCCTATCGCTGACGTCGGCGTTCTCCGAGAAGCGCGAGCGCCTAATGCCGATCACGGCCCGCTACGCTGTCGAGGAGCTCGCGCGCGCGATGCGCCGGCTCGCGGCCTCGCAGGGCGGTCCGGTCCACCTCGCGTGGGTGCTGATCTCGGGCTACAACACCGGCCCCGAGGAGGCCCGCGAGCTGGCGCGGCTCTTCCACGACGTGCGGGTGCGCGTCTCGGTGATCGACGTCAACGACCCCGAGGGCCGCTTCGTGCGCGCGAGCGACGAGGAGCGGGGCGGTTTCCTGCAAGCGCTTTCCGAGAACGGCCTGGGCTTCGTCCGCCGCTACTCCGGGGGCCCCGACATCGACGCAGCCTGCGGTCTTTTGGCCTCGCGCGCGCGCGGCGGCCTGTCGCACGCGCCCTTCGCCCCCGTCCCATGACCGCGCGCGTGCTCCCCGCGACCGATCTACTGGCGCTCGCCGACGCGGCCGCGGTGCTCCAGCGCGGGGGCCTCGTCGCCTTTCCCACCGAGACGGTCTACGGTCTCGGGGCCGACGCCTTCGACGCCCGCGCGGTCGCGCGCATCTTCGAGGTGAAGGCACGGCCGTCCTTCGATCCGCTGATCGTGCACCTGGCCGAGGCCGCCTCGCTCGACTGGGTGGCGGTCGCCGACGACCCGCGTGCCGTGGATCTGGCTGCGCGCTTCTGGCCGGGTCCCCTGACGCTGGTGCTGAAGCGTCGCCCCGAGCTCCCCGACATCGTGACGGCGGGCCTCGACACGGTGGGAGTGCGCGTCCCGGCCCATCCTGCCGCGCGCGCACTCATCGCGGCCGCCGGCACACCGCTCGCCGCCCCGAGCGCCAACCCTTTCGGCTACGTGAGCCCCACGACCGCCGCGCACGTGGCCGAGCTGCTGGGCGACGCCGTCGACCTCGTCCTCGACGGCGGCCCCTGCCGGGTGGGGCTCGAGTCCACGATCCTGTCGCTGGCGGGCGAGCCCGTGATCCTGCGCCCGGGCGGCCTGCCCAAGGAGGAGCTCGAGGAAGCGCTCGGGATGTCGCTGCCCGTGGCCGGCCCGAGCGAGCGGCCGCTCGCTCCCGGCCAGCTCCAGGCGCACTACGCCACCCGCACTCCGCTGGTGGTGCTCGCGGCGCGGGCGCAGGCGGCGCCTCCCGGCGACAGGCGCGTGGGTCTGCTCGCCCAGCGGCCGACGCAGGCCCGCGGCTTCGCCGCTGTCGAGGTGCTCGCCCCCGACGGCGCCGTGGAAACAGCCGCCGCGCGCCTGTTCGCGGCCCTGCGCCGCCTCGACGCCATGGGGCTCGACCGCATCCTCGCCGAGCCGTGCGAAGAGACGGGCCTCGGCTACGCGATCATGGACCGGCTGCGACGCGCCGCGGCGGGGGTCAGGTCTTGAATTGACGCATCGAAGCCGTCCAATGCGCCAGTTCAAGACCTGACCCCTCGCTAGGCGTCGCTGCCCCGCACCTCCGCGAGCAGCTCGTTCACCCACGCCTCCGTGTCGGGCCGCAACGGCGTGAAGCGCAGCGCGACCGTGCCGTCGGGCGACACGTGCACGACCTTGGCGTAGATCTCCAGCGGGCCGCCCTCCGGCGGGCGCAGCTCGAGCTTGAGGTTCGACAGCGGGCGCAGCCGTCGGGGCGTCAGCAGCGAGCCGCTGCGCACGGACAGCTCCACCAGGCGGCCGCCGAACGCCTCGGACTGCACACGCTTGCCCACCACGACGTGGCATAGCACGTTGAGCGGCACGACCAGGGGAAGCATGCCATCCGGCGCGCCGGGCACGTTGGCTTCGGCGACGCCCTGCAGGTCGTAGACCACGATCGGCTCGCGCGTGCCCTTGGCGTCGACCGCCAGACGCTCCCCCACCCGCACGCCGTCGCCCGCCTCGCGCAGCGTGGCGTCGGAGATCAGCACCTGCCCGCCCACGGTGAAGGACTCGATGCGGCCGGCGTGGTTGACCGCGCTGCCCACGACACCGTACTTCGTGCGGCGCTCGGAGCCGATGTTCCCGACGATCACCTCGCCGGTGTGGACGGCGATGCCCATCTCGAGCCGCGGCAGGCCGGCAGGCTCATTGGCGCGGTTGAGCGCGCCGAGCGCGCCCTGCATCGCCACGGCGCACGCGACCGCGCGCCGGGCGTCGTCGGGGCGCGCGACCGGGGCGCCGAAGATCGCGAGGATCGCATCGCCCACGAACTCGTCCACCGTGCCCTGGTGCGCCAGCACCACGTCGGCCATCGTGCCCAGGTAGCTGTTGAGCAGCCGCAGCACCTGCTGCGGCGGGAGGCCCTCGGTGAGCGGTGTGAAGCCGCGCAGGTCGGACATCAGCAGCGTCACGCGCCGCTGTTCGCCGCCGATCCGGGTGCCCTCGGGCGAGGCCAGCAGGTCGGCCACCACCTCGTCGCTCAGGTAGCGCCCGAACAGCGACTGGATGAAGCGGTTGCGCAGCTCCAGGTGCTCGGCCAGGCGCCTGATCTCCTGCTTCTGGCGCCGCAGCGAGAGCTGTGTTTCGACGCGCGCCAGGACCACCGCGAAGTCGAGCGGCTTGGTGACGTAGTCGTTCGCCCCGAGCCGCAGCGCCTCCACCACGTCCTCGGTCGCGTCGCGCGCCGTGGCCATCACGACCGGCAGGTCGGACTCCGGCCAGCGCTCGCGCAGGGTCTTCAGGACGTCGATTCCACTGAGGCCGGGCATCATCACGTCGAGCAGCACCAGGTCGAAGTCCTGCTTCTCGATCATGGCGAGGGCGCTCGTGCCGTCCTCGGCCACCGCGACCTTGAAGCCGCGGCTGCCGAGGCGGCGCGAGAGCATGTCGCGGTTGAGCTCGTTGTCGTCCACCACCAGCAGGCTGACGCTGCCGGGCACGATCGGCTCCGCCGGGGGCCGAAGCGGCGGCAGCGCGGGAAGCTCGCGCTCGGCCTGGCGCGGGGGCGGGTCGTCGGCCGGCTCGCGGAACACGACGGGGGGAGCTTCGCCCCCGGGCGGGAAGTTCTCGTCCACCAGCTCGAGCGCGCGCCGCGCGGCGGCCCGCATCTTCTGCAGGTCGGCCACGTACGTCTCCTGGCCCGCGTCCCGGACTTCGTCCTCGAGCAGCTCCGAGTAGCCGATGATCTGGTGCAGCGGGGTCCTGAGGTCGTGCCGCAGCTGGGCCCGCTGGGCGAGCTTCGGGTCGCTCACGAAGGCGCGAAGCTCGGCGTGATCACGCGGTCGCGTTGCAGGAAGATGAAGTGGTCGAAGTAGTAGTGGATCAGCAGGAACGAGAGCATCACGCTGTAGAAGGCGAGGAAGTGCTGGCCGGCGTGGATCTGGCCGAACAGGAACATCTTGAACGGGCCGCCGGTCTCGAACAGCTGCAGCTTGACCGCCAGGCCGAGCACCAGGAAGTACCCCGCCGCGGTGAGCAGCGTGAAGCCGAGGCACATCGCGTAGAGCGTCGTGCCGCGGCGCGAGACGCGCGTCACGAACTCCGACCCGATCAGGCCCCGGGCCGCGCGGTAGCGGTTGAGGTAGAGCACGATCGCGAGGTACTGGAAGCTGTGCCAGGTGTTCAGCCCCTGGAAGGCCACGTCCAGGTTGGCGAGCGTCGGCGTCAGGAAGAAGAGCGCCGCCGCGATCGCGATCAGCAGCGTCTTGGCCGGGTGCAGCCGCCCCGCGCGCCACTCGCGCACCGAGTTCCACGCAAACGCCGCGGCAAAGCCGAGGAAGGCCGCCCACACCGGCCAGGCGACCCAGGGCTGCTTCAGGAACTCGGGAAACAGCAGCGTGCGGCCGCCGGTCTGGAACTCGCCCCGGATGAACTTCTCGGTCGCGATCGGGTACATGGCGGTGGCGAGCAGGCCGTAGTCGATGATCCGGCCGGTCCAGTCCCAGCCGCGCGGGTCCTTCATGCGATAGGCGTCGGTCACGTACGCGACCTGGTGGATCACGTGCACCGAGGCCCACAGGAAGAAGATCGTCACCAGCAGCGTCAGGTTCGTGATCGCAAGCGCCACGATCAGCGGCGGCAGCAGCAGCGCCCCGAGCGTGTAGCGTGGCCAGCGCTCGCGGAAGCGGGGCTCCATGAAGGTCATGGTGTAGGTGGCGAACAGGTGCGGGCCGCCGATCAGCAGCGTCACCGTCAGGTCGACGTAGATGTTCTTCCCCAGGAGCGCGAAGGACAGGTGCGGGAAGACCACGAAGGCGGCGGACAGGATGATGAACGCCAGGTCGTAGCCGCGGCTCACCAGCCATGTCCCCTGCCGGGTCAGGTCCTCCGTCGCCACGCCGAAGCGACCGCCGTCGAGGGCTACGCTCGCCATACCTGTCTCCCCGTGAGGAGCCTAGTTTACCTCGGCCGTGGCCTCGGCCCGATCTCAGGCGTGGGGGTGCGCGTGGACGTGCCCGTGGGCGGCGACACCCCGCACGACGCCTGCGCGACGGGCCTCGAGCCAGGCAATCCACTCCGCGACGCCCGCGCCGGACCGGGCGGAGACCGGGGTGAGCGCGAGGTCGGGCATCACGCGCGCGAGCGCGTCCCTGACGGCCTCCACCTGGACGTCGAGGTGGGGCAGCAGGTCCAGCTTCGTGAGCAGCACCAGGTCGGCCTTGCGGAACATGACGGGGTACTTGAGCGGTTTGTCTTCGCCCTCGGTCAGCGAGAGCGCCACGACGTTCACCGCCTGCCCCAGGTCGTAGACCGCCGGACACACGAGGTTGCCGACGTTCTCGACGAACAGGTAGTCGAGCTCCCGCCAGGCGACGCGGTCGAGGGCCGCGTGGACCATCTCGGCGTCGAGATGGCAGGCCGAGCCGGTGGTGATCGCGGCGGCGGGCACCCCGGCGGCGCGGAGCCTCTGCGCGTCTCGGTCCGTCTCGAGGTCGCCCGCGATCGCTCCGAGGCGTCGGCGCCCCGCCAGCTGGCGAGCCGTCGCCTCGAGCACCGCGGTCTTGCCGGCGCCCGGCGATCCCATCAGGTTGACCGCCAGCACCCCTGCCGCGGCGAAGTGCTCGCGGTTGTGGCGCGCCGCGCGGTCGTTCACGGACAGGATCCGCTCCTGCACGTCGAGCGAGACCTTGTGGGGATCGCCGCAGCCGCAGCTGTCGCACATCACGGCACCTCCATCTCGATCTGTTCCAGCAGCAGCTCGTCGCCTGAAACCAGGCGGGCCGGCAGCCCGCACGCCGCGCAGCGCAGCACCGCACCCGTGGGAAATGCGGCTTCGCAGCGCGGGCAGGCCCAGGCCGCCGCCACGTTGCGGATCTCGAGCGCCGCACCGGCCAGCAGGCCCTCGCGGCACAGCGTGAAGGCCGAGGCGAGCAGCTCCGGCTCGACGCCGGCCAGGGCGCCGAGCTTCACGCGCAGGCACGTGACGGCGGTGGCGTGGTGCGCGCGGGCCTCTTCTTCGGCTTTGCGGGTGAGTGCCGCGACCAACGAGTATTCGTGCACATGTCACCCCGAGCACGTTCGGTCGAGACGGCGTGCGAGGGGTTTTTGAGCGGTCCGCGGATCCCCAGCCACGAACGGACCCTGCGCGGGCTGGCCTTCCCTCTCCAGCGGGCCGAAGGAAGGCGGTCCGGACAACCAGAAATCCCTCGGGACCGGCCAGGCGGAAGTCCCTGGGGATGGCATCAGCAGATCCTCGGCAGCTGCTCGCCCGAGAGCCGCTCCAGCAGCCGGTGGCTGCCGATCTGCGTCCGCAGCACCACGCGCCCCGCGTCCTCGGCTCGCACCGTCCCGATCGAGCGCGCGCCCTCCCCGCCCGGCTGCGAGCGGATCGCCGCGAGGGCAGCCTCGCGGCTCGCGCCCGGCACGATCGCGAGGAAGCGGCCCTCGCACGCCACGTAGAGCGGGTCGAAGCCCAGGAGCTCGCAGGCCGCGCGCACTTCCTCCCGCACCGGGACGTCGCGTTCCTCGAGCCAGATCCCGACCTTCGACGCGAGCGCGATCTCGCACAGCGCCGTCGCGAGACCGCCGCGCGTCGGGTCGCGCAGCACGTGGCTGGTGGGCACCGCGTCGAGCAGCGCTCGCACGGGGCCGATCACGGGCGCCGAGTCCGACACCAGCGCCGTCTCGAAGTCGATGCCCTCGCGCGCCGCCATCACCGCGATGCCGTGGTCGCCCACCGGTCCCGACACGATCACCACGTCGCCGGGCGCGGCACGACCCGGGCCCACGTGCACCCCGTCGCGCACCCGGCCGATCCCGGAGGTGTTGACGTAGAGGCCGTCGCCCTTGCCGCGGTCGACCACCTTGGTGTCGCCGGTCACCAGCAGCACGCCGGACGCGGCGCACGCCGCGGCCATCGAAGCCACCACCCGCTCGAGGTCCCGCATCGGGAAGCCTTCCTCGAGCAGGTAGCCGGCGCTCAGGAACAGCGGCTCGGCGCCGCACATGGCGAGGTCGTTGACGGTACCGTGAACCGCCAGCGAGCCGATGTCGCCGCCCGGGAAGAACGCCGGCTTGACGACGAAGCTGTCGGTCGTGAACGCCAGCCGCTCGCGGCCGACCGTGACGATCGCGCCGTCGCCGAGCGGCTCCAGGTGCGGGTTGCGGAACGCCGGGGCGAAGAGCCTCTCGACGAGCGCCGCCGTCTTCAATCCGCCGCCTCCGTGGGCCAGCTCCACGATGTCGAGGTTCGCGAGCGGCGCCGGGCAGACGAGCATCGAGTCGAGCGTGCGGGACATGGCTAGCCTGCCCCCGTCAGGGGGCTCTCGGCCGCCGCCAGCGGGGCACGGCGGTAGTGGAAGTACGCCGCGCAGGCGCCTTCGGTCGAAACCATGGTCGCCCCCAGCGGGTGCTCCGGGTTGCAGCGCGTCCCGAAGGCCGGGCAATCGGTGGGCCGCAGCCGACCCTGGAGCACCAGGCCGGCCCGGCATTCCTCGGGCTCGCGGACGGCCACCTTGGCCACGTCGAAGACCTGCTCCGCGTCGAAACGCGCGTAGCGCGGCGCGAGCGCGAGGCCGCTCCTCGGGATGGCACCCAGACCGCGCCAGGTCCGGTCCGAGACGACGAACACGTCCTCGACCATGGCGCGGGCCGCGGCGTTGCCGTCGCGCACCACGACCCGCGCGTACTGGTTCTCCACGAGCGCCTCGCCCCGCTCCAGCTGGGTCACGGCCGCGAGGATGCCGTGCAGCAGGTCGAGCGGCTCGAAGCCCGTCACGACGATCGGGATGCGGTGGCGGGCGGCCACCGCCTCGTAATCGCGATAGCCCGTCACGGTGCACACGTGGCCCGGCGCGAGCAGCCCGTCGATGCGCGCATCCTCGCAGCCGAGCAGCGCCTCGAGCGCCGGGGGCACCAGCACGTGCGCGACCAGCACCGAGAAGTTCGAGAGACCCTCGGCTCGCGCGCGGTGCACCGCCATGGCGTTGGCCGGGGCCGTCGTCTCGAAGCCGACCGCGAAGAACACGACCTTGCGCTCGGGGTGCTGCCGCGCGACGCGCAGCGCGTCGAGCGGCGAGTAGACGATGCGCACGTCGCCGCCGCGCGCCTTCACCTTGAGCAGATCGTCGCCCGAGCCGGGCACCCGCAGCATGTCGCCGAAGGAGCAGAAGCTCACGTCGGGCCTCGAGGCGATCGCGATCGCGCGATCGACGAGCTCGAGCGGCGTCACGCACACCGGGCAGCCCGGACCGTGGATGAGCTCCACCGTGTCGGGCAGCAGCTGGTCCATCCCGAACTTGAGGATCGAATGGGTCTGGCCGCCGCACACCTCCATCAGCGCCCAGCGGCGCGTCGCGGTGTCGCGGATCCTCCGCACGACGGACGCGATCGCCTGGGCGTCTCGATACTCGTCGACGTGGCGCATCACGACCCCCCGCTCGCGGCCCGGTCGTCCGCCGCCGCCTCCTCGAGCGCGTCGATCTCGGCGAGCGCGCGGAGCGTCTCGATCGCCGCCTGCTCGTCGATGCGGGACAGGGCGAAGCCGACGTGGACCAGCACGTAGTCCCCGATCCGCACTTCGGGCACGTAGGCGAGGCACGCCTGGCGCGTGACACCGGAGAAGTCCACGCGGCCCATGCGCAGCTCGCCCTCGCCCTCGATCTCGACCACCTTGCCCGGAACCGCCAGACACATGCGCCATCCTCCCCCGTCACGCCCCGCAGAGCGCGTCCGCCACGAGCACCTGGCCGAGCGCGATTCCGCCGTCCCCCGGCGGCACGTCGCGGTGCAGCAGCACATCGAAGTCGCCCGCGAGGCGCCGGCGCACGCCCTCGGCGAGGCGCGCGTTCTGGAAGCAGCCCCCGGAGAGCACGACGGGCAGCCGGCCAGAGTGCTCGGCCGCTCCCCGAACCAGGGCGGCCGCGACGTCGGCCAGCGCTTCGTGAAACGCCGCGGAGACGCGAGCCGGCGTCACGCCGTCGACGAGATCGGCCACGGCAGCGCACACGAGCGGGCGCAGGTCGGCCTCCACGAGACCGTCCACGACGCCGAGCTCGAACGGGTAGGCGCGCACCGCCTCGTCGGCGGCCGCCAGGTTCCACTCGAGCGCCACCTGACCCTCGTAGCTCGCGTGCGCGCGGTTGAGCCCGATCGCGCCGAGCGCGTCGAAGTAGCGCCCCGCGCCGTGGGCGAGCGGCGAACGCAGTCCGGTCTGCAGCATGCGACGCACGACGCCGACGTCGCGCGCGGGCAGCGCCGCGAAGAGGCCAAGCCGCTCGAGCGGCGGGTGTCCATCGAAGGCGTCGTCGAGGACGGCGAGTGCGATGCGCCAGACCTGGCGGATCGCCTCGTCGCCGCCGGCGAGCCGCAGCGGGCGCAGCGTCGCGAGCCGTTCGCAGGCGCCCGGCGTCACCCGCAGCAGCTCCCCGCCCCACGCCGTCCCGTCGGTCCCGTAGCCGGTCCCGTCCCAGGCGAGCCCCAGCACCGGCCCCTCGAGGCCGTGCTCCGCCAGGGCGCTCACGACGTGGGCATGGTGGTGCTGCACCGCGACCCGCAGCGGCTCGGGTCGCTTCAGGGCGTAGCGGGTCGAGGCGTAGTCCGGGTGCAGGTCGTGGGCGATCACCTCCGGCCGGATCCCCAGGAAGCGCTGCAGCCGCTCGACCTGCTCCTCGAAGGCCCGGCTCGCTTCGAGGTTGTCGAGGTCGCCGATGTGCGGGCCGAGCCAGGCCTCGCGGCCCGCGGCCAGGCAGAAGGTGTTCTTGAGCTGCCCGCCGCAGGCCAGCACGGGCCGCCGCAACGGCCGGGCGAGCGCCACCGGCCGGGGTACGTAGCCGCGCGAGCGCCGCAGCATCGTCGGGATCCCGGCGATCACGCGGGCCACCGAGTCGTCGCAGCGGTTCTCGATCGCGCGGTCGTGAGCCAGGAACAGGTCGGCGATCCCGGAGAGACGCTCGAGCGCCTCGCCGTCTGCCGCGGCCATCGGCTCGTCGGACAGATTGCCGGATGTCATCACGAGCGGCCGGCCGACCTCGGCGAGCAGCAGGTGATGCAGTGGCGTATACGCGAGCATCAGGCCCACGAGCGGATTCCCCGGCGCCACCTCCGGCGCGAGGCCGGCCTCCTGCCACAGGGGCACGAGCACGATCGGCCGCTCCACCGAGCCGAGCAGGCGCTCCTCGGCGGGGACGATGCGCGCGAGCGCGTGCGCGTCCGTGAGCCCGCACACCATCACCGCGAACGGCTTCTCGTCGCGCTTCTTGCGCTCGCGCAGGCGCGAGA
>Ga0214472_10002756_pt1 | contig 18730 bp, 14 predicted proteins | sample RVTome_6_FD_207662 | JGI IMG/M metagenome (GOLD analysis project Ga0214472, IMG submission 207662) | Soil microbial communities from uranium-contaminated site in the Upper Colorado River Basin, Wyoming, United States - RVT140D175 | ecosystem: Environmental > Terrestrial > Soil > Contaminated >...
ATGGCTTTGTTATTTTTTTGTGTGCCAAAAATGACACACCACCCATATCAGGAGGTTAGTCCTTTAAACTCAATCGGGTAAAAACGTCACACTTCCCCCCTTTGATGCCATAGGTGTGAAAAGCTCGGCGATGCACACAAACCGTCTGGCAGCCTTGCCGTGGACTCGCTGGCAGGATTCCGTGGAATACGCAGTTTGACGCTGAATCGCTCAGTGTATGGCTGATGGTGGGCGATGTCCCAAAACGTTATAGATTTCCAATACGGGGGATGCCTGAAGGAAACTTTGGCGCAAACGTGGCTGTTGCAACTGAGCGACAACGGCCTCAATCGTTTGGATTGCCTGGGTCAGCTGTATCTCCGCTTCCCTGTCTCGCCCTAGTCGTATCAGGACCTTAGCCAACTCGGCCCTCCCCATCCATAAGTCTCGCGGTATCTGAATCTCATCGGCCAAGCTGACTGTCGTAGCTAATACCTGTGCTGCATCCTCGAATTGTCCACGGACGGCCAATAGCTTCCCTTGAAGTAGTTGCGCACGCACCACATGCTTGCGCGAATCTGATTGTATTGCCAGCTCAAGGGATTGCGTCACGTAGGTCCATGCGTCATCATAACGCGCCTCGACCAGGGCCAATTCCCCAAAGGCGCGGAGCAAAACGATGTGCCACCGCCACCGCATCCATGCATCTTCATCAAGAAGCGCCTCCGCCTCCCGGAGACACGCTTCTGCTCGACCATGATCATCTTGATAGAGATAGGATAGACCGGCTTGTACCAGACTGTGTCCCCGAGGCTCTGGCCAAGCATAAAACTGTTTTGCTGTCTCATCGCCTTCCAGATTGAGCCGAAGCGCTTCCTCAACATCGAACAGCTCCAGATGCACACCGCCAATACTGATCGGGATACGGGGAAACCAAAATGTATCTCCTGCTGTCGAGGCATAGTCCCTAAGCTGCTGGTACCATTGCAACGCCTCCTCGTATGAGCCCCTTGCCGCATGGCCATTGCCTAAGAAAAAGGATGCATGACCGATCATGCGCCCTTCATGCATGCGTTGAGCCAGTTCAAGTCCTTCTTGGAGACAGGCAAAACTTTGGTCGAACATGGCTCGCCATTGAAACACGCCGTCAAGAAAGAGTAAGGTATGGGCCAAGGCGTGTGGTTCTTCAATTGCTTGTGCAAGTTGCCGAGCTTCTTCAGCCTCAGCTGTCGTCTCAATGAGTTGCCCATAGGCCACTGAACGAATCGCTGCACGCCGCACGAGACAGGTGGCGAGACAGGCTTGATCATCAAGTGTTCGCGCCAGCGTCAGTGCCTGCTCACTATAGGACGTCGCGGATTCCTCATCGTGCATGCTATTGTAGACCCCACTTAAGCCCAGTAAGATATCGATTTCACGGCGTGGGTTGCCAATTCGCTTTACGATCGTCAGGGATTGCTGATAGGCCGCCACCGCGTTTTCATACTCGCCAAGCCATTCCAGGACAGCTGCATGTTTTGCATAGAGATGCCCTACTACGCCAGGATCTAACATCGAGATATGGAGTTGCTCCGACGCGTTCAGGGCCCGAGCATAGTGTGCCTTGGCTTCGACATTGGCGAAGGCATCAGCCGACCAATCGCCCGCCATGGTGCTATAGTGCATCGCCTTCGTCCATATTTCCGCCTGGGTGAAGTGATGGGCCAACTCAGCGTCGTACTCGGACAAGCGATCGCTATGGCGTGTTTCGATTGCCGTACCCACCATGTGATGGAGCTCTTTTCGCCGCCGGACGAGAAGGCTGTTATAGGCCGCGTCTTGAATCATGGCGTGCTTAAACATATAGCTCGCCTGGGGCGGTATGCCGCGCTGATACACCAGCTCCGCTCTCACTAACTCACGGAGTCCGGACCCTAATGTTGCCTCATCCCAGGTGGTTAACTCATGAAGTAGGCGATGGTCAAACGACCGCCCGATGATGGAGCCGATCTGGGCAATTTCTTTGCTCGCTCCCAGCTGATCCAATCGGGCCATTAACAGGTCTTGAAGGGTCGCGGGGATGGGCAAAGGCGGTGCACTTTCGTGTCCCACATGATCCCGGTCCCCTTCCCGATGACCGCTTCCTTCCCGCATCATCTTGGTCACTTCTTCGACAAAGAGCGGTATCCCATCTGTCATGGTCATGATTTGCCGTTGCACGGCAGCCGACAGCTTGTGGTCGCCAAGAACCAAAGCGATCATCTCATGCACGTGTTCAGGTGCAAGCCGATCGAGAGGCATTGGCGTCACATGGGAGCGCAGAACCCACGATGGCTGAACTCCGGGACGACACGTGACAACGGTGAGGAGGGGGGCGGTTGGCCCTTGATCGACGAGTAGTTCAAGAAACTCATAGGTCGACGGATCCATCCAGTGCAGGTCTTCGACAACCAACAGAACGGGGTGTAGGGCCGCTAACCCAAAAACGACTCTCAGGAATGTTTCGAACGTTTTTAGACGTTGCTGTTCCGGTGTCAACGCCAGCGGTGGGTAACCATTTTCTGGCAGGGGCAGGGACAACAGATGGGTCAATAGAGGTACCGTCTCTTCTAGTGGAAGCTGTATCTGTTCCAGGACACGCTCCATCTTGGATAATTTGACCTCTGTAGACTCCTCTTGTTCCCACTGAAAGACACGGGGAAATAGAGCCATCAATGGCCAGAATGCCGTATGTTGGTGATAGGTTGAGCCCTGGCATTCCAAAAGCGTATGGGCCTCAGCTCGGCTCTGGTCCTTCAGGGCCTGCACCAATCGGGATTTCCCAATCCCAGCTTCACCACTCATGAAGACAATGTGGCTTGTGCCGTCTCTAGCCCGAGACCACCGCTCAAGCAGCAATTCCAGCTCGCGCTCACGGCCGACCAATGGCGTGAGACCCCGCCTCATGGACACTGTAAATCGACTGTGCGTCTCGCTGGCCTGGAGCACTTGATAAGTTTCCATTGGCTCAGCTAGTCCTCGGACAATCTGGGCGCCCAGCGCCTGAAACTCGAAATACCCATGCACAAGCTGACGTGTTGCCGCACTGATGACGGCTGTATTGGGCGCTGCCAAGTCTTGTAGGCGAGCGGCAATATTGGGTGTTTCCCCGAGAGCCAACCGTTCCGCATGGGTTCCTGTACCCATCGTGCTGACGACTACGAGCCCGGTATGAATGCCCATGCGGACCGCGATTTGGACCCCATGAGTTGATCGGAGTCGGTCGTTGAACTGGCCAAGCCTGTCGAGAATCCCTAAGGCGGTATAGACAGCACGCTGGGCATCATCTTCATGGGCCACCGGATAGCCGAAATAGACTAAGAGCCCATCGCCAAGGTATTGCGCGATATGGCCCTCAAAGTGTTTGATCACCGCAGCGCATGTATCATGGTGACCATGGATGATGTCCATATAGTCTTCAGGGTCCAACTCACTGGAGAGATGGGTCGACCCCACAAGGTCACAAAACAACACAGTGAGTTGACGGCGGGAAGAGGCGGTGTGAGTCGCAGCGGGCGTCAACTCACTCCGCTTCTCTGTTATCGCAGGCTCCTCAGTCAACCGGGTCGGCAGATTTGGCTCAACTGGAGATACCTGAGCCTCTTGCGGTTCTTGATTCCCGCCATCGACTTCCGCAGCTTCAACAACAGCGGTTATCGCCGCCACGAAGCGGTAGCCGTAACCATGAAGCGTTTGGATAATGCGCTGTTCCCGTCCACTCTCTCCTACAGCCCGCCGCACTGCCAGTATGCTATTTTGGATCACGGAATCGCTGATATATTGGTCAGGCCACAGCTGATCTGCCAATTCCTGCTTCGACACCACGCGGTCACAATGTTCGATCAAGTAGATCAACACCTGGAACGGCTTTGGCCGCAACGTACGTTGCTTGGCGCCTCGCCGTATCGCACGCAGTTGCGTATCCAATTCACAACCTGCAAACCGGTATTGCATAACCCCGCTCTCCTGTGCTGGCCCTCTCTGGCACGGACAGCTACAAAGCGGTCATTTTGTAAGTGGCGTGACATGGTTGATTTGCCACCTTGACGGACGTTTGTTTAGAGAATCGATGGGACTGACCTGGACGCCCATAGAAGCCCCAGTATATCACAAACATAAGGCGCGAGAAATTTTTTAGAAATTTAAGAGATCGCGTTGAAGTATCGCTGCGGCTATTGGCGTATGGTTAGTTTCAAGAAGTCGCTCTGTCACACCGTACGATGGGTTATCGGTTCCAGTGGGACGTTTAATCGTCGGGCTTGACTGCATGGCTGTAGAGAGGGTCTGAAGGAATGTGTGATGACAACGGATGCAAAATCTATCTGTCATGACCACTCTCCTCACTTACGTCGTAACTTCACAACCTGCTCGAAACCTTGTGTACAACCACAGGGGCACCGACCGGGGACGGCACATCAATGTGAGGATGGTCATGAGTGGTCAGTTGACGAGGACGTGTTCATTGCGATGCCACCGATGTCTGAACCGTAACGGACAAGGCAGGGAGCTATCGTCGACTTTGGGATCGCACCTCATATGGGTGCAGAGAAACAGGAGGTGAAGTGATGTCGACCAACAGGGAAACCATAAGCCACCAAAAAACAAAGGGGCGCTTGACCCGCCGCCAATCCCTTAAAGGGAGTGCTGGACTTCTCGGCGGACTTGTCCTGGGAAGCCTTGGACGCAGCCACGTCGCTGAGGGACATGTCCCTGAACATGCTGTACCCCCTGATCCGACCAAGGTATTGGGGCATTCTTCCTCGGACTATGGGTTCCGCTCACAGTTCGAGGGACACGTACTGCGCCAGCGCGTTCCTATCAAGGACGAGGCGCCTGCTGCCAGCTGGACGCCCCTCCACGATGCACGGGGGATCATCACGCCCTCAGCGCTGCATTACGAAGTGCACCATGGCGGCGTGCCTGTGATCGACCCCGCCAAGCATACCCTCATCATCCACGGGCTGGTGGAACGCCCGCTCAAGCTCACCCTCTCTGACCTCATGCGGTTTCCAGCCGTCAGCCACATCTACTTCCTAGAATGTGCGGGCAACTCCTTGTGGGAATGGAAAAAGCCCATGCAGAACGTCCAACAGACGCATGGCTTGGTCAGTGGTAGTGAGTGGACGGGGGTCCTCCTGTCCACCTTGCTGCGCGAAGTTGGCGTCAAGCCCGAGGCCACATGGATGATCGCTGAAGGGGCTGACGCGGCGCGGATGAACCGAAGTATTCCCTTAGAAAAAGCGTGGGACGATGCGGTGGTGGCCTACGGGCAAAACGGTGAGGCCTTGCGGCCCGAGCAGGGCTATCCCATGCGCCTGTTGCTCCCTGGGTGGGAAGGCAACACCAACATTAAGTGGTTACACGTACTCAAAATCACCGATCGAGCCTACCAGACCCGCGAAGAAACCTCGAAATATTCAGACCTCGTGTGTCACGATGGGGACTGCACGGCTCGCCAGTTTACCTTCGTGATGGACGCAAAATCGACCATCACCTATCCCTCGGCCCAGCACCCCCTTCGTGAGTCGGGCTTCGTGGAAATTCGGGGGCTTGCCTGGTCTGGACGCGGTACGATTGTGCGGGTCGAGGTGAGCACGGATGGCGGGAAACACTGGGCGTTGGCGGAACTGCAACAACCAGTCCTGCCCAAAGCGCTCACGGTGTTCCGTTTCCCCTGGCAGTGGCGTGGCGAAGAAACCATCCTGCAAAGCCGTTGCACCGACAGCACAGGTTATGTGCAGCCGACACGCGCCGCTCTGCTCCAGGCGCGCGGCGTGGAGTCCTTTTACCACTACAACGCGATTCAAAGTTGGAAGGTCGCCAGCGAAGGGAGGATTCACAATGTACACGTGGGCTAAGCGTCAAACGCGTCGGATAGGTGTGATCGTCCTGCTTACAGGACTCCTTGCTTCAGTCGCCATGGCGGGCTCGGGCTTTCGCGGCCCGTTTGGCTTTGGCAGCGCGCCAAGCCCCGAGGAAATCGCAGCGGTGGATATCGCGGTGGGGCCGGACGGCGCCGGGCTGCCGCCAGGCCAGGGTACTGTGGCAGAGGGCGCAGAATTATACCAGGCTCAATGCGCCAAGTGCCACGGAGCCACCGGAACCGAGGGTCCCCGCCCCCGTTTGGTGGGGGGCGACCTGCCGGTCAAGACGATTGGCAGCTACTGGCCGCATGCCCCGACCCTGTTCGATTACATCCGTCGGGCGATGCCCATCCCCAATCCTGGCGGTCTCAGCGATTCGGAAGTGTATGCGCTCACCGCGTGGCTGTTGCACCAGAACCAGATTATCGCGACGGACGCGGTGATGCATGCAGAAACCTTACCGCAGGTGCAGATGCCAAATCGGGACGGTTTCATTGGTGATCCCAGACCTGATGTACGATAGGGACCGCGGTATTGGCATGGTTTTCGGGGGGATCGGTGGGACACGCATGGCTCACTTCGGCGCTTTGCTGCCAAAATCTGGTGATGGCCTAGCTCCCCCTTCGCTGCAATCAGCCTCATCAGCTCACTCATCGAACAACCTTATCAGCCTGAAACAACACTTCTGGCGCAATGGTGAGCCCCAAGGCCTTCGCCGTCTTCAGATTGATGGTAAACTCGATCTTCGAGTTTACCTCCACTGGGATGTCCGCCGGCTTCGTGCCTTTGAGAATCTTGGCGACCAAACGCGCCGCCTGTCGGCCCGAGGCGTAAGCGTCTGGGCCATAACTGGCGAGTGCCCCGCGCTCAATCCAGAATCCTGCGCTATTGAACATGATCGGGATACGCTGCTGGGAAGCAGCCTCTAAGGCAAGACCCTGCAGGTCCAAAGAGCAGCAGCGCGTCGCCAGGAGCCCATCCACTTCGTTCTGCCGAACCGCGGTGAGGCTCAGCCGCGCCTCCGCTTCGGTCCGCACCGGTTGCTCCATCAGCACGATCCCGAGCTGATGTGCGGCCTCACGGTAGACTTTTGCCGCCTCTACAGAATCGGCATCTCTCGGATCGTAGAGGAACAGGACCCGTTTCAGATGCGGGATGAGCTCTTGAAAGATCTGCAAGCGCTTCGGGCCGAGTTCGATGTCCAGACCGGTCACTCCGGTGATGTTGCCTCCGGGTCGGGCGAAGCTCTGGACCAATCCCGCTCCCACGGGATCTTCCACACCCGCGAACACAATCGGGATGCGTGTGGTTGCCTGCTGCGCGGCTCGCGCCGTGTTGCCGCTGTGGGTGAAGATAATATCTACGCCACGCTGCAGCAGCTGATGCGCCGCGGCGGGCAGAGTGGCGAGATTTCCTTGCGTGAAGCGCACGCCAATGACAAAGTCCTCCTCTTCACGGTAGCCTAGCTCCAGGAGACCGTCCCGCAGACCCACGACGTCTGGCGTCGGCCCCCACGATTGGGACAGCGCACCAATCCGTATGAGGCGGGCACGCTCTGCGGCACCCGTTGCACCAGGGGGCAGTCCACTACTGGCCAGGAGCACAATGAGGGGGAGGTATCGCAACCATTGCATGTCATTCCATGTCCACAAACAGCTCCGTACCCTGGCGATGTCCCTACTCCTCCTGTACGGTCTCACGGCATTCATCCGCTCTCTCCACGTGTCTCTGGGGTCACCAACATCTACACGAAGTGAATAAGATCCCCTACGGCTTCCCCGCGACCTCCCGCGCCCGCTGCAGGATCGGATCGCTTTCAAAGAGCGCCGCTTGCTTATTGGGGAGCCACACCCCCTGGACGATCCCCTCCTTGTCGATCAGGAAAAATGCCCGCCTAGCCCGTAACCGGTCAGGGTCGAGAACATAATGCTGCAGCACCCCGTACGCCCGAATGACCTGCAGGTCCGGATAGTCGCTCAGCAACGGGTGAGGCAACTCAAGCGAATCGGCAAACGTCTGCTGTGAAAAGACATTGCTAGCACTGAGCCCGAGAACCTGGACGTTCAGCTCCTGGAACTTGCTGTAGTCAGCCTTCCTGGCCAACACGTTCGCCGTTCACGTGGCACCAAAATCGTTGACATAGAATTCAAGAAGCACCAGCTTTTTGTTCCGGAACTGGCTCAGGCTAATAGTCTCCCCAGTAGTGCTGGGCAGCGTGAAGTCTGGCGCCCGCTCTCCGACCTCTATGGCCAACGCCACCCCGGCAACACCCAGTATGCCGGCCAGCAGCCCGCTCACCACAACCAGACATCCCGCGTGTTTGGCTATGCAACCCATCCGACTTCCTCCTTCCTGTCAGACCCCATGTCTGCCTCACTTTGGAGTGGCACACCTGGGTCAAGCGTCACCTCTCCAGCTCGAGCGCCAGACCGCGACGCCGCCCGCCCCCTGCTGCCAGACCGCTCGAATAGGTCATGATCAAATCTTCGACGCCGCTGCCATCCAGATTCGCCCGCTGGATTTTGTCGGTGCCAGCGTCCGTCCAGTACATCTTGCCCTCGGCCACATCAAGCGCAATGGCCCAAGGCGCACCCAGCCCTGTGCTGACCAGGTCTTCCACCTTGCTGCCATCCAGATTTGCCCGTTGGATTTTGTGTGTCTCAGCATCTGCCCAGTACATCTTGCCCCCGGCTATGTCGAGGGCAATTTCACCAGGAAGCTGCAAGCCTGTGGTAACCAGGTCTTCCACACCACTGCCGTCCAAGTTGGCCCGCTGGATCTTGCCAGTGCCAGCGTCTGTCCAGTACATCTTGCCCCCGGCTACATCGAGCGCAATCCCCCAGGGCGCTTGTAGTCCCGTGCTGACGAGGTCTTCCACCTTGCTGCCATCCAGATTTGCCCGTTGGATCTTATCGATGGCGCTATCCGTCCAGTACAGCTTGCCCCCGGCCACATCGAGCGTAATGGCACCAGGGCTACTCAGACCTGTGGTAACCAGGTCTTCCACACCACTGCCGTCCAAGTTGGCCCGCTGGATCTTAAGGGCACTGCTATCGGTCCAGTACATCTTGCCTCCCGCCACATCGACCGCTATACCCCTAGGAACCAGCAAGCCCTCGGTGACGAGGTCTTTCAGACCTGTGCCATTCAGGTTGACCCGTTGGATCTTTTTGATCCCGAGGTCCGTCCAGTACATCTTGCCTCCTGCCACGGCTGCTTGCAATCCCACCCCACTGATGAGTACCCCGAGCATGCTAATGCCCATACACGCTTGTGCTACTGTATGTCTCATGCGTATCCCTCCTTTCCACGTTGGCGACGTGTGACACATCCCTCCTCCTGTCTCGTCCTGTTTCCCTCGCCAGTGGTCCAGTGGGGTCAGCGAATGATCCGATCGGCCCGGTACAACACCTCGGGCGGGAGTGTCAGCCCCAGCTGGTTGGCGACTTTGAGATTGATCGCAAATTCGATGTTGTTGTTGACTTCGACCGGAATTTCCGATGGCTTTGTCCCCTTCAAAATCTTATCCACCAGGCGCGCGGCCAACCGGCCGGACTCGTAGAGGTCAGGTCCATAACTCGCGAGCCCTCCACGCTCGACGTAGAAGTCGTCATTAAACATCGTGGCAATCGCCCGTTCGGATGTCGCCTGGAGCACAAAACCCGGAATATTCAAATACAGATGACGTGGGGCTAGGATCCCCTGTACCGTTTCGTTCAGGCTCCGAGTCAGTGCCTCTTGGGCTTCTGCCTGAGTTCGCATGGCCAACTCGACCACTTCAATGCCAAGGTGAGCTGCTGCCTGGCGGTAGATTTGCAACTCTTTCACCGAGACCGTATCGGTCACGTCATACGGAAACAACACGCGCTGTAAACCCGGAATCATTTCACGGAACAGCTCCAGGGGTTTGGGTCCCAGCTGCAAACTGAGATCCGCCACACCTGTAAGGTTCCCACCAGGTCGAGCGTAGCTCTGGACCAAGCCAAATACAACAGGATCGTCCATAGCCACGAAGACAATCGGGATGGTCTGGGTTGCCCCCTGGGCGGCCTTCGCTGCATTGACTCCTACAGTAAAGATGAGGTCCACCCCATGCTGGACCAACTCCCGTGCCGCGGCCGGCAACTCGGCGAGATTGCCCTGCGTGAACCGCACGCCCAGAAAGAAATCCTCGTCTTCGCGGTAGCCCAGCTTCTGCAAACCATCTCGCAGGCCGACTATGCCCGGCGTCGGTCCCCACGACTCGGTCAGTGCCCCGATGCAGATGGGACGGGCGCGCTCGGCATGACTCACATCACGGGTGATCCATCCACTGAGCATCATCAGGAAGACGATCCCAACGATCTGCCACCGTTTCACACCATGGGCCTCCACGCTTGTCCACCTCCTGACCTTTTGCCTTCATCACCGCTCGATCTGCACCCGGCCAGTATAGCACCCTTTACGGTGGGAGTTTATCACCTCCCAGGGAAATCAAACATCAGGATTTATTGAAGATTTCATGAAGATTTCTTGAAGATTTTCTGAAGCCGACTTTTTACCATGTCTTGACAAGCAAAGCCTACAGCATTGCTCACCTCGGCAATGAAGCGGACTTTGGCAAACTTCGGCGCAAACGTGCCATGCCTCTGGTGACGTTCCGAGGGGATGCTCGACTGTGTAAGCATTCCCCAACTGACCACTGTAAAGCCTTCCTATTCTATCATCACGACGGCGCAAGTCACTCTCCGGTTTCCAGCGCTTTTGAGGTAAGCTAAGCACCCGTTTCCTCTCTCAACATATATCGTGCCCACCGGGCCGTTTTTCTCAGTGGATACCCGTTCTCCTACGGAGGCGTAGGCATGCCTGTCGAATTCTTGAGCCCCGATCAACAGCGCCGTTATGGACGATACACCGATGACCCATCTCCCCTTCAGCTTGACCGTTACTTTCATTTTGATGACCGCGATCAGCAATTCATAAACCGCCGCCGGACCGACCACACGCGCTTAGGTTTTGCTTTGCAACTGGGAACCGTGCGGTTTTTAGGAACCTTCCTCCCCGATCCGACCGCTGTCCCGGCTCACGTCGCCACCTACGTGGCCCATCAGCTCGGGCTTCGGGACGCTGCGAGCCTGGCACGGCACCACTCACGAGACACCCATTGGGATCATGCCACCGAGATTCAGCGCGAATATGGCTACATGTTGTCTTACATTGATGATGAGCACTATAGACGGCGCATTCTCACCCAGCTCAACCGGGGTGAAGGGCGACATAGCGTGGCGCGGGCGGTTTTTCATGGCCAACGGGGAGAACTGCGTCAGCGTTACCGTGAAGGCCAAGAAGATCAACTTGGAGCTCTGGGGTTGGTCGTCAATGCGATTGTGTTATGGAATACGATGTATATGGAAGCGGCCCTCCAGCAATTGCGTGACGAAGGCATGGAGGTGAGGGATGAAGATGTGGCTCGGCTCTCACCATTGGTGCATCACCATATCAATTTTCAAGGGCGCTACTCGTTTGCCTTGTCCGAGGCGGTTGCTCGTGGTGAGCTGCGTCCGCTGCGCGATCCTGATGAGTTGGAATACTGAAGGGGGCCTATCCCAGTTTTCTGTTCCATTCATGTTCAGACCCCATTTACCGCGTCATCGGCATTTTACCGATGGCTGACATTGATATTGCTTTACGGCAGACACTGAATGGCGATCGCCGTCACCAACCAAGTCGATTATCTGCTAATATATAATTGCAAAGATCTGGCCAATGCAGCCCTGCGTTACCAGATCGCCCACGTCTGTCGTGAGAAGGCTTACGAGCCTATGATCATTTTCACACCCGAAGAATTATTGTAGGATTGCTATGGTCCAAGACCGATCGTGGCAGAAGTACGCAAGGCGCGTGACGCTACCGGCCTAACGCGGCGTCGGAGCTCGATAGCCACAGTGCACGCTTTTTGGTTATCTCAAGAGCAAACCGCACCCATTTTGCTGGAGAAGTGAAGATGGCTAATACCCAAGCGATCGATCAAGTTTTAAGCCAAGCAGTGAGCGCAAACGACGTGCCTGGTGTCGTCGCCATGGCCGCTACAGATGAGGGCGTCATCTACGAAGGCGCTTTTGGCAAGCGCGAACTCGGTAACGACGCAGCAATGACGCCCGATACGGTCGTCTGGATCGCCTCGATGACCAAAGCCCTCACGTCTGTTGCTGCGATGCAGCTCGTCGAACGCGGCAAACTGCAGCTCGACTCCCCAGCCGCTGAAGTCGTGCCGGAATTGTCGAAGGCGCAGGTGCTCGAAGGATTCGATACATCCGGCACGCCGCAGCTGCGTCCACCGAAGCGCGCCATAACGCTCAAGCACTTATTGACCCATACTGCCGGTTTCAGCTATGAGATCTGGAGCGCCGACATTGCGAAGTACCAGGAAGTCACGGGTACGCCAGGCATCACCACCTGTGAAAACGCAGCACTCACGACACCGCTTTTATTCGATCCGGGAGAGCGCTGGAACTACGGCATCAATATCGATTGGGTTGGCAAGATAGTCGAGGCGGTGAGTGGACAAATGCTCGGCGACTATCTCCAGCAACACCTCTTCACGCCGCTCGGTATGCATCGCACTTCGTTCAAGCTTTTGCCGTCACAGCGGACGCGGCTGGCAAGCGTGCATACACGTGGAGCAGATGGTTCGCTCGCGGTATTCCCGTTTGAAACGCCGCAGGAGCCGCAGTTTCAGATGGGGGGCGGTGGTTTGTACAGTACCGCGCCAGACTACATGCAATTCACCCAGATGCTCTTGCATCGCGGCGCCTTCAATGGCAACCAAGTGTTGCAGCCCGAGACCGTACACATGATGTCGCAGAACCACATCGGCGACATTGACTGCGTCGAGTTGAAGACAGTTGCACCACCGCTCTCGAACGATGCCGACTTTTTCCCCGGCATGCAACAAAAATGGGGTTTAAGTTTCTTGATCAACACGGCACAAACCCCGCAAGGTCGCTCGCCTGGGAGCCTCGCGTGGGCGGGACTCGCCAACACGTTTTTCTGGATCGATCCCATGAAACGCGTGACCGGGGTATTCTTGACACAGATCCTGCCGTTCTTCGATCACAAAGCAATCGCACGCTTTCGCGATTACGAGGCGGCGGTGTACACGTCACTCTAAGACGCACAACGACTGCGCGCCCACTTATCGGTCTGTCGTAGAGCGCGAGTGTTACCCAGGATAAGGGTTCTGGCAATACACGATGCTTGGCCTAATATTGTGGTATGCTGCGGGGATGCTTCATACCGGGAAGCGTTAATCTATTTGCCGGCCTATGATGAGGTGGAAGCGGCCACGACGGAAAGGCGTAGTGCCGGTTAGCCTTGCCCGATCAGTTGGCCAGGTAGTAAAGCGTTCATCTCTTTTTTTGAAGACTCAAACAACAGGTCTGCGGCACGGTCAATATGGCTATAGAAGAACTCGACCTCGAATTCTCCACATCGACAACAGCCTTACCGGAACCGGTGATCCACTTGATCCAAGAATCCGATCGGCGATGGGAGCATTTTTTCACCAACGAAGGCACTCGCCGCTTACCACGCTTTGTGCCGAGCGAAGCGGAGCTGGTTTTTGCCGCGATCGACTATGTGACCCAACAAAACTTACCGCCCGGCCGGATATTTTGTGAGTGGGGTAGTGGGTTTGGCACGGGCACGTGTCTTGCCGCCCTGCTCGGCTACGAGGCTTACGGCGTCGAAATTGAGCCGGAGCTGGTGGCCATCTCTAGAGAGATGGCGCGCGATCTCGATATTCCGGTGGAGATCCTTTGCACCAGCTACATTCCCGAGGGTTTTGAATCGTATGCCGGCGTGGGCGGCGAGGACCTGGTGAAATCCAGAATGTTTGGATATCCGGGAGAGGCCATCGACCTTGACCTGCAATATGACGGTATGATTTGCGACATCGCAGCGATCGATCTCTTTTTCGCCTATCCTTGGCCGGAGGAACAAGAATTGATGCAAAAACTCTTTGACGCCGTGGCCATAGAAGGGGCGATTCTGATCGCTTATCACAGCGCCAAGGAGATCTGCGCCTATCGTAAACTGTTCGATGCAAGAGACCGGTTTTAATAAAAGCTACCCGCCCCTACCCCCTATTGACTTTTAATCCTGCCCGGTCCTGGATCATCAAGGTGTCGGCCCGGCTGCAGCGCGTCATCATAGCCTTAAAGCCCGCGGCGCAACACCACCAGTGAGCGACTCTGCACTTGTATGTCTTGGCCGGCTTGGTATTTGCGTTCATCCTCTGCAAAGCATGCTTCAGAAGTGTCCAGCACCACCACCCAGTTGTGGGCCCATTCCCGCGAGGGCAACATGAAACTGATGGGCTCGTGGTGTGAGTTAAACAGGATGTAAAAACTGTCGTCGATGATCTTCTCACCATGCGGGTCCGGCGCCACAATCCCCTCTCCGTTCAGAAATACCCCCAGAGATTTCGCGAACCCGGTATTCCAGTCCTCCTCTGACATCTCCGTACCCGCGGAGGTAAACCAGCCAATGTCGTGAACATCTGAGCCGTGAATAGGCCGGCCCTCAAACCAGCGTCTCTTTCTGAACACCGGGTGCTGTTTCCAGAAGGCAATCAGACACCGGGTAAACTCCAGCAACGCCTCGTCCGTGTGCTCCCAGTCAAACCATGAGAGGGCATTGTCCTGGCAGTAGCCATTGTTGTTGCCGCGCTGCGTACGTCCGATCTCATCGCCGCCGAGCAGCATCGGCACCCCTTGAGAAAGGAGCAGATTGGCGATGAAGTTCCGCTTCTGCCGAGCCCGTAGCGCGTTGATGTCAGGGTCGTCCGTGGGCCCTTCCGCCCCGCAGTTCCACGATCGATTGTGGCTTTCGCCGTCTTGGTTCTCTTCACCGTTGGCCTCGTTGTGCTTGTCGTTATAAGAGACCAGGTCATGCAGGGGAAATCCATCATGGGCGGTCACGAAGTTGATACTGGCGTAGGGCACCCTACCGGTCGAGGCATAGAGGTCGGAGCTACCGGTAAAGCGCGTGGCAAACTCGGCCAGGGTCTCGTCTGCACCCCTCCAGTAGTCTCTGACCGCATCGCGGTATTTGCCGTTCCATTCCGACCACTTGGGAGGAAATTTGCCGACCTGATAGCCCCCTTCACCGAGGTCCCAAGGCTCGGCAATGAGTTTGACCTGGCTCACCACGGGGTCTTGCTGGATCACGTCAAAGAACGCCGAGAGCCGATCCACTTCGTGCAACTCACGGGCCAAGGTGGCCGCGAGGTCGAAGCGGAACCCGTCGACGTGCATATCCAACACCCAATAGCGCAAGGAGTCCATCATCAGCTGGAGCACATTGGGATGGCGCATGTTTAAACTGTTACCGGTTCCGGTATAGTCCATGTAATAGCGCGGGTCGTCGGGCATTAAACGGTAATACGCGGCGTTGTCGATGCCTTTGAGTGAGAGCGTTGGCCCCAGGTGGTTGCCCTCGGCCGTGTGGTTGTAGACGACGTCGAGAATCACTTCGATCCCCGCCTCGTGCAGCGTCTTCACCATGTTCTTGAACGCTTGCACTTGCCAGCCCGACTCATCACTCCTGATATAGTCGTTGTGTGGTGCAAGGAAACCAATGGAGTTATAACCCCAGTAATTTTTGAGGCCCTGCCGCACCAAGCGATCATCATGGATGAATTGATGCACCGGCATGAGTTCCACCGCGGTGATGCCGAGGCGGGTCAGGTACTCGATCGCCAGGGGATGGGCGAACGCGGCATAGGTACCTCTGACTTCCTCCGGCAACTGAGGATGTGCAGCTGAAAAACCTTTGACGTGCACCTCATAAATGATGGTTTCGTGCCACGGTATATTCGGGTGCCGATCGGAACTCCAGTCGAAATACGGGCTGATGACCACGGATTTGGGCATAAACGGTGCACTATCGAACGCGTTGGGCGGGCCATCGGGATCGTTAAGGTCATAGGAAAATACGGCTTTGTTCCATTTCACCTCTCCATCGATGGCCTTGGCGTAGGGGTCGATCAGGAGTTTGGAGGGGTTGCACCGGTGCCCCTCCTCCGGCGCCCAGGGTCCGTGAACCCGAAAGCCATAGCGCTGACCCGGGCCAATGTTAGGCAAATAGCCATGCCAGACAAAGCCTGTGACCTCGGGCAGCTCACAACGTATCTCCTCGCCACCCTCGTTGAACAAACACAGCTCTACTTGGTGTGCGACTTCTGAAAAGATCGCGAAATTCGTCCCAGCTCCATCGTAGGTCGCCCCTAGTGGATAGGGTTGACCAGGCCACATGTTCAATGTCGTTACTCCTATGGTTCCCGTCGCCACAAAGCCCCTTTCTGTCTGACGGACAATACGACAAGGCTTGTAGGTCTCTCAATGGCTGTCGCGCAAAATAGTCTGTCTAGATTACCTGATTGCCCAGGTATTGGCAATGCGTTTACCAGGGCGTGAGCAGGCCCTAGGTGACCCCGATTAACAAAGCGACGGGGAATCGGTCGAAGAGTTCTGCAAGTCTCAGGTTGCCGGAATGAGGCAGCACCTCAAGGGTTTCACCCGTGAAGACGTTTGACCACTTCCCAGGCGCGCCTTGAGGGAGTACGAGTTCACTGGTTTCCCAGACGCGATTCCCCAGCGGAAACTCGCCCACCTGAGAAAGTCGAGACGGCAGTCTCGGGGCCACTGAGAGGGTCCACGTCTCGCCATCGTCTCTCGATAAGGCCGTGACATGATGGTGTTGCGGACCCACCGCCCTAATCGACGTATACCGTCCCTCCAAAAAGACATGTCGGTTGGCATTTCTCGTCCCCAGCGTCTTGTACGTCACGTACATCTTGACTCGCCCGTCATCCCATGACTGCAACAGATCATGAAGCAGGGACATCACATCGACCTTCTCCTGCTTGCCGAGAGCCTCTAGGAGGTCTTGGCGCTTGTCGAAATCGACCGGACGCCGATTGTCGGGATCGACCAGACTCAAGTCCCATAGCTCTGTGCCTTGATAAAAGTCGGGGACGCCGGGAGACGTGGCTTTCAGCAAGACCTGAGCCAGCGCATTGATGGCCCCGTAAAAGGCGATCTCCCTCTGTAAGGCCAAGAAGTCGGGCATGAATCGGTTCGTGGCAGCGGGCTCAAGGATCAAGTCCACAAATGACATGAGGGCCGCCTCGTTGTCGGGCATCGGAGACAGCCAGCTCGTCAGGGTCTTTGCTTCCCTTGCCGCCTTGATGACGTATGCCTTGAGTCTCTCGTGAAACTGGGGAACCTCAGCCTCGGACAGCGGCCAAGCACCCACCAGCGTCTGATAGATGAGTAGCTCGGTATTCGCGTCGGGCACGAGCCTTTCGTCTACCATGGCTTTCTTGTCTTGATTCCAGCGACTCCACTGCATCAGATGCTGTTGCCATACTTCCGGTATCTCCGATAGCACGTTGATCCTCGCCCTCGCGTCCTCGCCGCGCTTGGTATCGTGAGTAGAGGTGGCATTGAGGGTGTGAGGCCACGTGGCAAGCCGCTCTCGGTTAAAGTTATGAAAAGCGTCGACTGGGTCATCTTCGACCTCGGGCTCTCCCCCCACATCGTTTAGAGACAGGAGACAATTGTAATTGTACAAGGCGTTGTCTTCGGCGCCTTTAGCCATGATCGGCCCGGTGAACTGTTGCCAACGCAAAACGAATTCTAGGCATTCGTCACGCTGGGCCTCACGAGAGCGAGCACGACTGTCGAGGAGCGTGGCGCGTTTGAGAAAGTCCAAGGCGCGCTGATCCACTTCCGGATTCCTGTGTCGAGCTTCGGAGATGGCGGTCTCTACGGTGCGCCGGTCTGAGGCAGAGACCCCTTGGCTGTCGATATACGTGCGGTACACAGGCAGGCAGGCAGTGACTTCGATCAGCGACTGAGTGAGCGGCTCTAACGGGATATCAAGGGCGTGGCGGTCGTGTTGAGCGAGTCGTGCAAGCGTGTGACTGAGCGACCTTATCTCTGCGGCAAACAAGTCCGACATGAGCTGTTTTTTCTTCTCGTAGACCAGATCATGAAAAGATTGATCAGACCCGATCCGCTGATGATATAAAGCCCTGAGCTTTTGAAAGCCTTGGCTATCTACAAACACGCCATTGAGAACGTTGAGGAAATCATACCCGGTGGTCCCAGCCACCGGCCAACCCTCTCGCAGTGGTTCCTCTCCCGTCAGGATCTTCTCCACCACAATATAGAATGCCGGGTCGCGGGAGGCCTTGCCGCTGATGGCAAACGCGCGCGACTGCAGGCGGCGGAGATAGCCCAGGGGATCGTAAAGGCCGTCGATGTGGTCAAGGCGCAGTCCGGTGACCTTGTGCGCCTCGATAAGGCTAAACACAAAAGCATGAACGGCCTCAAAGACCAGGGGATTTTCTACTCGGAGCCCTGCGAGGTCGCTAATATCAAAGAAACGTCGGTAGTTGATCCTGTGCGTTGACGTCCGCCAGAACGCGAGCTGATAGGCCTGTTGGGACAGTAGAGCGTCAAGCCGATCAAAGCTGGCGGGATCGCCTTTCACACCGTTCAAGGTCGCGATGTTATCGCAGACGTGAGCTTTTATTTCGGGAGACGTATGAATCACCTGGAGGAGATCTGCTTTGAGGGTCGCAATCTGGTCCGCGGCAGGGTTCGGTGGCAGCGCTTCGATCGCCCGAATCGTGTCTCGCCACGGTCTCAGGTCGGAGGCATCCGAGTCACGACAGGCATTTGCAGCGTCGGTTCGGGGAGAGACGAGCATGACCCAAGCGGCAAGATTTAGCGGTAGCCTGGTCTCGTAGTAGTCGAGATAGATGCCGTCGTTTTCTAGTCGGACCTGTAGTTCTTGATCTTCGATGACTTCTCCGTAGG
>Ga0214472_10002757_pt1 | contig 18729 bp, 7 predicted proteins | sample RVTome_6_FD_207662 | JGI IMG/M metagenome (GOLD analysis project Ga0214472, IMG submission 207662) | Soil microbial communities from uranium-contaminated site in the Upper Colorado River Basin, Wyoming, United States - RVT140D175 | ecosystem: Environmental > Terrestrial > Soil > Contaminated >...
CCCCCACAAAAATACCCGTCACATGCCTGTTAGCTATCCTATGCGTGGCCAATAGTCCTGATATACTAGCGCAAACCCCCGCGGCTGGCGATACGACCGGCGAAGGAGCAGCTCGCTCAGACGAGGAAAACAACGCGAGCGATCTCGTTGTTCTCGGCGAGTTCGTTGTCACCGGCACCCAAATTCGTGGTGTCGAACCAGTCGGCACCAATGTTGTCGGCCTTTCGCGGGAGGGCATTATCGAGACCGGCTCGCTGGATACCAACCAGTTGCTCGCCCAGGTTCCCCAGATTACCAGCGCGTTCAACCAGGTGCCCGTGCTGCCTTCGACCGACCCCGGTAATTCGGTCATTCGTCCACAGCTCCGCAATTTTGGCACCGTTTCCGGCAGTTCGAGTACATTGGTCATGATCGACGGTCACCGAACGGTAGGCGCCGGCATTACCATCACCGCCCCAGATCCGGGCATCATTCCCCCCGCCGTGCTGGAACGGATCGATGTGGTTCCGGACGGCGGTTCTGCCATCTACGGCTCGGATGCCGTTGCCGGCGTCATCAATTTCGTTACCCGTCGTCGCTTCGACGGCGTTCAGTTCGACGCGCGCTACGGATTCGCCGACAATTACCATCAATGGGACACCAATCTGACCGTCGGCAAAGATTGGGGTAAGGGCGGCGCTTATATTTCGTATTCGCGTGCCGAGCGTGATGCGCTCCTGGGGCGCGATCTCGACTGGTTTCGGCAGACTACTCCCAACGAAGGGTACGGCATGCCGGGCACGGTGCTCATCGATGGCACAACCTATGCGCTTCCTGACCGAGTCCCCGGCACAATCGCACAGGTGGACAATCTGGACGGGCAGGCGTTTGTTCCGAAAGAACAGAGAGACTCGCTCTTCGGAGTATTCAACCAGGAGCTTACGGATACCGTGGACCTGGACGTTCGCGCGTTCTACTCGAAACGGACCAACGACATCGACATTGATTCGGCCGGCGGGACCAGCCGAGGGGAGGGGGTCATCACTCCTGCCAACCCGTTTTGGGTGCCCATTGGTAGCGAATTGCAGCAGACCGTTAGGTTCTCCTACGGGAGCCTCCTGAGGGTGAACGAACTCGAAGAATATGGGGTTGCGGCCACGGTAACCGCGGACATCAGCGACGATTGGCAGATCAGGGGCCTCTTGAACTGGGGACGCAGCAACAATTCGCTTCTCGAACCCAATGTTGACCAAGGCGTGGAGGCTGCCGCCCTCGCGGCGACGACGACGGATACCGCCCTCAATCCCTACGATCTGAGCCGGACAAATCCCGCGGTGCTCGAAAGCATTTTCTGGATGGATCTGGATCGTGGCCGTCAAACGATGAAGGACGCAAGAGTCATACTCGACGGCTCTGTGTTCAAGATGCCCGGGGGTGAGATTCGTCTCGCCGTGGGTGGCGAGTATACCGAGGAGGAGGCGGTGTTCCAGTTCACGAATTCGCCGACCGAAACCGTTACGACGAGACCTTCCCGGGACATCACGGCCTTCTTCGGAGAGGTGGTGATCCCTCTGGTTGGCCCCGACAATGCAGTGGCTGGCATTCACAGCCTGTCCCTATCCGCCGCCATTCGCCACGACGATTACTCCGACGTCGGGTCGACGACCAATCCCAGGCTTGGACTTTCCTATAAGCCGGTGGACTGGATGACGGTTCGTGGCAATTGGGGCGAGTCCTTCATTGCGCCGAGCGTTGCCGACACTTCAGGAGCCCCGGACACCCGTGGCATCTTCTTCAGCTTCAGCCCGTTTATCTTGAGCAGCGACAGGGATGGCGTGAACGAATTCCTGCCCCAGATTCTCCTGGCCGGCGGGAATGCCGATTTGCAGCCCCAGACAGCGAAGACGTGGTCGGCGGGTTTCGACATCAAACCACCGGCGGTTAAGGGCCTGACGGTGAGCGCAACCCTCTACAATATTGAGACGGAGAATGAGATCTCCAACCTATTTGCGGGTGTGTTTGCGCCTCAAGGAACGGATGCTCTCTATCAGCCGCAATACAGCCGATGGGTTATCAAAAACCCGTCGCAAAGCTTTACTGAAGACTACATCAGTGGTATTACCGCGATTCAGGATGCGGGGGGTGGAAACTCAATTGCAGGGCTTTACGCGCTCGGTGGCGGCTCCATCTATTCACTCGTGGACTTCCGCCGCCAGAATCTCAGCCTGACCAATCAGGAAGGGATCGACTTCAGCGTGAAGTACGATTTCGATACCAAGTTGGGTTCCATGACCGCGGACGTGGGTGGTAGTTATCTGCTCAAACGGGATGTGGCCACTGCGCCAGGAGCGGCCATCGTCGATTCACTGGATTCGCCGGGAATCAACAGGCTGACCCTCTCGGCCAGCCTCGGGGTCACCCGGAACAATGTATCGGCCAGCGCGACCGTCAGGCACAACGCGGGCTACGACATCAGTCCTGCAGTCAGCGGGCAGACCAGCGTCGACTCGTTTACGACCGTCGACCTCTTTGTCAGCTATGACCTCGAGGGAGCGGGATGGCGTCGCGGGCTGACGTTGACGGCTTTCCTGGGCAACGTCTTCGACGAAGAGCCGCCGCGCTATAATAGTGCGAATGGCTTTGCCAATGGCTCGACACTGGGGCGACTTTTCCAGGTGGGTGTAAGCAAGAGGTTCTAGATCCAAAGTACCGCACTCACCGTAGTGCGGTACTGCCCTCCACTTTTGATTGTGTATAGTTGCAACACGAAAGATCTCTCGAGCGAAGCGCGTCCGTCGACTGCCTTGTCCGTCACTGACTTGCGCTGCGAGGGCCTGTATCAGGCGCAGCAAGTGGACACGGCTGCTCCTCGTTTCTCCTGGCGGCTAGAGGTTCAGCCGGAACACGCGCGCGACGTACGGCAGATTGCGTGCCAGTTGCGTGTCGTCGAGGTTGACTCCTACGGGCGTGCTCTTGGCGCTCCGGTGGAATCAGGCCGGCTCGAAACGGATGCGTCGCAATGGGTGGTCCTTCCGGGCTTCACCGCGAAGGGCCGCACCAGCTACGCGTGGCAGGTGCGCATCTGGGACAATCGGGGTGAGGCTAGCGACTGGAGCGCGCCGCATCGGTTCGGAACGGGGCTGTGCGGAGGGAAATGGCCTGCCAAGTGGATTGGCGACGGTCGCACGCTCCTGCTTTCTGAGACCGCGCCGGCTCGGTACTTCCGCGGTGTGCTCAGCCTCGAGGAGTTGCCCGTGCGCGCACGGCTATATGTGAGCGCGCTTGGACTAGTTGAACCCTGGCTCAATGGGCAGAAAGTGACCAATGACCTGTTCATACCTGGATGGCCCGATTATCGACGACGCGTTTTCTACGCGGCCTTCGACGTGACCCATCTATTGCGTGAAGGCGACAACACAGTTGGGACCGTCCTGGCTGACGGTTGGTACAGTGGAACGCTGATTCCGGGGCACCAATACGGTCACGAGGCCATGTTCTCCGCCTTTCTCGACCTTGTCGATGCGGATGGGCGCATTACCACCATTACCACGGACGAGGGCTGGCGTTGGACTGATACAGGCCCGATCACGTCGAATTCGATCTATGACGGCGAAGCCTACGACGCACGCCGTGAGCTCGCCGACTGGTGCGCGCCGCGTTCCTCCGCCGGCGGGGACGACTGGCGACCAGTTCGGGTGAAGCACGTGTGGCATGGCGAGAACATTCCCGCGGCCTTTACCGCTCGGCTATCGGCACCAGTGCGCCGCGTTGAGATGGTCCGGCCAGTGGGCGTGCAGCGGCTGGGCTCTGATGTGCACGTTTTCGATTTGGGACAGAACCTCGCCGGCTGGGTGCGGCTTCGCGTATGCGCAAAGGCTGGCCAGGAATTTACTCTTCGTTTCGCTGAAATGCTCGAGCCTGACGGGAGTCTGCACACCGCCAACTTACGCTCCGCGAAGGCCACTGCGCGGTATGTGGCGAAGGGCGCGGAGGTGGAGGAGTGGGAGCCGACGTTCACGTATTTCGGATTTCGATACGTCGAACTAAGCGGCGTTGAAGAACTGTTGCCCGATGCGGTTACCGGCGTCGTCGTGCACGCCGATCTACCGCAGAGTGGTCATTTCGAGTGTTCGGATCCGCTGCTGAACCAGCTCTGGCGTAATACGCTCTGGGGGCAGAAGAGCAACTTTGTCGAGGTGCCCACAGACTGTCCTCAGCGGGATGAGCGCGCGGGTTGGACCGGCGATGCGCAGATCTTCGCCTCCACCGCACTCTACAACATGGAGGCGGGAAACTTTTTTCGACAGTGGCTGTTCTCGGTGCGGGACGGTTTCCGCGATGATCCGGAGGGAGGTTTCCCGGACATCGCACCCTATACGGGGTTTTTCCACGGCAGCGCTGGATGGACCGAGGCGGGCATTATCGTGCCCTGGAATGTGTGGCTGCACACCGGAGACCGGCGCGTGCTTACGGAGAACCTCCCGGCCATCCAGCACGCGCTCGAACTGATGGCCGCGCAGTCGCCCGATGGCATTCGCCGCAGCCCGGCAACTTATGGCGATTGGCTCTCTCCAGGCTTTGAGCGCGGCAAGTACCCACCGCGCTACGAACTTGTAGCCACAGCCTATTTCGCATTCGCTCTGGATCTCGCTGCCCGTATCGCGGATGTGCTCGGCCGCCCCGAACTAGCGGCCAGCAACCGCGCTCTCCGCGAACGAGTGCGCTATGCGTTTCAACGCGAATACATCGACAAGGACGGACGCGTGGCCGACGACGTGCAGACGTCATATCTGCTTACTCTTGCGTTCGATCTTGCGCCGCCTGAGCTGCGCAAATGTGTCGTCGGACATTTGGTCCGCACAATCGAAGAGAAGCACAATCACCTGGCGACAGGCTTCTTGGGTACACCTTTGCTTACACCTGTTCTGACTTCGATCGGCCGGGTCGATCTTGCCTATAGCATTTTGAAGCAAACCTCCTATCCGGGATGGTTGTACTCGATTGTGAACGGCGCGACTACGGTTTGGGAGCGTTGGGATAGCTGGACGCCCGAGAACGGATTTCACGAGGACGGCATGAATTCGTTCAATCATTACACCTACGGCTCAGTGGTCAGTTGGTTCTACGACACGATTGCCGGCTTGCAGCCGCTGCCCGAGGCTCCCGGCTGGAAGCGCATCCGTATCGCACCGCAGCCCGGCGGAGGGTTGACGCGCGCTGCCGCTCGGCTGCAAACGCCATATGGCGAAGCCTGCTCTGCCTGGAGAATCGATGAAGGACGCCTGCACCTGACGGTCGGGATACCGCCCAACACTGACGCCGAGGTCGTGTTGCCCGTGCAGGATGTGGCCGGGGTTCTTCTGGATGGCGCGTTGTTATCGCGTCACGATCTAGCCGTCGTCACCACTTGCTCCGATGGACGGGTTAGCATTACGTTGCCCAGTGGGCGCTATGAGTTCATTCTCGATGCGGCGATATGAAAGTGGAGATTGAGTGCGAGGTTGTCTTCTCGCTGCAAGCTGTGTACGTCATGATATCTAAACTCATCCACGGGACCTTCATTCAAACCCTTGGCCGCTTGCAGTTTTCTCTTGGTTTCGCAGCGGCTGGACTTGTATCGACTATCACAATGGAAGTGACAGCTGCTCCCGAAACTCTTGCCGTGCAGCCTGCGGCGCGATGGCAGAAGAACTTCTGGCCCGCTCATTGGATCACCGCATCAAATGCCCCGGCGAATGAATACGGGGTTTATCTATTCAGGAAGCGCTTTGCACTTCCGGATCGACCGGATCGATTTGTGGTCCATGTGACGGCAGACGCACGTTATCGGCTCTTCGTCAATGGCGAGTCGATTACTTACGGTCCGCAACGTAGTGACCGGTGGGTGTGGCGTTACGAATCTCTCGATTTGGCGGCGTGGCTGCGCGAAGGCGAGAATGTGATCGCCGTCCAGGTTTGCAGCTATGGCGAGCTGACACCGTACGCAGTCATCGGCGACCGGACGGGCCTGTTGGTTCAAGGCGATTCAGAGGTGGAGCAGCTGGTGAACACGGATGGTTCCTGGAAGGTCACGCGCGACGAGGCTTACAGCCCGATCGCTGTGACACTGAACACCTATATCGTGGTCGGTCCAGGTGATCGGGTGGCTGGCGCTGCGCATCCGTGGGACTGGGCGACGGTCGGGTTCGATGATCGTGCGTGGAGCGCAGCTCGGCCGCTTGGACCGGGCAACCCATCTGGTCTTGGCGCGGGAATCGACCATTGGCTGGCGCCGCGGACCATTCCTCTCATGGAGGAATCGCCTGTGCGATTTGCCCGCGTGCGGCGCGTCGACGGGATGCAGGTGCCGGAAGGATTTGTTCAGGGCAAGAGCCCACTTGACGTCCCTGCGCATGCACGCGTCTCGGTTCTGCTCGACCAGGATGTATTAACAAACGCGTTTCCTCAGCTTGTGGTTAGTGGTGGAAGTGGCGCAAAGCTGAAGCTGACCTACGCTGAGGCACTGATTGATGCCGACGGAAAGAAAGGGAATCGGGACGAGATCGATGGCAAGGACATTGCCGGCGTTGTTGATGAGTTCCTGCCCGACGGCGGTGACCGCAGGCGATTTACGACCCTGGCATTTAGAACCTATCGATATGTACAGCTCGACATTGAAACCGCGGATAGCCCCCTTCGAGTCGACGATCTCTTCGGCATGTTCACGGGCTATCCATTTGAAGAGCGAGGGAAGTTCTCCAGCGACGATCCGTCGCTGAGCAGGATCTGGGACATCGGCTGGCGTACGGCGCGGCTTTGCGCGGGCGAGACCTACTTCGATTGTCCGTACTATGAACAGCTTCAATATGTCGGTGACACACGACTGCAGGCATTGATCTCACTCTATGTGGCGGGCGATGACCGGCTGATGCGAAACGCGATCGAGCTCTATGACCGGTCACGTCTTTCGGAGGGCCTGACGCAAAGCCGCTATCCCTCGACCATTCCGCAGGTGATAAACACGTTTTCGCTTTTCTGGATAGAAATGGTGCACGACTTTTGGATGCATCGCGCGGATGAAGACTTCGTGCGGGAGTGCCTGCCCGGCATCGAGGCCGTGCTGGGATGGTTCGAGCGGCGAGTCAACGCGCAGACGAATCTGCTCGGACCGCTCGACTATTGGACATTTGTCGACTGGACGGACGAATGGCCGTGGAACACGGCGCTCGGAGCCGGCGGCGAGCCGCCTGGGGCGCGCGAAGGTGGTTCGAGCATAGTCTCGCTGCAATTGGCGGGCACGTTGGCGCACGCCGCTGAGATTCATCAGGCCTTCGGTCGCAAAGAGCAGGCGATGCGCTACGAAAAGTTGTCCGCCCAATTGCGCGCGGCGGTGATGCGCACGTGTTGGGATGAATCGCGAGAACTCGTTGCCGACACGCCGGCGAAGACATCGTTCAGTCAACACGCGAACGCTCTCGCAGTGCTCGTAGGAGCCATCGAGGGCGATGCTGGCGATCTGATGCGCCGCGTACTGGCGGACAAATCGCTGGTGCAGTGCTCCAGCTATTTTCGCTTCTATCTGCTCAGGGCGATGAAGCAGGCGGGGCTTGGAGATGATTACTTGGCTCAACTTGGTCCATGGAGGACAATGCTCGAGCGCGGTTTGACGACCTTTGCGGAGACGCCGGACCCGACACGCTCCGACTGCCATGCGTGGAGTGCGTCGCCGGTTTACGAGTTTCTCGCGACTGTTTGCGGCGTGGAGCCGACTTCGCCGGGCTTCTCGACGGTTCGCATCGAGCCGTTCCTTGGGCCGCTGCGGAAGGCGGAAGGCATGGTGCCACATCCGCGCGGGGAGATTCATGTCGCTTTCTCGCGCGACGACGAGCGGCTGAGTGCGCGCGTGAAGCTGCCGCCCGGAACGTCCGGTCACCTCGTTTGGAACAACCAAATGGTGCCGCTACGGGAAGGCGAACAAAAGGCGGTCCTGGATGGATCTCAATGAGAGCAGGGAATTGGTGAGCCGGCAGGATTGTGCCGGCAGGTCACCCCGCAGGCCGAAGCTTCAATTCTGTAACGCAATCCAACTAGCGCAATGTACTATTCTATTCGATTAATGTCTTTCATCTTGATGGTCGGGCTCGTTGTTTGCACGGCGGGAGTCTCCCACGAAAAACCCAGATATATCGTGCTGACCGATCTCTCGAACGAACCTGACGATGAGGAGTCTCTCGTGCGGTATCTTGTCTACTCCAACGAGTTTGATACGGAGGGACTGATCGCAACAACTTCTACGCATCTAAAGCAGAATCCCCGCGAGGATCTTATCCGGCGACAGCTTGCGGCCTATGCCGAAGTCAGGTCCAATCTCTCACAGCATGCACCTGGCTTTCCAGCGGCGGAGAGCTTGCTCGCGGTTACTGGAGCCGGCCAGAAGAACTATGGCATGGCCGATGTTGGATCAGGTAAAGGCACATTCGGTTCAGAGCGGATTATCGAGGCGGTGGACAGGGTTGATGACCGGCCGCTTTGGATTGGCGTCTGGGGTGGTGCCAATACACTTGCACAGGCGCTCCACGACGTTCGCGAGTCTCGCACCGGCACCGAACTGGCGAAGTTCGTTTCGAAGTTGCGTGTCTACAGTATCTCCGATCAGGACGACGCAGGGCCCTGGTTGAGGCGAGAGTTCCCGGATCTGTTTTACATCGTATCGCCAACATCGCCGCACTGGATGGAGTATTACCGTGCCACATGGACAGGGATTTCGGGGGATCGTCAATTTCGGACGGGCGTCCGGCACAAGTTCGATATGGTGGACAATCCATGGCTGGAGCAGCATGTCATCAAGGGCCACGGCCCTCTCGGAGCACTTTATCCTCCGCTCGCCTACATCATGGAGGGCGACACCCCGTCGTTCCTTGGCTTGATCGATCGTGGTCTTGGATGGGAGATCAGTCCGGCTCATGGTGGTTGGGGCGGCAGATACGCGCTTTTTCAACCTTCCGGGGAAGTTCGACCCATCTGGACGGAGACCTTCTGGAGTCGCGACACGGTGACGGCGGACAATGGCCTCACCGAAACCTCGAATCAAGCCACTATCTGGAGATGGCGTGAGCACTTCCAGAATGATTTTGCAGCACGGATGGATTGGTGCGCGGCCGATGTATTCGCGAAGGCAAACCACAACCCACGTGCTGTGCTGAATGCAGATGAATCTACAGATATCATCACGCTTACTGCAAGACATGGGTCTACTGTAAAGCTATCCGCCGAAGGGACACACGCAGGTGATGAGAGGCAAGAGGTGCAAGTAACGTGGTGGATCTACAATGAAGCCGGCAACTCCGTCGGTGCGAGATTGACCGAAACCAGGGGGATGCACACCGAAGTGGAGATTCCGACGAAGTTGACGAAGGTGAATTCCGAAGCGTCGGAAAAGGAGGTACACGTCATCCTTCAGGCAGAGGATGACGGCGTACCGCGCTTGTTTGCCTACCGGCGTGCGATCATTCGAGTCGAGCCTTAAAGAAACGCGCTTCCATTGGATTTAACAGCTATCCAGCAACCGTATAGTTGCAGACTTCCGGCCTGTATCGCCTAGCCAGCATGAACGATCTGACTGCCACTTCTCCCCGTCCTGACGCGGCAATGCACTTTGGAAAGCTGAGTCTTTTGGAGAAACTCGGTTTTGGGGCGGGCGACCTTGCTTCGAATCTGCTCTTTCAGACGTTCAACATGTTCCTGCTCTTCTTCTACACCGACGTGGTGGGGTTGAGCGCAGGGGCCATCTTCTGGATCTTTCTGGTCGCGAAACTCTGGGACATGATCAACGACCCGATGATGGGCGCGATCGCCGACCGCACCCACACGCGCTGGGGGCGCTATCGCCCTTACATCTTCGCCCTGGCCATACCCTACGGCGTGAGCGCCTATATGCTCTTCATGGTGCCTGACATGTCGGACCTGGCCAAGGTCTTCTACTGCGGCGCGACCTACATCTTCGCCACGATGATGTATACAGGGGTCAATATTCCGTATTGCGCGTTGATGGGGGTCATCACCCCTGACGTGCAGGAGCGTACGAGCGTATCCCAATACCGCTTCTTCATGGCGTTCGTCGGGGGCTGGATGATCAATACGTTCACCCTGCCGCTCGTGCGCCTCTTGGGCAACGACACGAGTTCCGACACCTACAACGCGACCGTCGGCTACGATCCGGTGGCTGGCTATCCCGCGACCATGATGATCTTTGGAATTCTGTCGGCACTCCTCTTTTTCATGACCTTCTTCATGACGAAGGAGCGCGTGGTGCCTGTGGCCAGGGAGAACTCGCCCTTCAAGGATGACATGAAGGACCTGATGCGGAACTACCCGTGGATCATCCTGTTTATCTCTGCGGTACTCTATCTCGCCCACCATGCGATACGCAATGGGGCAATGCTCTACTATCTGAATTACTATGTGGCCGACTCAGGTCGCGTGCTTTTCACTCTGAACTTCGGATTTTTTGAGCTGGAGGCGACTCGCGTGGTTTTGTTCATGTCAGCTGGATCCCTCTGCGCGATCTTCGGGGTGCTTCCCGTCCAATATCTGGTTCGCCGAATTGATAAACGCACCCTGTATGTGTTCGTTTTGATGATCCAAGGCCTTGCGGAGGGGCTTATCTATTTTGCGCCAAAAGAGAGCTACAATCTGATTTTCGCGCTTCACTTGCTGAGCAATCTGGTTGGCGGAGCGGGGCCGGTCATCGTTTTCGCGATGTATGCGGATGTCGCCGACTATTCTGAATGGAAGACTTCGCGCCGCGCCACAGGGCTTATCATCGCGACGATCCTATTTGCCTTCAAGGGCGGGCTCTGGGTGGGGGCCCAGATTTTGACCGGCGTGCTTGCGTCCATCGGCTATACCAAGGCAACGGCCACCGAACCGCACATCCAGCAGTGGATTGTGCTGCTCTTCACCTGGATACCAGCGGCCATGACGATCGCGGCCGGGTTGCTGCTTCTCAGGTACACGATCACGGACAAGCTGATGATGCAGATCGAGGTCGAACTCGAGGAGCGTAAACTCGCGCGCGCCTGAGCGAGGTCGCTGGACTTCTCAGAGATCTCCCTCTTTCGCTATGAACTCTTTCGGAACCGCAGGTGACCCGTCGTCTCCTTCGGGCTCTTTGTGCGGGACTGGCTCCGAGGGGCAGCGCAAAGCTGATCGGGGCAATGGCTGCTATCTCAATCCAATCGTTTCCGGCGATCGACCTGATCCGTCGATTCTGAAGCTCGGCGACGACTACTACCTGGTGCACTCCACGTTCGAGAGTGTTCCTGGCTTGTTGATTTGGCATTCGAAGGATCTGGTCAACTGGGAACCGGTTTGTCCCGCACTTTGGCGGCATGTGGGAAGTGTTTATGCCCCGGACCTGGTATTTCACGATGGCCGGTTCTATATCTATTTCCCCGCCGTGGGCCGGGACGGGATTACAAACATGGTCGTTTATGCGGATGAGATCGACGGGCCCTGGAGTGATCCCGTCGACCTGCGAATCGGCCGTATTGATCCGGGGCATGCGGTTTCTCCGGATGGGAGACGCTTCCTGTTTATGAGCGATGGTTTTTTGGTTCCTCTTGCTGACGACGGACTCAGTGTGACGGGCCCTGCCGAGAAGGTCTATAGCGGATGGAAGTATCCAGAGCACTGGGTTGTCGAGACATTCGCGCTCGAAGGTCCCAAGATCACGTGCCGCGGCGACAGGTACTATATGCTGGTGGCGCAGGGAGGCACGGCGGGTCCGCCGACAAGTCACATGGTGGTGATGGCGCGATCAAAAGCGATCCAAGGTCCCTGGAAGAATTCGCCGCACAATCCAGTTGTGCGGACGAGCAGCGCCAGCGAGAAGTGGTGGTCTCGCGGACACGGAACGCTGGTCGAGGGACCTGATCGGAAGCAGTGGTACCTCGTGTATCATGGCTATGAGAATGGTTACCTCAGTCTTGGCAGGCAGACCTTGTTGGAGCCCGTGAAGTGGACTCCTGATGGATGGCTGAAGTCCGCCGGCTACGATGTGGGAGCGTCGATCCCGATGCCCGCGGGCGGTTCGGCTGTGCAGCACGCTTGGCCCCTTTCGGATGACTTCCGGACCAACCGAATCGGGACGCAGTGGACGTTTTATCAGCCCACCAGCGGGATCGAGCAGCGCTACCGTTTCGAGGAAGGTGCGCTGGTTCTGAAGGCATTTGGCTCCTCGCCGAAAGATTGTTCGCCACTGACCATGATCTGTGGCGATCATGGCTATGAAGTAGAAGTCGATGTGGAGGTAGATGAAAAGTCGACCGGTGGGCTCCTGCTGTTCTACAGTCCGCGACTTTTCACGGGTCTTGGCTTTTCTGAAGATGCATTGGTCGAATATTGGAGAGGCGACGTCACAGAGCATCGGAAACCCGAATCAATAGAGCGACGGGTCGCCATTCGGATACGCAATGATCGTCACATTGTGACGATATGGTACAGCGCTGATCGCGAGCGCTGGACGAAGCACTCGAACCAGTATGACGTTTCAGGCTATCATCACAACACAGCCGGAGGCTTCTTGAGTCTGCGACCGGCATTGTTCGCTTCTGGATCGGGTCAAGTGCGATTTAGGAAGTTCAGGTACTGTGCCGTTTGCTAGATGTCCGACTTTGCCGATGAATGAATCACGGTGCAGTCAAAACGGCGGGTGGTGATCAAAGGTGCTGATGGCTTTCCTTCGCGCGCTTCCCGACGCGCGATAGCAGCGTGTTTCTTGGCTGTGGGACTGGATGTGAAAGATGATCGATTTCAGTGTAATCGGCGCAGACGAGATGATCAGCGCACAGCGACCGAAATGGTCGGCCCTGGCGGGTACGGTCTGGTATGTGAACGCTGGCCGCATTGTCGCACGTCGGTGTCCTCGCGAACTCGCAGATCGCATCAACTTGTTGATGTGAGCGAGCGTCTTCTGCGTGATGGCCTGCACGACAAGGACTTCGAGTGCAGCGCGAGGCACAATCTCGGGTGTTGCCACAACGAGTTGTGGACAAGGAAATTGCGCACGGACATTCGCCCCCGAATGGTGTGTGGTCAGCCGAGGTCTCGATAAGGATTTACGTTTTTCTCTTGATTTCTTGACTCGAATAGGAAACGTTTCCTGTCTGACGCCCTTTGCCACGTGTGCCCCCCTTGGGCGCCTTCGCATCCATTGCAATGCAACGGCGGGGGGTCACGCGCCCACCTCGCTCTCTCAGTCCTCAAACCAGTAACCCCAAAATGAAGAATCGTACATCAGAACGCGTCATCTTGATCCTGGCCGCAATCGGCGTTGCCAGCAGTCAGAGCTTGCCGGGGCAGACGGCCGCGGCAAGCAGTCCATCAAGACAGCAGGCAGCCTCTACAAACGAGGAGAATAGCGACGATGATCTCATCATGCTTGGCGAATTTGTTGTCACGGGCACACAGATTCGCGGTGTCGATCCAGTCGGAACCCTGCCCACCCGAATTGGCGAGGTCGAGATCGACCTGACCGGTGCCCTGAACACCAACGAGCTCCTGGCAACGGTCCCCGCTGCTGGAATGTTTAACACTCTACCACAAGGCAGTGGTGATCTGGCCGTCACCAGCCCGCAAGTGACATTGCGAGGCCTTGGCATTGGATCGACGCTTCTGCTGGTCAACGGGAATCGTCTGGCAGGTATGGGATATCTGACGACGACTGGCGATATCTCCTTTATTCCGCCCAGTATGATCGAGAGCGTCGAGATCGTTACAGACGCCGCCTCGGCCGTCTATGGTGCGGACGCTGTTGGTGGGGTCGTCAACGTCATCACGAAGAAGCGCTATGAAGGAGCGGGCGTCGAGGCGCACTACGGCACCGGAGATCGCTACTACACATGGGATATCAACGTGAACAAGGGATGGGAGTGGGGCAATGGGTCAGCCATGCTTGCCTACACCCACAACGAACGCGATGCCATCCTGGGATTGGAGCGTGACTACTTTTCGATGGACCATACGGCGAAGGGTGGGTCTGATTTCCAACTTTATACAGGAGGTTCCATCCTGCTCGAGGGCGACTATTACAACCTGGCGACGAGCGAGCCAGGCGGCGTTCTGCTTGACGCCGAAAAGTACGCGTCACTCTATCCGAAACAAAGCCAGGACAGTGTGTTCGTTGGTTTTGAGCACAAGTTCAACGACTCGTTCGAAATGAACGGGAGTGGCTTCTGGACCCAACAGAACAACACCTACTATCGACCGACTCGGGAGTTCAATGGCACAATCAATAATACGAACCCGTTCTTCAGACCGATTGAGGATGAAACGGAGCATCAGGTCCTTGGAAACTTCTCCGAGTTTACGGGGAGGAACTCGTATTTGGCGGAAACTGACCTGGAAGGAATGGGTGTGATGCTCGAGGGCGTCGTGAAGCTTCCCGGCGAATGGGCTCTGCATCTGCCCACAAACTTCCAATACACCCATGCCATCGGCACGAATCACAGCGGAAGCCTCAGCCTGGCTACCAATGCGCTCGCGGGAACGACCGTTGATACCGCTCTGAATCCCTACAACCTGCTGGCCAGCAATCGCGATGTCTTAAGTAGTATCGTGAATTTTGGAACGGTAAACAATGGTAAGCAGCTCCTCTCGACCATCAAAGCGGTGGCTGACGGACCGGTTGTTCGGCTTCCTGGTGGCATGATTCGGGCCGCGGTCGGAACCGAGTGGGGATACAGCAGCCTCGATGTCAGCATCACCGACGGACAGTTGCGCGGAAACGGTGGGTTGACCAATTCAGCCCGGGGCGACCGCACCAATCTCTCGGCATTTGCTGAAGTCGTTGTTCCCTTGGTTGGCAAAGAGAACGGCAAGACAGGAGTTCGTCGACTCGAAGTCGCCTTGTCCGGACGTGTTGATAACTATAGCGACTTCGGTTCCACGACAAACCCGAAGCTCGGATTGACCTATGCGCCGACTGAGGATTTGAGTTTGCGCGCAAATTACGGGACTTCGTATGTGGCCCCAAGTCTTGCCGACACGACCGGGGCGGCGGACTCGCGTGCTGTGTACATTCCGATCAGTCCTTGGACGGCACCTGGTGACGAGGACCAATTTGGAAGGCCGACTGTCATCATTGCGGGGGGGAACCCGGCTCTCGAACCGCAAAAGGGAAAGTCGGGGTCAATCGGCTTGGACTGGACACCAAAATCTATCGATGGGCTTACCGTCAGCCTTACATACTGGAAGACGAGGTATTCGAATCGAATCGGAATCGCTCCGATTTTCAATCCCTCGGTGTTCTACACCAATCCCTCGCTCGAACGCTATTATGAGTTCGACCCTGATCTGGATTCCCTCATTGAATTTATCGGAGGTCGCAGACTGGAGAATGATTGGGATCCTGCCCAGGTCATCGCTTCAGGGAACATTCCCTATGTCGTGGTCGACGCAACCCGGCATAATTTCGGCAAGCTTGACACCGATGGTGTGGACGTTGCGGTTTCCTACAGCAGACGGTTCGACTTTGGCGTTGTTCATGCCGACGCATCGGCGACCAAAACCTTCTCGCGCGATACACAGGCCCTGGATAGGGATCCGTGGGCAGACGAACTCAGATCTGCTTCTGATTTAAATCTGATGTTCTCGGCAGGCATGGGCATGGGAGCGTTCGACTCCAATATTGCTCTCAGGCATACTTCGGGTTTCGATGTCTTCTCGGATCCCACGCAATCAAGTGTCGATTCGTTTAACGTGATCGACCTCCACTTCAGCTATGACTTGGACGATTTGGCCGATTGGAGCAGCAACATGAAAATCACGCTAAACATCAACAATGTGTTTGATGAGGACCCGCCATATTACAACCAGTCGATCTCTGGTGTGACCACTGGCGTAGGAAATACGCCTACTGGAACAGGTACTGTCGGCCGGCTGTTTGTCATCGGCGTCGAAAAGCGATTTTAGTCGTTTGGGGTGATCGACAATTGGCGGCCCCGACGAATCGAAGGGGCCGCCATGATTGGAAAAGAGATGGAAGCGACATTGAACGGACATGATCGGGGCGCTCGTTGACTATTCCTCAACCATGAACAGGTGTCGGGCGGTGATCTTCTACTTCGTTGCGTTGAGTTCTTGTGTGGCTGAGTCCCGCGAGATCTTCGTCGCAAAGTACGGTGCGGACACGAGTTCCGGCGATGCGGAGAGTCCGTTTCTCACCATTCAGCGGGCGGCCGACGTGGCCCATCCTGGCGACACGATTACCGTGCGCGCTGGTGTTTATCGGGAGCGGATCGATCCGCCACGGGGCGGTGCATCGGAGGCTCAGCGCATCGTGTATCGCGCCGAACCTGGTGCGGATGTGCGGATCGTAGGCTCAGAGCGCGCAGCCGATTGGGAACGCGACGGTGACCATTGGCGCGCGGTGTTGCCCAGGTCGTTCTTTGGTTCGCTCAATCCTTTCGCGACATTGGTGCGACACCCAAAGTTTGTGAAAGGCGACAATGACGATGGTTGGGGTTGGCTGCGCTATGGGAGGTGGGCTCATTTGGGCGACGTTTATATCAATGGGGAGGGACTCACGGAGCAGGAAACGGATGCTGGGCTGGCATCCCCGTTGACATGGCGCGCTACCGTCGATGAGGAGGGGGCCACGACGATCACTGCGAACTTTGGCGACAAGGATCCGAACGCGGAGTGCGTTGAGGTCAATGTTCGCCCGACCGCGTTTTATCCGAGCAAGCCTGGCCTCAGCTTTATCACGCTGCAGGGATTCACGATCATGCACGTTGCGTGTCATTGGGCGCCGCCGATAGAGGAGCAGGTGGCCGCGGTCGGTCCAAACGGCGGCCATCACTGGATCATCGAGGACAACACGATTCTCTACGCCAAAGGCGTTGGCATTTCGCTGGGTGTGCCGTCGGGGCCGGCGGATCACGAGTCGTCAGGCCATCATATTGTCCGGAGTAACATGATTATGCGCTGTGGGCAGGCTGGCATAGTCGGTCACGGCTGGAGCAGTCGTTCCACGATCTCGCGCAATTCGATCGAGGAGATCAACTACCGACGTGAGTTTGGCGGTGCAGAAACTGGAGGGATAAAGTTCCACCACGCTCACGATACGATCATAGAGAACAACCTGATCCGAAAGATCTGCACGCTTGATCCGCAAACCTCCAACGGTGACGGCATATGGTTGGATGCGGGAAACTACGAAAACGTGGTGCGCAACAACGTGATTCTGGAAGTGGAGGGGAACGCGATTCTAATGGAGGCAAATTGGGTCGGGGCCAATTACATCGAGAACAACGTTGTTATCGGCAGTCGACTCGCAACGTATTCCGCGTGCGATACGGTATGGAGGTACAATCTGTTCGTCGACGCCCCTGGCGTCTGGGTGAACCAGGATGACCTGGGGAGGCCGCCTGTAGGAGGGGCTGTTTGGTACAAGAACATCTTTATCAGACGTGGCGTCGCAGAAGGTCCTGATTCGACGCATGAAAACCTCTATCTCGGCGGAGCGCAACCGCGGGATGATGAACCGAACGCGGTGGTGATGTTGGCCGACCCGCACTTCATGATCGACCTGGACGACGAGCAGGTAACGGTGAGTTTCGACATCGATCCCGCGTCGTTTCACGAACTGCGTGGCAAGGCAGGCGAGGGGATCGATTTCTACGGCAACCAGCGGGGATCGGATGATTTCGTGTATGGCCCCTTTGCAAACGTGGTGCCTGGCCGGAATGTCATGCACGTGTTTCGATACAGCGACCGTCATGCGCTGGTCCGAAAAGTACTGCTTCGAGCGACCGACGAGTAGATGAGATGGAGCCCTAGAGGAGGGAGAAACGATGATAAAGTGCTTAAAGACATTGCTGCCGCATCTTATCCTCAGCTGCCTGTGCTGTGCGGGGAGTAAGGAGGGTGTGGGTCGCTTCCATGAGAAATTTGATGGCGGGTGGAAGTTCTACAAGGGAGAACTCACGGGCGCAGAGGATCCTTCCTTCAACGACTCCGACTGGAGGACACTGCAGTTGCCGCACGATTGGAGCATCGAAGACTTCACACCTGATTCGTTGCCGGAAGAGCTGGCGGAATTGTCGGTCGTGAAAGGACAATGGCATTTTAAGAAGGGAGATGACGGCGCCTACGCCGATGCTGACTATGATCATGGCGACTGGCAAGTGGTGCGACTCCCTGCAGCGTGGGAGGATCATTCGAACTACCAAGGGATAAAGATCTATGGGTGGTATCGGCGTGAGATCGCGATTCCGGAAAAGCTGAGGTCCGCTCCTTTCTATTTGCTGCTGGGAAGAATCGGCGACGTTGACGAGACCTACTTGAATGGCCGACTGATAGGAAAGTCTGGTTCGGCAGAGCCGATTTTCGATGCGGTCCCTTACTTGTCCAGGCGCTACAAGGTGACGCCGAATATGTTGGGGGACAGGAACGTCGTCGCGGTGAGGGTATATAACGGCTGGAACGAAGGAGGAATCATTGCGGAAAACGAACCGGTCCGATGGAGCGGTCCTTTTTATTCCCTGGCTGCTGGGGGAACCTCCACAGCCTTCACCGTGGGCGGCACGGGATGGTACCGTAAGGCATTTACGGTTCCGGATAGCTGGGAGGGCAAACATGTAAGATTGACGTTTGAGGGCGTTTACATGGATGCGGATGTATGGGTGAATGGACACCATCTGGGAAATCATCCGTACGGTTATACAGAGTTCAGTTATGATCTAACTCAGTACCTTCGTCCGATCGGAG
>Ga0214472_10002758_pt1 | contig 18728 bp, 15 predicted proteins | sample RVTome_6_FD_207662 | JGI IMG/M metagenome (GOLD analysis project Ga0214472, IMG submission 207662) | Soil microbial communities from uranium-contaminated site in the Upper Colorado River Basin, Wyoming, United States - RVT140D175 | ecosystem: Environmental > Terrestrial > Soil > Contaminated >...
ACCTCGATCACATGGCGCAATTTACCATTGATCTGCTCGATTCCCATTACAAGCAGTTCCAGGTTTACAAGGAGGACAAGAAAAAAACCATCCAGGAAGAGATGAAGACCCTGACCAACCTGGCCTATAGTCTGGTCGAATCGCAGCAGCATTCCTACGCAAAGGGCCAGGCCGATCTGGCTTCGGCCAAGGCGGCGGCCATCAAGGCCTTGAAAAGGGTCAATATCGGAGAATCGGGATATATCTATGCCATGACCAGCAAGGGCCGTTTGGTGGCTCATATTGCCCGGGAAGGCGAAAATATTTACGATGAACGGGATGAGGACGGTCATTATTTCATTCGCGCCATGTGCCAGAAGGCGGTGGCCTCAAGACCGGGGCAGGTTCTGTATACGGTTTACCCCTGGCGCAATGAAATTCTCGGGGACCTCGCTCCGCGGAAAAAAATAGTGGCCTACCGCTATTTTCCTGAATGGGACTGGATTATCGCCACTGGCAGCTACCTTGAAGAAACCTATGAAGATATTGAGTTTGAAAAACGTTCTTTTATCGAACTTAAAAACAGGATCAAGCACAAAAGGGTCGGCACGACCGGTTATATTTACACTCTTGATGGCACCGGCCAGCTGACCATTCATTTGGAACAGGAAGGCGAGAACCTCTTCGATGCCCAGGATACCAAGGGTCATTTCTTTATCCGGGAAATGGTCGAGAACCAAAACGGCTGGATTCGCTACCTCTGGCAGAACATCGGTGAGCCGGAACCGCGGATGAAGCTCGTCCGCTATCGCTATTTCAAACCCTGGAACTGGATCGTCGCCGTCGGTTCCTATGAAGACGAGTTTTACCGGGAAGCCAACCTGATCAAAAGACACATTTTATCCAGCATGATGATCCTCACCCTTTTGGTCGGTACCGTCGCCGTCTTTCTTGTCTGTCTGGCCGCAAAGCGATTGACCGACCCGATCAATAATTTGATTCTGGCGATGCGCCAGGTAAAAAGCGGCAACCTCGATGAACGCATGGAGATCCGGACAGGGGATGAACTGGGTGAACTGGCGACCCACTTCAATCGCATGACGGAGATTATCAAGCAGAACCATGACATCGAGACCACCCTGGCCCAACAGGGCAAAATGGCCTCCCTCGGCGTTCTTGCTTCCGGGGTGGCTCACGAAATCAACAATCCCCTGGGCGTAATTCTCGGCTATGCGGCCTATCTTGAGGGTAAACTCAAGGAGGACGATCCGAATTTTCGCTTCATTCATGAGATCAAGCAGGAAAGCAAGCGTTGCAAAAAAATCGTACAGGATCTGCTCAGTTTCGCTCGAATTCCCAAACCCGTTTTTGCGGAAACCGATATCAACAAACTGCTCCATCAGATTGTCGATTTTGCCGCCAACCATGCGGTAATGCAGAACGTTGTGGTGAAGAAAGATTTTGCAGAAGGCTTGCCTCCCATCAGGGTGGACGGCGATCAATTGCGGCAGGTGGTGATCAACCTGATTCTCAACGCCGGTCCCGCGATGCCGAACGGAGGAGAAATCATTGTTCAAACCCGGCAGGAAAATGCCGACGGGATTCAACTCATTGTCCGGGATACCGGGACCGGCATCGCGCCGGAGCATCTGGACAAGATTTTCGAGCCCTTTTTCACTACCAGGAAAAAAGGTACCGGTCTGGGGCTTGCCATTACCCGCCAGATCCTTTTGCTGCATCAGGGCAGCATTTCGGTCAGCAGCGAAGTCGGCGTGGGGACTACCTTCACGGTCCGGTTGCCGATTCGCCAGGAGAAATATCTGAATGCCGGATAAAAAAAGAATCCTGCTGATAGATGACGATGAAGGAATGTGCCGGATGATGAAGGACATTCTGCTCGACAGCGGTTACGCGGTGAAAGCGTACACCCGGTCCGTCGAAGCAGTAGAGGCCTTTCGGGCCGGTCACTTCGATCTGGCCGTCACCGACATCAAAATGCCCGAAATGGATGGTTTGGAGGTGCTGGGGCGTCTCAAGGAAAAAGAGCCCGGGTTGCCGATAATCATCATTTCCGCTTTTGCCACCCTTGAGACTTCGATTGAGGCCCTGCGGCGCGGCGCCCACGATATGGTCACCAAACCCTTTGAACCGGACGAACTCCTCTACCGGATCAAGAACGCCTTGCGCCATAAGCAGTTGCTGACGGAGAACAGCGAACTGCGCGTCGAACTGGCAGGCCGTTTCGATTTCAAAAAAATCATCGGCAGCTCCGACGCCCTTAATAACGTCCTGGAAACAGTGAAAAGGGTCGCCATCCGCGATACCTCGGTGTTGGTTTCCGGCGAGTCCGGTACAGGCAAAGAGCTGATTGCCCAGGCCATCCATTACAACTCACCGCGCAAGAACCAGAAGTATCTCGCCATCAACTGCGGAGCCCTGCCGGGGTCCGTGCTGGAGGGCGAGCTGTTCGGCTACAAAAAGGGCGCCTTTACCGGTGCCAACGAGAGCCGCAAGGGATTACTCGAGGAAGCGGATGGCGGCACCCTGTTTCTGGATGAAGTGGGCAATCTGCCGATCAATGTCCAGAAACTGTTGCTGCGGTTTTTACAGGAGCAGGAGTTCCGGCGCATCGGCGACAATACCTCCATCAAGGTGGATGTGCGGATCGTTTCGGCCACCAATGCCGATCTGCAGGAAGGTTGCCGGACCGGGGAGTTCCGCGAGGATCTTTATTATCGATTGAATGTGTTCAATATCCATCTGCCGCCCCTGCGCGAGCGACCGGAAGATATCGCCCTGCTGGCGGCCCATTTCATCAAGCTGCAAAACCAGAAATTCGCCACCCAGATCAAGGGGCTCACTGTCGAAGCGGCCCAGGCGCTGGCAGCCTATGCTTGGCCCGGCAATGTCCGGCAACTGCGTAACGTCATTGAAGCCTGCATGGCCATGGAAGACAGCGACCTTCTCACCCTGCCGGTATTGCGTCAGTTCATCGAGGTCGGGACGGGGGGGGCTGGAGCGGAGCCCGCCATGTCCTCTTCGCCGGCAGCCCCCTGGGAGGACGATTATGCCGCCTCCCTGGCACGCTTCGAAATGGAGTACCTCAAGCAACTCCTGCAAAATGCCGGCGGCAACATCGAAGCGGCGGCAAAAGCGGCCGGCATGAACATGGCCACCATCTATCGGAAAATTAAAAAGTACGACCTGAGCAAGGAAGACTACTGACCAAGTGGGGATTTTTTGCAATTATGCAAAAAATTCCCCAGCCTTTGCATTCATGCAAAACGGCAGGCGGCCGCGGCGACGCGCGGTAGCTGACCATCAAATAGGAACAAACGCCCAGTTTCAGGGCCATAGACGGGCTTCCGACGACGAGGAGCCCGTTTTTTTATGGCCCGCCGGGTTTTTGCAGCGCTGCAAAAGATTCAAGATGGAGATCCGCCGGCAAGACCTCTGACTATATATAACTCCTCGAAATAACACGTTTTTTCAACTTTTATCGGAGCCGCATGCGTCTTGGTATGGGCCTTGCTCAACCCCCAGCATGAAAGTTACTCCTTTCAGGCCTTGGGCTGCGTCGATTCTTGTTGAGGGACAGGATCCTCCTGGCTCCATGCCACTTTTACCCTCCGGCCATCGGCTGCCGATGGCCGGAGGGTTGAATCCGGCATTAACCTCAGCTGCCGGCAGATAACCTGGCTCATTCCACGGGCTACTCGCTTTTTCAATAGGGTAGCCTGAGATCAATTAGGCTGCAGATTGCCCTGTCATTTCTAACATCGATGCAAGAGGAGAAAACTGTCATGCAACCCGGAATACAAACAATAAAAAACCGCGGCGTACAGGTTGTCGTTGCCGGACTTGGGATCAACCTGGCGCTGGGCATTCTTTACGCTTACAGCATGCTCAAAGGGGAAATCAAGCACCTGTTTCCCGGCGCCGGAGACCCTTATGCGACAGCTTGCCTCGCTTTCTCCTTGTCGATGATTATCGGTGGCAAGATGCAGGATAAGGTTGGCCCGCGATTGACCGCCATTCTTGGTGGCCTGCTGGTAGGTGTCGGCTTCCTGGTTTGCTCCCAGACCTCAAACTACTGGGGATGGATCGTCGGATTCGGAATTCTGGCCGGCCTTGGTATCGGCTTCGGCTATTCCGCTGCGACACCTCCGGCCCTGAAATGGTTTTCGCCTGCAAAAACCGGGCTGATCGCCGGTATTGTCGTATCCGGTTTTGGTATCGCTCCCGTTTATCTGGCTCCGGTTTCCCAGTACCTGCTGGGTCATTACGGACTGCATACGACCATGCTGATTTTAGGGGTGGCCTTTATCGTTATCGTTTGCGGGATGTCGATGCTGCTGTGCAACCCGCCTTCCGGATTTTCTCCGGCGGCGAAAGAATCCGCGGGCACCGCCAAGGCGGCATCGTACAAAGATGCAGGACCGGCCGAGATGCTCAAGGACGGGCGCTTCTATACCCTGTGGCTGACCTTCTTTATAGGTGCCGGCGCCGGGCTGATGGTGATTGGCAGTATCGCTGGGATCGCCAAACAGAGCATGGGAGAACTGGCGTTTATCGCCGTCGCGGTAATGGCCCTGGGCAATGCCTCAGGACGCATTATCGCCGGCATCCTGTCTGACAAAATCGGGCGTGCCACGACTCTGATCATAATGCTGACCATTCAGGCAGCGCTGATGTTCGCTGCGATACCGGTTGTGTCCGGCTCAGGTTCCGGAGCTATTCTGACCACACTGTTGGCGACTTTTATCGGATTCAACTATGGCACCAACCTGTCCCTTTTCCCCTCTTTTGCCAAGGATTACTGGGGCGCAAAAAACTACGGCATGAACTTCGGCATCCTTTTTTCCGCCTGGGGAGTCGGCGCTTTTGTGCTGGTGAAGGTTTCAGCGGTGCTTAACACTAAATATGGCAGCATGGAAAGTTCCTTTATGGTGGCCGGTATTATGCTTTTGGTCGGCGCCCTGATGGCCGTGTCCTTGCGGCCGAAAAAAGTTGCCGTACCGGTTGTCAAACCGATCTTTGTCGAGGAAGAGGATCTGGTTCTGCAGAACGTCCGCGACTAATCCTCAACCACTCTGTTGTTCCTTCAATCACGGCCAGCTCTCCAACGGGGAGCTGGCAGTGATGTTGCGGGAGGCCTCATGCAAGTTTCCTCATCGCCCGTGTCTTCTCCCGAATTACCCGGCCCGGCACTTGTGGCCCTCGCCCTGTCCCTGATCATTTACCTGCTCAGCCTGCTGGCCCCCTACAGACCTCCGATATTGCTGACCGGAATCGTTCTTGTCTGTGGCGCTGCGGTGCAACTGATGTACGGCCTCTTCAGCCGGCAGCGGGAAGATACCCGACCGGCGGCGATCTTGCTTCCCTTCGGCATCTTCTGGCTTTCTTTGGTCAGCTATGATGTTTTCCCCGAACTCGGCCTCGGCCGCCATCCCGGCGCCATCACGATGTTTTCCTACTTGAGTCTCTGGGGTTTGTTTGTCGCAATCCTGTTTCTCGGGAGTTTCCGTAGAAGTCTTGCCGTACGGCTTCTCTGGGGAACACTGATGTTCTCCCTGCTGTCATTATCGATGAACCATCTTCGGGATGATCGGGTTTTCCTGCTTCTTGGTTGTCTCTCCGGTTTTGTAGCCTCTGTGACCGCGGTTTATATCGCTGCGGCCCAAGCTGTCAACCAGCGCCGGAGGTGTGAAATTGTGCCTCTTGGGCGCTGGCGCGGTCTGGCCGAAGAGGACAGCAATTGAAAGGCTTGTAAAAAGCCCCCTTTTCAGCTACTTTCCAAAGTGGATGGCGTCGCCATCTTATGAGTTTTTGCGAAAGCATCAAATTTACCAGACGGTTGTTGTCCATAATCTTGCTGACAGAGATACCAGGCTGTTAGAGGGCGCGGGGAAGGATGAGACCTGGTCAACAGATGACAATTCTGGGGCTGGTCGCCCTGGTTTATTATTCGGTCTTGTTGGCATCGGGCGTTGTCGGCACAGATGTTATGCCGCAGTTTGTGGTTTCGGCGGTGATTTTTCTCTCTTCCGGACAACTGCTGCGCGGCGCGGCCCACCGTCGGGCCAAAAAAGAACGTGATGGCGAAAAACCAACAAAGGAGCCGGACTGGACACTGCGGACTCAGGTTTTGCGCTGGGTGATGGCTTTTCTGATACTCTCCGCCCTCGGCCTGTGGGTTATAAAACCGGTTGGCGTCTCCTTTTTTGAAATGTTCGGTTTTAAGTAGGTCTTTTTGGTAAGAATCAGGAACGGGTTTTTGCAGTTTTGCAAAAATATGTCCAGGCTTTGCATCCATGCAAATCGGCGAAACAGCCACTGCGAGGCCGGGCAGTAGAACATCAGAGACCGGCAAACACATTGTTTCAGGGCTATGAACGGGCTTCCGGCAACGGGCGGCCCGTTTTTTTATGGCTCGCGGAGTTTTTGCAGCGCTGCAAAATACGGATGACGGGGTCCTGTGGACAAGTCGAGATGCTCGCTGTAACTTATCGAAAAGGTAGCTTTTTTAATCTTTTTCGGGTGGTCTTGCGGATTGGCATGAGCTTTGCTATTTGCTCAAGATGTGTCCTGAAAAGCGATGTCTTTCGGGCAGGGTCGCGGCGGTACCTAGGTAGCAATTGCCAGGATCTTGAGTTCGACATTAACCTGAGCGGCCGGCTGATAGCCTGGCTCACCCCGGGCCTGCACAACGGTCAGCCCGCTTATTCACAATCAAACCCGGAAAAAGGAGAACCATTTCATGGCAAATCAACCTTCTATCGTGGACACCACGGCCAATCCCGCTCCCCTCGGCCTGCTCGGCTTCGGCATGACTACTGTGCTTCTCAACCTGCACAATGCCGGTTTCTTTCCTCTCGACACCATGATTCTTGCCATGGGCATCTTTTACGGTGGCGCGGCTCAGATCCTGGCCGGCCTCATGGAATGGCGCAAGGGCAACACCTTTGCCACAACAGCCTTCATCAGCTACGGTTCCTTCTGGCTGACCCTGGTGGCCTTGATCCTGATTCCCAAAGCCAATCTCGGCATGGTCGGTCCGGACAAAGCAACGGCCATGGCTGCCTACCTGACCATGTGGGGTCTCTTTACCGCAGTGATGTTCCTCGGCACCTTCCGCCTGAACCGTGCTCTGCAGGTCGTTTTCGGTTCCTTGACCCTGCTGTTCTTCCTGTTGGCTGCCGGTGACTTTACCGGTAACCATGCCATTACAGTCATTGCCGGCTACGAAGGCATTTTCTGCGGTTTTTCCGCTATCTATGCAGCTCTGGCCCAAGTTCTGAACGAAGTGCACGGCCGCCAGGTCTTTCCTCTGGGCGCTATGGCCCGACAGGCTTAGACTCTGTAAAAAAAGCGGGGCACTTGTTGCCCCGCTTTTTTTTTATTATCGAAGAGTGCGGCAAAAGGTTTTCCGAGGGTTTTTGCAGATTTGCAAAAACCCTTTTTTATGTTCGCATCTCGGCAAAGATCTCATAATTGTTCGTAAGATAGCGGAATATCTAAGGAAACATATTCCCAGCAATCCCTGGACAGTTTTGAATGCCCCCGGATATGGGCTCCGGCGCTGGGCTTGTTTTGCACACATGCAAAATGGACAAAAAATTCCTTCCGTATACGGAAATCACACAACGCAGAACATATTGTTTTTACTTCGTTATTTCTTGTTTTTCGAGATTATTTAGAGTTGGTATGTCCTTTGCTCTATTGGTACCTATACTCCTTTCAGCCACCTGCCCATGCCGACTTTTTACCCCGCAAAGGGGGGACGGATCATGAACAACGGTATCTTGTGCTCCTTTTATGGAAAAAGCGACGACATCTGCGATGTCGGTTGCGGATATATCTCCTCCTCGGATGTGACGATGATCATCAAATTTTGCAGTTCCAATTATCGTGTCTGCAGTAAATACCAGGAATTGACCGATCGCTTTCCCGAGGAAATATCCCGGGAAAAACGTCTGGGGAAAATACCGCCGACACCTGCGGCTTCCCCTCGACCGCAGCGTCCGGTGATGTCGCATCGGCCCCTGATCAAGCCGTTCAAGGTCAAATGGCCCCTGCCTTCTTTGTGGCGTTCCATATCCACGAATTCTTTCAGAGACCATCGACCTTTTGCCGGCGGTGTTGTCGAACCCATAACCTCCATCCGGAGGGGCCAAGCGAGATCGGCCAGGGTGCTGGCCAATACGACCGCCGATCCGGCTCCGCTCGGCTTGCTGGGCTTCGGTATGGCGATTGTGCTGGTAAATCTGCACAACGCCGGGTTCTCTAACTTAAGTGCCTTCATGCTGGCCATGGGTATTTTTTTCGGCGGCCTGCTGCAGATCGTAACCGGTATCACCGAGTGGCGGCGAAACAATACCTTTGGTGCGACGGCCTTTATCTCTTACGGAATGTTCTGGCTGACCCTGGTGGCGCTGATGGTGATGCCCCAGGTCGGTCTGGGACGGGCCCCGTCCTCTGCCGCGGTGGTCGCTTATCTTTCCATGTGGGGGTTATTTACCGCGGCGCTGTTCATCGGCTCGCTGAAGCTGGGGCGGACCTTGCAGATCTTTTTCGGCCTGCTGACCATGCTGTTCGTGTTGCTGACCATAGCGGGTGGCACCGGCAATGATACCCTCAGACTGGTTGCCGGATACCAGGGGATCCTTACCGGCGCGATGGCGATCTATGCCGGAATGGCAAAGGTCGTCAAAGACGTTTTCCAAGGCAAGCCCATGACCGCTTGATTCGGCGCGTGAATCGGCGCCATTCAGTGGTGCTCTTTACCATCCATATATTTTAGACAAAAGGTTTTCAAGGAGGAGTCAGAACAAAATGACCATGCACAAAGGTGTCAGGCTTACCCCAAACGACCGCCAACTGATCTGGCAGATGTACCAGGCCGGTGATTATGCGATTACCCATCTTGCAGAGATTTTCCATGTTTCCCGTCCAACCATTTATAAAGTGCTGGCCCGGGCGAGAAAACAGGAGTTCATCCCTCGAAGCAGCGTAAATTTTCGTTATCGCAGCCTCAAATACGGCCTGAAGCGTCTGAGCAGGGTCGAGCGAGGCCTGGGAAAACAAAAGCAGGGCGGACAGCAAAACCAGCAGCAGTCCGTCACCGGTTGATCTCCGGGTTACCCGTTTGACCGTTTCTTTCCCACCCCTGCAGGCACGCTTGCGGGGGTTTTTTACGGCCGGAAATCAGGGTTACGCCGTCGGGCGGACTTTTTGCAACGCCATGGCTAAGCAAAATTTTCGTCCTACAAGGCTTGGTGGTTTTTCAGGGGCGAAGGCATACATCCAGTATGTCGAGATCCTGAAAAAACGCCGTAACGCCGTAGGGCGGACTTTTTGCGACGCCATCAAAACTTTGGTTGCAGAGATGAAATAGGTCCCATAGAATGGATGAATCGGCCTGGTATTCGCGCAGGTAGGTCATTTGCCGCCGCCTAAGGAGCCTGAAGTGAAAAACCTGAAAATTTCGCACAAGATTTTTCTGTTAGTCGGCAGCATGCTCTTGATCTTTAGCCTGGTTGTCGGCTGGATGTATATGGAAGCCAAGAAGAATTACGTCAAGTCCCGACGCCAGGAGATTCGCCATGTTGTCGAAACCTCCTGGGGAGTATTGGATCATTACGCCGACCTGGCCGAAAGCGGGCGCATGCCCCGTGAAGAAGCGCAGCGTGCCGCCATGGATGGGATTAGAAGTCTTCGCTTCGGAAACAACAATTATTTCTGGATCAACAATCTTGAGCCGCGCATGATCATGCACCCCTTTGACACGAAGTTGGTCGGCAAAAATCTCAAGGATTACCGGGACCCGAACGGCAAGGCTCTGTTCGTCGAGATGGCCGACCTCGCCCGCAAGCAGGGGGAAGGGTTTATCGAATATGTCTGGCATCGGCCCGGCAGCGAACAGCCGGCTGGAAAAGTATCCTTTGTCAAGGCGATACCCCAATGGGACTGGATTATCGGGGCTGGCGTCTATACTGACGATATCGATGCGGCGCTGGCCAAAATTTTCTATACTACCTTCGCGATTCTCGCCGCATTGCTGGTCTGCGCGGTGATCGTGACGCTGGTGGTTTCCCGGCAAATTTCCATCCCCCTGCAGCAGGCGGTGGAAGCCATGGAAAAACTTGGGAGCGGCAACTTCAATGTCCACCTCGGCATGTCGCGCAAGGACGAAATCGGGCGCATGGCCAATGCGATCGATGCCTGCGTCGCAAGCCTGCGAAATATTTTCGCGGCTATCCGGTCCATGTAAGATGGAGTCGCCATTCCCTCTTTTTGCTTTCTTGCGAATGCATCATGTAAGAGGAAACAAAAGAAACGGGCCTGCCGAAAGGCGGGGCCATGCTGGAAACATGAGGCGGATCCTTGGATCCGCCTTTTTTACATTCGGAACACTGATTAGCACCAATCTTCCGCCATGCATTGTGCCTTCCCCCGGAGGGGGGAGGTTAGGAGGGGGGCGCCATCAGAAATGCATCCGGGCATAGGGTGACAGGGTGGAGTGTTCAAGGGCATCGTTAAGGGTGTGAATTCCCTTGGCCTGCAAAAGGGGAATCAACTTGACCAGGATCTCGGCTGTCACCAGGGCATCTCCCAGAGCGGTGTGACGCCCGACGACGGCGATATCGAGCCGGCGGGTAATCTGCTCCAGGCCGTGCCCATCCAGGTTCGGGTGAATGATGGAGGAGAGCAGCAGGGTGTCGAGGACCGGCTGCTGAAAAAGGAGGCCGGTTTCCACTTCTTTCATTTTCAGAAATTTCATGTCAAAAGCTGCGTTATGGGCGACCAGCACGGACCCTTCGGCAAAATGGTGAAATTCCGGAAGAAATTTGACGATGTTCGGCTGATCCGCCAACAGTTCCGGATTGATGCCATGAATTCGGATCGATTCTTGTGGCACCGTGCGGCAGGGATTGATCAACTGGTCGATGGTTTCATCGTAGAGAATGCGGCCGTTGACAATGCGCACTGCGCCGATCTGAACGATTTCATCCCCCTGGGCCGGGTTGAGACCGGTAGTTTCGGTGTCGAACACCACGAACGTCAGTTGGTTGAGTGGCTGCTTGCACATTTCTATCAGGCAGGGCTGGTGAAAGAGATTGAATTCATAGTAGATCGGCCGGTCCTCGGCAGCGGATTTTTCGCTGAAATGTTCACCGGGGCTGGAGAGGGGCAGAACCAGGCGGACCCCTTGACAATTCTCTTCTCCAAGGGGAAGCAGCTCGATGGTTCCCTGGGCCTTTTGAATCATCTCGGCAAAGGAAATCAATCGGTTGTAAGTATCGCGGATGAGAGGCTGGTTGCGCCAGGTGTCCAGTTCCGGCCTGGGTAACCGACTCCCCTGCCAAGTGATTTCGAAGGTGGCCTGGAACTCGTTTTTCCGGATCAGCCGCAACAGAATGATGTCGATTCCGGGACTGTTGTGCAGGGGCGTGCCGATATGGGTAAATCCCTGCACCATCGCATAACTGTCGATTTGCAGCCAGATGTCGGGATCCACCTGATGTTCGACGACGACCCCTGTCTGCCGGTTGAGATGCCGCCTGATGATTTCAACCAGATCGTCTCCCGACACGCTTTCCGTGCGGTTGATAGCTGACAGCTGGCGGGCATACTCTTCCTTGGCCCGGTGCACCTGGCGTTCCATCGCCAGAAAGGTGGTATCGAGGGTTTCGCTGTGGGATTGTAATCGATCCGGGGTGGAATCGGCCAACATCGCCGAAATCCCCTGCCGGATCTGATCGGTGGCATGGCGCATGTTTTCGGTGAGGGTCTGGAAGATCTGGTCCCGTTGCAGTTCCGCTTCCATCTGTTCGGAAATATCATCCATGGCCAGAAAAAAACCGGTGATTTCCGGCTCCGGACTGTCTTCCTGAAAAATAGGCACCATGTTGATTCGCAGGCAGAGATGGTCGTGGACGGTGATGATGAAGTTGGTGACGGGTGCCTTCTGCCCCTGCCTGGCTGCCCGATGAAGCAGGTCCAGCCCGTGAACGATAGAATCCCGGTCAAGGATACCGAAAATGGAGCGCCCCAGACCGATACGCTTCCCAGGCTGTTGCAACAGTTTCTGCACCTGAGGGTTGTAAAGCAGAATCTGCCCATTGGTATTGCAGACCAGCACCCCCGTCGGCAATTTGGACATCAGGGCGGCGAGGCGGTTGCGCTCGGCGCGCAAATCTCCCCGGGCTTTGTCGATCTTATCCTTGATCTCCATCTGCAGCGCTTGAAAAGCATCGGCCGTTTCGTTGATGGTGCCGGCCAGATGAACCAGTTCCTGGGGACCTTTCGGTTGAATGCGGTAACCGGGATTGGCCGCCGACATCAATTTGGTTTCCTGATCGATCTTGAGAATGGGAATTACGTAATTCCGGAACAGCAGGCTGACCAGGGCGCCGATGATCAAAAACAGCACCAGGGCGCCGAACAGGGGGTAGGGAACCAGCCGCGGGGCGATCCGTTCAATGAAGGACTGTTCTTCCGGGGTGAGTTGAAACCAGGACGCTGCGAAACTGCCGAAGATCACCCCGAAGACAGCCACCTCGATGGAAGCCAGAAATACCCAGTATTTAACGCTCGGTCGCATAGACTGCCTTGGAAAATAAGGCGGAAATCACCCTGATTGGCTCTGTGTGAATTTGTTGAGAATGATACACGGGAAGCGGAATGATGACAATAAACCTTTGCCGGACCCTGGTCGACGTTGGATTGGGTTTCTGGTTTCAGCTTGCCAACCGCCGGATTAGCCGCTAGGATAAGGGCCCTTTGGGGCAGGGTTTTTTCCTGTTGGGAAAGGTTTCAGCCGGGGTCATGGTTTTTTTGATGAAAGATGATTTATGAGTTCTTCGAATAACCTGCGAAATGTCGCGCCTTTCGACAGGCTTCCCGAAATGATCGTTCAGGAATTGCTTTCGGCCGCGAAAACCAAGATCTATCCCGTCGGCGCCAGCATTTTCGAACAGAACGACCCGCCCACCGGCTTTCTTTATGTCATGAAAAGGGGCCTGGTGGAAATCACCGCCATCACTCCCGGCGGCATCGACCTGGTCGTCGAATACAGGCGGGGGGGTGAATTTTTCGGTGAAATGCCGATTTTTTCCGATGAATCCTACTCCGGTGGGGCGCGAGCGGCCCAGGAAACCGAATGCTACCTGGTTCCGGCAGCGATCCTTCGCCGGGCCGAGGAGAAATATCCCCAGCTGCGCGACTATTTTACCAGCGCCGTCCTCTCCCGGGTCCGGCATATGTATGCCGAAATCGTCGCCGATCATACTCGCAACACCCTCAGCCAGATGGATGGCTACCCCTTTCAAAAGCGGCTGTCGGAGATTATGTCATCGCCAGTGGAAACCTGCGGTCCGAGGGAATCGGCCCAGCAGGTGGCGCAACGCATGGTCGATAAAAAAATCAGTTCGGTGCTGGTGCTCGACGAGGCCGGCCGGCCGGGCGGTCTGATCACCGAAAGGGATCTGGTAACCAAGGTGATTGCCACCGGCCGGATGGACACCCGGGAAATCGGCGCGGAACAGATCATGACGCGACATCCTTATGCCATGGCGCCGAATGCTTACATGTACGAGGCCATGGCTTACATGCTGGGTCACCGTCTGAAGCACCTGCCGGTGATCGATGGTGGCGAGGCGGTCGGCATGGTCACTCTGCGGGATCTGATGCGCTATCGCAGCCAGAGAGCGATGCTGCTGCTCGGCAATATCCGGGAGGAAGAGACCCTCGCCGGACTGGCCTTGATTCGGCAGGAGATCGTCGAGGTGGCGCGTACCTTGCTGACCGAGGTCCGAAGCCTGCCCGAGGTGATGCAAATCATTTCCTATGTTCACCACGAGATCATCAAAAGGGTTTATGAGCTTTGCGAGAATGAAATGGCGGCGGCGGGGTCAATTAAACCGGCTATTCGCCACTGTTTTCTCATCATGGGCAGTGGTGGTCGAGGGGAGATGCTGCTCAACCCCGATCAGGACAACGGCTTCATCTACGAAGATCTGAGCGAAGAGGAATTGGCCCGGGCCGAAGACTATTTCGTACCTTTTTCCGAAAAGCTGGTCGCGGCACTGGCCCAGGTCGGCTATCCCCTTTGCGAAGGGGATGTGATGGCCAACAATCCGGCCTGGCGGGGCCGCCTCTGTGATTGGCGGGCCCGTGTCCGGGGATGGATCAGTGAACCGGAACCGCAAAATGTGCGGACTTCCTCAATATTCTTCGATTTTACAACCCTGGTCGGCGATCCCGGCCTGGCCCGCGATTTGCGCAACATTGTCATCCAGGAAATGCGTGACCACCCCGGCTTTCTTTACCACATGATGATTCTCGACCTCAAATACCGGGTGCCGCTCGGTCTGCTGGGGCGTTTTCTGGTGGAAAAAAGGGAGGGGCATGCCGGGGAGTTGTCCCTGAAGCTGGCGGGAAGCATCTATGTGGTTGACTGTATTCGCATGTTCTGCCTGGAGCATGAGCTGCAGGAACTGGCTACCCTCGATCGGCTCAAGGCCCTGGTGGCACGCAATGTGTTCGACCAGGAGACCGCGGAACACATCCAGGCGGCTTTTGAAGCGCTTGTATTTTTACGGCTTCGCAACGAAATCGCCCTCATCGATGCCGGTAAGAACCCAAGCCATTATTTCGATCCCTATGCCCTGCCTAAAAATGAACAGGCCCTGCTTCGGGCTTCCTTCAACGCCGTTCGAAAACTGCAGGAAGCCACCAAGCGCCACTTCGGCAGGACCGTTCTATAACCCGGCCCGCCATTGACTCTTTTTGCTTTCTTGCGAAAGCATCAAGATTTCCGGGTGAGTCCTGCCTGTCTCCTACCCCCTGCTTCTCTCTCCCCTTAGACTTTTCACGTTGGCTAGACCGCTAAACAGGCGTTCCACAAGCTATAATCCACTTGCCGAATAACAAAATTTCTGTTGACATCCGTTTTGAACAAAGTATCATGGCCGGGTTATTTACAGTGGTTGCCTCCCTAAACAATGTCGTCAGGGATACCGGTGTCGGTGGCAACCGCTTTTCAAAGTCAGGGTTTCAGTAAGCGCACAGTGCCAAAGCCTGCAATCTTGGTGGCCTTCCCTCAGGCCGCTAAATCTGAAATGAAAGGAGGTAGGACAAGGCTGGCGGCTGTAGCACACGTCTGAAGCGACCCGCCGTTTTTTGGGTTTGCAGTACCAACCTTCGGCATTTCGGAGAGAAAAGTCACGCAAAGGAGTAGCAATCATGGCACACGGACCCGCAGTAAAGCTGGGCAAGGACAATGCTTCCGGCTATAAGACCAGGCTCGGCATCTGGATGTTTGCGCTGTACACACTTATCTATGCCATTTTCGTCGGGATCAATTCCGTCAATCCTTCCCTGCTGGAAATTACCATTATGGGCCAGACCCTGGCCGTGATCTACGGTTTCGGATTGATTATTATCGCCTTCCTCATGGCGATCATCTACAATTTCTTCTGCAATAGTGCGGAAGCACGCCTGAATAAATAGGGGGGAGTCAACCATGGTTTATACTCAGTCACCGTTGGCAATCGCCCTCTTCCTTTCATTCGTCGTCGGCGTGCTGGCCTTGTCCTTCTACCTGGCCCGCCGCACCACTTCATCCGAAGGCTATTACGCCGCCGGAGGCAACATTCACTGGTTCGTCAACGGTATCGCCTTTGCCGGCGACTACCTCTCGGCTGCTTCTTTCCTCGGTATCTGCGGCATGATCGCGACCGCCGGTTACGACGGCTTCCTCTATTCCATCGGTTACCTCGCCGGCTGGATGGTGGCCCTGTTCCTGGTGGCCGAACCGATGAAGCGTCTGGGCAAATTCACCTTTACCGACGCCCTCGACTCCAAATTCAATTCCAAGGGAATTCAGTTGTCCGCCGCGATTTCGACTCTGGTCGTCTCGGTCTTCTATCTGATTCCGCAGATGGTCGGCGCCGGTGTGCTGGTGCAGCCGCTGCTCGGCATGCCGCATTACGTCGGCGTCATGATCGTCGGCGTCGTCGTCACCCTGATCGTGGCGACCGCCGGCATGGCCTCCACCACCTACGTACAGTTCTTCAAAGGCGGCATGCTGCTGGTCATGTCGACGGTTCTGGTAATCGGGGTCTTCGGTCGCGGCCTGAGCACCACTCCCGACCAAGGCGGGCGGAATGAATATCACGATTTCCAGACCCTCATGGCCAATTCGGCACCCGACGGCTCCCTGCTCCTTTCCGATTCGGCCTACCAGGTCCCCGAAGACTGGCAGAATACCGTATATGGCAAGCAAGGTTTCGTCAAACTGACCAAAGACGGCCTCCCCACTGTGTGGAAAGTTGAGGAAGCCGAAACCGGCTACCTGCTGAAGGAAACATTGTACACCCAGGTTCTGGCTGACGGCACCAAGCTGTTTAACGGTGCACCCAAGGAAGAAGGGCGATTCTTCCCCATCGGCAGCATCAAGGAACTTCGCGTCAACGGCGAAGAGGTTGCCGAAACCGGCGCTATCGGTCCTTTCGCCTACCTCAAGGCGATGAGGGACTCTACGATAACCCTCTGGGGCAAAGCCTATGTGAAAGAGGGCGAGGCTCTGACCGAGATCTACTACCAAAAACCCACCGCCGGTTCCCGGATTCTGCGTCCCGGCCTGAAATTCAAGGTCGACAACGCTACCGGCACCGAGAAATTCAACTTCATCTCCCTGATGCTGGCCCTGTTCTGTGGCACCGCGGCCCTGCCGCACATCCTGATCCGTTACTACACCGTGCCGAGTCAGGCCGCAGCCCGCAAGTCAACCATCGTCGCCATCGCCGCCATCGGTTTCTTCTACATCCTGACCCTGTTCATGGGCCTCGGCGCCATGACCAACGGCGTCATCAACCTCACCGACAACAACATGTCGGCACCGCTGCTGGCACTGTCCTTCGGCGTCATACTGTTTTCCATCATCTCCTCTCTGGCCTTCGCCACGGTTCTGGGGACAGTCTCCGGTCTCATCGTTGCCTCTTCCGGGGCGGTGGCCCATGACTTGATGGACAACTTCCTGGGTATCAAGATGACCGATAAGGGCAAGGTCATGGCCGGCAAGCTCTCCGCGGTCGTGGTCGGTTGTATCGCCATCTATCTCGGCATCGTTTTCGAGGGAATGAACGTCTCCTTCCTGGTCGGCTGGGCCTTCGCCGTGGCCGCTTCGGCCAACCTGCCGGCGATCCTGATGCTGCTCTTCTGGAAGAAGACCACCGCCCAGGGCATTACCGCCTCGGTAATCGTCGGCCTGGTTTCGGCCCTCGGCCTGATCATGCTCTCCCCCGATATGTGGGTACGCTACGGACTGCTGCCCGGAAACGCTCCGGTCGCCTTCAACAGCCCGGCGCTGGTTTCCATTCCTTTGAGCTTTATCGCTCTGGTGGTGGTTTCGCTGATGACCCAGAAGACCGCGGCTATCGAAGCCGAAGCCGTCGAAGCTTAATTGTATTTGCCCTTTTGCAGGTTGATTCACTTCGGGGCCGCCAGTCAGGCGGCCCCCTTTTTACGGAATTTGTGAATTTATGAAACGTTTCCGTATTACGCTGCTTGTCGTATGCATGGTTCTGCTTTATCTCGGCGGTAACGATCTGCTTGTTTTGTTGCGCAATCCGAAACCCCTACCCGTCACTGTTGCCGAACTGGAGCAACAGGAACCGAAACAGGAGTGGCTGACCATCCGGGGGGGGCACCAGAATCTCCTCGAAGCCATTTCCACTTCCGGATCGGTGGAGGTCAACGCCTTTCTTGTACCCTTGAAAAGCTCCCCGGAGTCCAAGGACTACCGAGTCCTGATCGAGACGCGCAACCCACAGATCGTCGATGCTTTGAAGATCTATCATTTCAAACTTGAATCCGATCTGGAGAAACGGAAATACCTGGAAGACCACGGCAAGCTGTTTTACGGCCAGCGAGAAGTTACCGGCATGATCCCGAGTGATCTGATCGAACGCAACAATCGAAATCGTCTCGCCAAATTATCGCGGGATTACGGGATCGCCGTGCCCGAGAACGTTCTTTTTATTACCGAGGGAAAAGAACCGGCTAAACTCCGTGGTTTTTTCTTTGTCGGGGTGGCTCTGCTCGGGCTGGTCAAGTTCGCAACTACCTGGAAAAAACGGCGGGAGCCGGTCTGATTTCAGCGTAAAAATCGTTCTGGATTTTCTATCGAGTTTGTTGACAGTCGGAGAAAAACGCTGATATCCTCCGGTGAGGCGACAGATTCCGTCAGCGGCCAGGGGTGTTGTCCCCTGGCCTTTTTGTTTTTCGACTTCGACCGCGGCTGCCGTTTCGCCATACGGATGAGAGGCGATGCTGGAAATCGATCTGAAAAAGTTCCCCACCGCGCCAGGCGTCTATCTCATGAAGGGGGCGCAGGGCGAAGTACTTTATGTCGGCAAAGCCAAACAATTGCGCAACCGTCTGCGCGGCTATTTCTCCGCGGCGGGAGATGGCCGGACCCACATCCGTTTTCTGATGAATCGAGTCAGCGGTATCGAAACCATCATCACCGATACCGAAAAAGAAGCCCTGATCCTCGAAAACACCCTGATCAAGAAGTATCGGCCGCGCTATAACATCAACCTGCGGGACGACAAAACCTATGTGTCGTTGCGGATCGATCTCCGCGAGGATTTTCCCACCTTCCAGGTCGTGCGGCGGGTCCGAAAGGATGGCGCCCGATATTTCGGCCCCTATTCCTCTTCTTCCGCTGTGCGTGAGAC
>Ga0214472_10002759_pt1 | contig 18724 bp, 15 predicted proteins | sample RVTome_6_FD_207662 | JGI IMG/M metagenome (GOLD analysis project Ga0214472, IMG submission 207662) | Soil microbial communities from uranium-contaminated site in the Upper Colorado River Basin, Wyoming, United States - RVT140D175 | ecosystem: Environmental > Terrestrial > Soil > Contaminated >...
GTCGACCGCGCCGCGAGAAGGCGGTCCGCCCCGGCGACGGACCGCCTTCGTCGGATCGTCAGTTCTTCGCCTGGGCGAAGTAGTCCTCGAAGTTGATCTCGAAGTCGCCGGTGTCGGCGATGATCTCAAGCCGGCTGCGCAACTCGTCCGACGGATAGACCGTTTCGTCCTCGAACACCTCGGGATCGATGAATGGTTCCGCCGCCGCATTGGGACTGGCGTAGTAGTTCCAGTTGGTCAGGGCAGCCCCGTTCTCGGCATCCAACAGGAAGTCGATGAATGCGTGAGCGGTGCACGGTGCGGCCGAGTCGGCGGGGATCGCCATGTTGTCGACCCAGAGGGTGCCGCCCTCCTGCGGTACCACGTACGCGAAGTTGTCCGGGTCGTCGGCCTCCCCGATGGCGACGATCATGTTCCCCGAATAGCCGTGCGCCACCGCGACCTCGCCGGTGACCAGCGCCTCGTCGTACTGGTCGCTGTCGAAGGTGGCGATGTTGTCCTTGGCGGCGGCGATCAGATCGGCGGCTTCCTGCAGGGCGTCGGTGCTCGCCTCGTTCAGCGAGTACCCGAGGTACTTGAGGGCGGCCCCCATCGTCTCCCGCGGGTCGTCGAGCACGGAAACGCCGCCGGCGTAGCCGGACGTGAGCTCGGGATCGAAGATCAGCGCCCAGCTCGGCTCGAAGTCCTCGCCGACGACCGACAGGTTCACGCCGAGCCCGGTGGTGCCCCACTGGTACGCCACCGAATACTCGCCACCCGGGTCGTAGGCCGGGGAGGTGAACTCGGATGCCAGGTTCGAGATGTTCGGCACCGAGTTCTTCTGGATGGGCATGAGGAGTCCTTCCTCGATCATGATCCCAACCATGTAGTCGGACGGGACGATGAGGTCGTAGGTCACGCCTGCCTGGATTTGGGCGAGCATCGCCTCGTTCGACTCGTAGAAGGACTCGACCACATCGACACCTGTCTCGGCCTCGAACGCCAAGATCAGCTCGGGGTCGATGTACTCGGACCAGTTGTAGAAGTTGAGCGTCTCGGCGTCGGTGACGCCCGCCTCGCACTCGACGTCTGCGCCGTCCGCGGTCTCGTCACCGCCACCACACGCGGCAACCACGAGTCCCAGCACGGCGAGGCCGACCAGCCGTCTCGAATTCTTCGATGTCATGTGAGTCCTTCCTCCTGATCTGGTGATCGGCTGCCTCGTTGGAACAGCAGTGAGACACCGACGAGAACCATCGACGCTACCAACATCACGGTGCTCACCGCATTGATGAGCGGGGTGACTCCCCGCCGCACCAAACCGAAGACGTAGACGGGCAGGGTCGTGGAGCCCGGACCCGAGACGAAGCTGGTGACGACGACGTCGTCCAGGCTGAGGGTCAGGGCGAGAAGGGCGCCGCCGGCGACCCCCGGCATGATCAGCGGGAGCGTCACTCGCCTGAAGATCTGCCAGCGGTCGGCGTACAGGTCGGCAGCTGCCTCCTCGAGGGCACGGTCGAGCATGCTCAATCGTGCCCTGACAACGACCGCGACGAAGGAGATGTTGAAGGCGATGTGGCTCAACGCGATCGTGCCGAGCCCGAAGTTGACGCGGGCGAACCCGCCGACCAAGTCGAAGGCCTGGGCGAAGAAGAGCAACATCATCACCGCCATCGTCACATCGGGGATGATGATCGGCAGGTAGAGCAGACCGTCGAGGGTTCCGCGACCCCGGAATCGGAACCGTTCCATGGCGATGGCGGCCATGGTCCCGAGGGCGGTCGAGACGAGCGTCGAGACCAGCGCCACGATCAGCGTGTTGCGCAGCGCCCGCATCACGTCGTTGTTCTGGAACATCTCGCCGTACCAGCGGGTCGAAAAGCCGGTCCAGATCCCGACGTTCCGGTTCTCGTTGAACGAGAACCCGATGAGCAGCAGGATCGGCAGGTACAGGAAGGCGAAGACGAGCCAGGAGTTCGAGGCGAGCAGCCTCTCGATGGGGCTCTTCGGGCGAATGGCGGCCGAGACTGTCATGCGTTCTTGGCTCCCGCCCGAAAGTAGAAGACGGCTGCGAACAGCATGACGACCATCACCGCCACCGACAGCGCCGAGCCGTATGGCCAGTTCCGGGCCGACAGGAACTGGCCGACGATGTAGTCACCCAGGAGGGTCGTTCTCGCGCCCCCCAGCAGTGCCGGCGTGACGTATGCGCCGAGAGAGGGGATGAACACGAGGATCGAACCTGCGATGACGCCCGGCATCGACAACGGGAGGGTGATGCGTCGGAAGGCCGTCCACCCGTCGGCGTACAGGTCGCGGGCCGCCTCCACCAGGTTCCAGTCCATCCGCTCGAGCGAGGCGTACAGGGGGAGAACCATGAACGGGAGATAGCCGTACACGAGTCCGATGAGGACGGCAGTGTTGGTGAAGAGGATACGGATCTCGTCGCCCCCCAGCAGCTGGCTGAGCTGGCTGATCGGTCCGTTGGTGCCGAGGAGGACTCGCCAGGCATAGGTGCGGACGAGGAAGTTCGACCAGAAGGGGATCATCACCAACACGAGCAGCACGTTGCGGATCGCCGGTCGACGGGTGGCGATGTAGTAGGCGAACGGGTACGAGGCGAGGAGACAGACGACGGTGGTGACCACGGCCAGCACCAGCGAGCGGAAGGCGATCTCGCGGACGATCGAGTCCCCGAGCCTGCCATAGCTGTCGAGATTCCAGCCCTCGAGGACGGTGCGCCCGGTTCTGGAACGGGTGGCGAACGAGTAGACGAAGACGATCCCGAACGGGATGGCGAAGAAGAGGACGAGGTAGAGGTACGAAGGAAGCGAGATCAGAAGGCCGCGACGCGAATCCGCTTTCTCGGCCGACTGCTCGAGCGCCTGCCGCTCCGACTTGGCCGGGGCCGGGATCAATCCTTCACCACCGACATGGCCGAACGATGCCAGACGACGATCACCCGGTCGCCGTGTTCGTAGTGATCGACTCCGGGCCGGTTCTCCTCTTTCGCCTCGATTCGCCCGGCCGGCGTATCGACGTCGTAGTAGAAGACGTCGCCGTAGTAGGTCCGCCGGGCCACCGTCCCCTCGATGCGGTTGGATCCGTCGGGGATCGCTTCGTCCAGGTCGTAGAGCTCGAAGCGCTCGGGACGGATGGCAACGGTTACCTCGGTCCCGGCCTCCGTTCCTGTGGTGGCGCCCACCCGATGACCGCCGAGCAGCTCGACCGTTCCGGCATCGATCACCGTGGCGGGGAGCAGGTTGATCTCGCCGATGAAGTCGGCCACGAATCGTGACGTCGGATGTTCGTAGATCTGTTCGGGCTCACCCACCTGCAACAAGCGGCCCTCGCTCATGACACCGATCCGGTCGCTCATGGTGAGTGCTTCTTCCTGGTCGTGGGTCACGTAGATGAATGTGATTCCCACCCTCTCCTGGAGCTCCTTCAGCTCGACCTGCATCGCCTGGCGGAGCTTGAGGTCGAGAGCCCCGAGCGGCTCGTCGAGCAGGAGGACCTCCGGCTCGTTGACGAGCGCCCTGGCCAGGGCCACCCGCTGTTGCTGGCCACCGGAGAGTTGAGAAGGCCGGGCGCTCGCACGGTGGGCGAGCTGGACCATGTCGAGGGCCCGCCGCACCCGGTCGGAGATCTCGTGGTCGGAAACCCTCTTCATCTGCAGCCCGAAGGCCACGTTGTCTTCGACCGTCATGTGCGGGAAGAGCGCATATGACTGGAACACCGTGTTCACCGGCCGCCGGTGGGGTGGTTCGAGTCCCACCTCGGCGCCGTGGATGCGGATCGAACCCGCCGTGGGGAACTCGAAGCCGGCGATCATCCGGAGCGTCGTGGTCTTGCCGCATCCCGACGGTCCGAGCAGTGAGAAGAACTCGCCGTCCGCGACATCGAGATCGAGTCCGGTTACGGCGACGACCTCGCCGAAATGCTTCGTCACCTCGGAAAGCGACACCGCTGCGTGCGTCACCGACCTTCCCTCCCATCGAACACGATCCGGCCCGCCACCACCGTCACATCGACCGCGATCCCGGCGGGATCTCCCACCGCGAAGGGGTCCCGTTCCAGTACCGCGAGATCGGCCACGTTACCGACCCGGATGCGGCCACGATCCCCGGCGACGCCGTTCACCCGGGCGGAGCCGAGCGTGAACGCCGAGAGCGCCTCGTCGAGGCTCAGGCGCTCCCCGGGCAAGAGCACATCCGGTGTGTCGTCTCCCGGCGGGAGGCGTCGAACCGCCGCCGAGACCTGGTCCATCACGTCGCCGGACGACACGGGCCAGTCGCTCCCCATCGCCAGCAGCGCACCCGCCCTGGCGAGCGAGCCGAACGGATACTGCCACTCCGCTCGAACGGGGCCCAGGAACGGCACCGTCATCTCCGTCATCGCCGCATCGTTGCAAGCCCACAACGGCTGGCAGTTGGCCGCGACGCGCAACTCGGCGAAGCGGGCGACGTCTGCCGGGTGGATCACCTGGATATGGGCGACGTGGTGTATCGGCCCCGTCCAACCGTTGGCCGTCCGGGCTACCTGCACGGCATCGAGCGCCGAACGGACGGCCCGGTCGCCGATGGCGTGGAAGTGACACTGCAGACCGAGTCTGTCGAAGGCGGTGACCGCAGCGGCGACGTCATCCGGCGGGATGAAGTCGAGGCCGGTGTGATCTGCCCCGGCCCCGTGCGGGCCGTGATAGGGGTCGATCAGGGCGGCGGTGAAGTTCTCGCAGACGCCGTCGAGCATGAGCTTCACCGATGTCGGCCGGTAGCCGGCGGTTCGGCGGCGAGTTCTCTCGGCGATCTCGTCGACCTGCTCCAGACCCCGCGTTCGGTCCCACCACAGTGCGCCCACGACGTCACACGCAGGGTCGATGGCGGAATAGGAAGCGTGCTCGAGGTCGGACACCCAGGCGTCCTGCCATCCGGTCACCCCCTTGCGATGCAAATAGTCGACGCCGGCCTCGAGGCCCGCGGCGAGGGTGGACCGATCCGGCGTCGGTACACGCCGCTCGACGAGTCTCATGGCTCCCTCGTGCAGTGTTCCCTGCGGGGATCCGTCTTCGTTGCGCTCGATCCGTCCGTCTCGGGGATCGGGTGTTCCGGCGGCGATGCCGGCGAGCTCGAGTGCCGCCGAGTTGGCCCACGTCGAATGGCCGTCTCTCACTTCGATCACAGCAGGGCGGCCGGGAGCGAGGCGGTCCAGCAGGTCCGCCGACGGGCAGCCCCGCTCGTACCACTCGTACAACCATCCGCCGCCGGTCAGCCATTCGCCGGGGGGAAGGCGGGCGGCGGCGGATGCGATACGGGCTTCGGCTTCTTCCCGCGAGGGCGCCTCGGTGAGGTCACAGCCGAGGATGCGCAAACCACCCGTCAACGGGTGTACGTGAGCATCGACGAAACCAGGGGTCACCAGCCCCTCCCCCACCTCGACGACACGGCCTGCGATCGGCTCGACGTCGACACCGACGATGACCCCGCCGTCGACGACGATCGAGTCGTTTGGGACACGCCCCGCACCCGCCGACCACCTTTTCCCACCGACGAGAGCCAACCGCATCGGCGGCACTGTACGGAAGTGCCGGCGGTAGGGTCGTGTCATCCCGACCCGACCCCTCATCCCGTGACCGACTCCACCCTCGCCGACTTCCGCCAGAGCATCGACAACATCGACGCCGCGCTCGTCTTCCTGCTCGCCGAGCGGTTCGCCATCACCAAGAAGGTCGGCCGCTACAAGGCGGAAGCGGGGCTGCCGCCCGCCGATCCCGCCCGGGAGGAGGTGCAGATCGCCCGGCTCCGGGAGCTGGCCGAATCGGCGCACCTCGACCCTGAGTTCTCGGAGAAGTTCCTGCGCTTCATCATCGACGAGGTGATCCGGCACCACGAGCACATCGCCTCCGAGAACCCGGGATGAAGCGAGTTCGGGTGGCGGACCCGCTCATCGAGCCGCTGGCCGTCGGCGCCGTCGGCGCAGCCGCCCTGCTCCTGATCGATCCGCCCGACACGGGCATCCCCTGGTGCCCTTCCGCCCTCCTGTTCGGTGTGGCCTGCCCGCTGTGCGGACTGACCCGGGGCGTCGCCCGGTTGGTGCGAGGAGACATCGCCGCGTCCCTCGGCTTCCATCCGCTTGCCTGGCTCGTGTTGGTCGTGGCCGGTGCCGCCTGGGTGGCGTGGCTGGGCCGGCGGGCCGGATGGTGGTCGGTGGGGACGGCTTGGATATCGCGAGTGACGGTGCCGGCGCTGGCAGTCGCATTGACCGTCACCTGGCTGGTACGGGGAGTGGGAGGCTCCCTTCCACCGATCTGAGCAGGCTGGTACGGGACGCCTCAGCGAATCACGAGCTCCGGATGGGTACGCACCCGCGGCTTCTTGGCGATGACGGCATCGGCCAGACGGTCGAAGGCGGCGGCGGCCTCGGAGTCGGGGGCGACGGTCGTGACCGGTGCGCCATGATCCGCTCCCTCCCGCATGCTCGGCAGCAGCGGGATACGCGCCATCAACGGGACGTCCAGGTCGTCGGCCAGCGCCTGGCCACCCCCGGAACCGAAGATCTCGTACTTCTTCCCGTCGTCGCCGGTGAACCACGACATGTTCTCCACGACTCCCATGACTTCCTGGTTCACCTGGGCGGCCATCAGAGCCGCCCGTTTCGCCACTCGCTGGGCGGTGGGTTGGGGGGTGGTGACCAGCAACACCTGCGCCCGCGGGAGGAACTGCGCCATCGAGATGGCGATGTCGCCCGTGCCCGGTGGCATGTCGACGATGAGGAACTCGGGATCGCCCCACCAGACGTCCTTCAGGAACTGCTCGATCGCCTTGTGCAGCATCGGGCCGCGCCAGATCACGGCCTTGTCGTCCGGGACGAAGTAGTCCATCGACATCGCCTTCACGCCGTGCGCCTCCGGCGGGATGATCGACTCGTCGATCACAACGGGGGGCTGGCCGATCCCGAGCATCCGCGGGATCGAAAAGCCCCAGATGTCGCCGTCGATGACCCCGACCGAATGGCCCTTGCGGGACAGCGCCACCGCCAGGTTCGTCGTGACGGATGACTTGCCGACTCCGCCCTTGCCGGACGAAACCGCGATCACCCGTGTCCGCGAGCCGGTCTCCCCGATCCCGGGAGGGGCGTCCTTGCGCAGGGCGTTCATCAGGGCGGCGCGGCCGGCGTCGTCCATGACCTCAATCGTGATCTCGGCATCACTACCCGACGACTCGAGCGCAGCCTGGAGCCGCGCCTCGAGCACGGAAAGGCCCGGATAGTTCGGTACCGGGACCGATATGGTGAGCCGGTCGCTCCCGACACGCCGCCTCTCGGCGATCAACACCATGCCGAGCTCGGACAATGGACGGTGCAGGAGGGGGTCTTCCACCTCCCCGATCTCGTCTCGGAACTCCTGATCGTCCGCCATATTTCCCCTACCGTGGTCGTGTTTAGAACCGACTCGAAACTATAGTTTTCAGCGTGTCACAGCCCATCTCGGCGGAATCGCGGCAACTCGACCGTACGATCGGTGACCTGACAGCCGCCCTCGGCGACCCCACCCGTCGGGCCATCTTCATCGCCGTGCGCGAATCCGGCGAACCCATGACCAGCAGCGACGTCGCCGGACTGTTCGGCATCCATGCGAATGTCGCCCGGCACCACCTCGACAAGCTGGCGGGCGAGGGATACCTGCGGGTCAGCCACCGGCGCCAGAACGGCCGCAGCGGACCGGGGGCGGGGCGGCCGGCGAAATGCTACGAGTCGACGTCGAAGGAGATCGACCTGCACTTTCCGACTCGGCGAGCAGACGTCCTCATCGAACTGCTGCTGCGCGTCATCGCCCGGGCGGGAGTCTCCGACCTCAAGGCGGCTGCCGAAGCGGTTGGCCGGGAGTACGGAAGGGAGATCGCAGCCGAGATCGGGTCCCCCGACGAGCGCGGCTACGACGAGGCCGTCAAGGCCGTGGCCGAGGCGATGACCGGCGTCGGCTTCCACATGTCGCCCGATCTCGACCGGCATCGACTGCTCACGTCGTTCTGTCCCTTCGGTGACGCCGCCACCGGGCATCCCGACGTCGTCTGTTCGCTCGACCGGGGCATGGTCGGCGGACTGTTCGAGCAGTTGAGCCAGGGGTGTGAGCCGATCCTCCACCCGTCGCCCGCCGACGACGACGCCTGCGTCACCGAAGTGCAGGTCGCCATCACCTCCCGCTGAACCCTGGAACCACGGCGAGCCCGGTCCACCGGCCTGCGCCGCCGGGTAAATCGGGCGGATTCGGCTGGTCGTAGACTCGAATTCGAGACACCGAAAGGGCCGCACCGATGACTGCCGAACACCCCACCGTCCACACACCGTTGGGAGAGCGACGCATCGCATCACTCTCCTCCGCCGGCGACGTCGACCACCTCCCGTACTCCATCAAGGTGCTGCTCGAAGCAGCCATCCGACACGAGGACGGACGGGCCGTGACCGCCGCCGACGTCGCCGCCATCGCCTCCTACGACTCTCAGGACGTCGGCGAGACCGAGATCCCGTTCATCCCGGGACGCGTCGTCCTCCAGGACTTCACCGGAGTGCCCGCCATCGTCGATCTGGCCGCCATGCGGGCTGCCATCGTCCGCATGACCGGCGATCCCGACAGCGCAGACAAGGTGAACCCGGGTGTTCCTTGCGACCTCGTCGTCGACCATTCCGTGCAGGTCGACGCATTCAATCGACCCGATGCCCTGCTCATCAACAGCCGCAAGGAGTTCGAGCGCAATCAGGAGCGTTACGAGTTCCTCAAGTGGGGACAGTCCGCCTTCCGCAACTTCCGGGTCGTCCCGCCCGCCACCGGCATCGTCCACCAGGTGAATCTCGAGTATCTCGCCAAGGTCGTCTGGGACGACGGCACGTGGCTGTATCCCGATTCGCTCGTCGGCACCGACTCGCATACGACGATGATCAACGGGCTCGGGGTTGTGGGCTGGGGGGTGGGCGGCATCGAAGCCGAGGCCGCCATGCTCGGCCAGCCGATCAGCATGCTCCTGCCCGAGGTCGTGGGCTTTCGCCTGACCGGCCGACTGGCGGAGGGTTCCACCGCCACCGACCTCGTCCTTCGCGTGACACAGATGCTGCGGGAGCACGGGGTGGTCGGAAAGTTCGTCGAGTTCCACGGACCCGGCCTCGACGACATGCCGATCGCCAACCGGGCAACGATCGCCAACATGGCACCGGAGTACGGCGCCACCGTCGGCTTCTTTCCCGTGGACGATCAGACGCTGCGCTACCTGCGTCTCACGGGACGGCCGGACCGTCTCATCGAGGCGGTCGAGCAGTACTACCGCGAACAGGGCATGTGGCGCGACGACGGACGCCACGTCACCTACTCGGCCGAGCTCGAACTCGACATGTCGGCGGTGGAGCCGTCGCTGGCCGGCCCCAAGCGGCCACAGGACCGCATCGCCCTGTCGGGGATGAAGGACCAGTGGCACTTCGATCTCGCCAACATGTTCGGCCGGTCCTCGGGGGCGGCCTCCGGCACTGCCGACGCCATGACGGCCGAGGGCGGGCCAAGCAACGATCACAGCGCCCCCATCGCCCAGACGCAGGTCACCTACGACGGCAAGACCTTCGACCTCGAAGACGGCGACGTGGTCATCGCCGCCATCACCTCGTGCACCAACACCTCCAACCCGGATGTGATGGTGGCGGCAGGCCTCGTCGCCCGAAAGGCGCGGGAACGGGGACTCAACCGACAGCCATGGGTGAAGACGTCGCTCGCACCCGGCTCCAAGGTGGTGACCGAGTACCTCGCGGCGTCGGGGCTCCTGGAAGATCTCGAAGCCACCGGCTTCTACAACGTGGGATACGGCTGCACGACCTGCATCGGCAACTCCGGGCCGCTGCCCGACGAGATCTCGACGGCGATCGCAGCCCACGATCTCGTGGCGGCGGCCGTGCTGTCCGGCAACCGCAACTTCGAGGGCCGCATCTCCCCCGATGTGAAAGCCAACTACCTGGCGTCTCCGCCGCTCGTCGTCGCCTATGCCCTCAAGGGCACGGTGGACTGGGAGCCCACGCACGAGCCGATCGGCACCGATCGGAACGGGGAGGACGTCTTCCTCGCCGACCTGTGGCCGACCCAGGCCGAGATCTCGTCGATCGTCGGCGAGCACGTCACCAAACGCCAATTCGTCGAGAGGTACGCCGACGTGTTCAGCGGCGCCGAGGAGTGGCAGTCGATCGACACGACCGGCGGCGCGCTTTACGACTGGAACGAGGATTCGACGTACGTGCAGGAACCGCCATTCTTCCTCGACCTCGAACCGGTGGTCGGGCCCATCGGACCGATCGACGGAGCCAGGGTGCTGGCAAAGGTCGGCGACTCGGTGACCACCGACCACATCTCTCCCGCCGGGTCCATCCAAGTCGACTCAGCGGCAGGTCGGTACCTCATCTCGAAGGGCGTCCAGCCGCCGATGTTCAACTCGTACGGCTCCCGCCGCGGGAACGACCGGGTCATGACCCGTGGCACGTTCGCCAACATCAGGGTCCGCAACCAGCTAGCTCCGGGAGCCGAGGGCGGGTTCACGGTCGACTGGACGGACGGGCAGGTGAAACCGATCTTCGATGCGGCCATGAGCGCACGCGAGGCGGGCATTCCACTGATCGTCCTCGCCGGGGAGGACTACGGCATGGGATCGTCCCGCGACTGGGCGGCCAAGGGAACCTTCCTGCTGGGAGCGAAGGCCGTGATCGCCGCCAGCTTCGAGCGGATCCACCGCTCGAACCTCGTGATGATGGGTGTCCTCCCGCTTCAGTTCGTCGATGGTCAGAGTGCCGACAGCCTCGGCCTGGACGGAACCGAGACCTTCCGCATCGAGATCGACGACGAATTGTCGCCCCGCCGGACCGTGCCGGTGACGGCACGAGGTGCCGATGGTTCCGTCACGAGCTTCGACACGATCGCCCGGGTGGACACTCCGATCGAAGTGGACTACCTGCGCAACGGCGGGATCCTCCACCACGTGTTGAGGGAGATGGCGAGGACCTGAGGCACGATCTCCTCAGGAGCGCGGCGCCGCCTCTCCCTCCTCGACGTCGTCGGCAGTGACCGGGTTGGCGCGGATCGCCTCGAAAATCTCGTCTCGGAAGAACTTGAACGTGCGTCCGCCGGGAAGCTTGTACGCCGGAAGCCTGCCCTCTCGCGCATACTTGCGGACCATCTGCACGTTCATGCCGAGGAGGTCGGCCACCTGGGCGGCGTCGAGGATGGGTGGAAGGTCGTCTGCTCCCCCGGGGGTCGATGTTCGTTCCCGGTCGTCGGGCATCGCATCACGCTCCTCATGCGTCTTCGGCAGTCGAGGTTGTTCGAGGATAGCTACCGTTCTCTCGGCCGACGACATCTAAGGTTGAGACCATGACCCAACCGATACGACCGGATTCGGTCGAGCACCCCGAGCGGGCCGAACCGCCACATGCGACCGGGGTGACAGAACCGACCAAGATCATCAGGATCGCCTCCATGACCCGGGCGCTCCTGGAGGAAGCCAGAGCCGCCGGTCTCGACGAAGGCGGGCGGGAAAAGCTCACCGAGATCCATGACAAGTCTCTCGCCGAGCTCCGGGAGGTGCTGTCGGACGACCTCCTCGACGAGTTCGACGAGGTCTTCGCCCCGGTGCGGTCCGACGAGCTTCCGTCGGAGTCGGTCCTGCGCATCGTCCAGGCCCAGCTGATCGGGTGGCTCGAGGGCCTCTTCCACGGCATCCAGGTGTCGCTCGCCAGCCAGCAGATGGCGGCACAGGCGCAACTCGCCCAGATGCAGCAGCGCAAGCTCGACCGGCCCCAGCCGTCCTCGGACGAAGATAAGCCCGGCCTCTACCTCTAGTGGTCTGCTTCCCTGGGGACCTCCGGCATGAGAAGGATCTCGGCGGTCGGTTCTTCCGCCCCGGCGTTGAGCCGCTCGATCATCCGGTCCCGGGAGGACGTGGTGCCGAAGGCCGTCACGACGTCGTTGGCCACCAGCATCGTCGACCCGGCCGGGACGAGCACCTCGGTTCCGCGCCGAACCGAAACCAGGGTCGACCCTTCGGGCCATCTCACGTCGCGTACTGCCTTGCCGTCCGCGATCGATCCGACGGGGATGCGGAAGTCGTAATAGGTCGCCTTCGGATCGGTTCTCTGCCGTAGCCGGTCGCGCTCGAGCGCATGGTCGGTCTCGGATCCGAGCGCCTGGTGATAGGCCCGCACCGCGTCCTCGCGGCGGAAGAAGCCGACCAGGTGACCGGAGTCGCCCTCGGAGACGACCGGCAGGCGGCCGACGCCCAGCACCGCCAGCCGGACGAGCGCCTGGGACACGGGTGTCATCGGCCCGACCGTGACGGGTGACGGCGTCATGGCATCGGCGACGGTTCTCTCGGCATCCGGACCCCCGGCGCGGATGACATCCGTGATGGTGATGACACCGACGAGACCATGGTGCGGGTCGACCACGGGAAGGCCGTGGTACCGATGCTGATCCATGAGACGGGAGACCTCGGCCAGTGTCATCGACGGCTGAGCGATGACCGGTGGCATCGATGCCACCGCTCCCACCGTGACGGTGTCGAGGAGGTCCACCTCCCCGGTGGGGCGGAACTTTATGCCGCGTCTCGCCAGCGGCATCGTGTACACGCTCTCCGGATGCACCTTGTCGGCGACGAACGTGGCGAACGTGGCCGACAGCATCAACGGAAGGATGAGCTGGTAGTCGCGCGCTCCCGTCACCTCGAAGACGATGATGATGGCGGTAAGCGGTGCCCGAGCCACCGCCGCGAACACCGTGGCCATGCCCACCACGGCGAAGGCGCCGGGCCGAAGCACGGTGGCGGTCCAGAACCTGCTCATGAACTCGGCATACCCGGCGCCCAGCGTCGCCCCGATGAAGAGCGAGGGCATGAAGGCTCCACCCGACCCTCCGGCGGCGATCGTCATGCTCGTTGCCACGATCTTTCCGATGCAGAGCACGGCGAGCAGGGACACGGCGATGGTGTCGACACCGCTCACTTCGCCGAACGCCTGCAGCTCCAACAGGTCGCCGACGAACTGTTGCCCGGTGCCGAGCAGTCTCGGCTCGAAGAGTCCGATGAGGCCGACGGTGAGACCGAGCCCGATCGGCCGCAGCCACGAGGGGCGGGCCCGGGTGTGGGTGATGGTCTCGACCCTGTCGAGGAGCCGGAGGAAGACGTAGGCGGCGCCGACTGCCAGAACGGCGAGACCGCCGTACAGGAGGAGTTCCGAGGGTCCTCCGAGCTCGTACGTCGCCCCCTGGAGGATCTCACTCTCCGGCACCAGCGAGCGGAACATGACCGCGGCGGAGATGGAAGCGAGGACGACGGCGGACATGTGACGAACTGCGAACGAGCCGAGCACCACCTCCAACCCGAAGAGCATTCCGGCGATGGGGGCGTTGAACGAGGCGCCGATGGCGGCGGCGGCGCCGGCGGCGACGAGGCTGCGGACGTGGTCTTCCCCCAGCCCGAATCGACGGGAGACCGATGACCCGATGGCGCCCCCGATCTGCACCATCGGACCTTCCCGACCGGCGGAGCCGCCCCCTCCGAGGGTGAGAGCCGTCGCCAGCATCTTGAGGGGGATCGACTTGGTGGACATGTAGCCGGCGTTGACCGCCAGCGCCGCCGAGACCTCCGGAACGCCGTCGCCGGCGATCTCCGGGGCGAACTTTCGCGCCAGCCACCAGGCGGCGAGGATCCCGATGGGCACCGAGACCACCACGACCCAGGCCGACCCGTCGCCCAGGCTGTCGGCGGCGAATTGGAACACCTGCTTGACGGCCTCCAACATCCAGATGAGGCCGGCGGTGGCGAGGCCGACGACGACACCCACGAGAATCGAGACGATCAGGAATCCCGTGTCCGCCCTCTCGCGGGTCCATGACAGGACACGGTCGATCACGTCCGCACCGACCTGATCCGGGCGGAAGCCGAGACGATCGCCGCCCGGTCGCGAAGGGGTTCCATCGCGGTCAGAATACGGGCAACGCCTCGAGGAACCGGATACCTTGCCGACCATGCGAGTCCACCACGACATCGAAGACCTCCGGTTCCTCCTCGGAACGTGGCGCGGAACGGGGGAAGGGGTGTACCCGACGATCGAGCCGTTCGCGTACACCGAAGAGGTCACCTTCACGGCCGGTCCTGGCAAGCCCTTCGTCGTCTACGGTCAGCGGACGTGGCGGGCGGGAACCGAAGAGCCGCTCCACTCCGAGACCGGATACATCCGCGGATCCGGATCCGAGTCGGTGGAACTCGTGATCGCTCAACCGACAGGCATCGTGGAGGTCCATACGGGCGTCCTCCTCGGCACCTCGCTGGTGTTCGAGGGCTCGGCGATCACCACGGCGACCGCCCGACCGGTGTCCGCCACGAGACGGGAGATCGACGTCGACGGCGACGTTCTCCAATACCACTTGTCGATGGAGGCGGTCGAACAACCCCTGCAACTTCACCTGTCGGCCTCTCTCAGGCGCGTCGCCGACTGACGAGATCATCGGCTCCCGGTCGGGCGACGTACGGACAGTGGCGGCAGCCCGTCTCGCAGCAGTAGCTGCGGTCCCACAGGTACTTGGCGGAGAACACGAGCAGACCGGAAGCGGGATCGCGATACCCGTACGTGTCGAGCTCGATGGACCGCTGGTGGGCTGCGATCACCGCCTCGTACATCGGATGGTCGGCAGGGAACCTGCCGGGAGCCGGGAGCGTCCGCTCGGGTGGAAGTCGTCCGTTCACGACCCGGGAGGCGCTCCACCCTCTGCGATCCGCCGCCCGATGAAGTCGTCGAGACCTGCCACGGCGGTGCCGTCGATCGGAGGTGGCTCGAAGTCGGCGACAACCCGCTTCCACACCTCGTTGGCCCGGGTGGTCGCATCCCGCGACCCGTTGTCGGTCCACAGTCCGAAGTTCGACCAGTCCGAGACGAGCGGCGTGTAGAACGCCGTCTCGTATCGGGACATCGTGTGCGGAGAGTCGAAGAAGTGACCGCCGGGTTCGACCCCGACTATCGCCTCGTACGCCAGAGCGTCGTCGTCGACCGGCACTCCGGCGAAGACCTCGGCGAGCATCTGGAGCACTTCCACGTCGAGGATGAACTTCTCCGGCGAAGCGGACAGACCGCCCTCCATCCAGCCGGCCGCGTGCACGATCATGTTCGCTCCCCCGAGGATCGTGCCGAAGAGGCTCATCATCCCCTCGTAGGTGGCCTGAGCGTCGACGACGTTGGATGCGTTCGGTGCGGACGAGCGCCACGGCATGCTCACGTGACGAGCCAGTTGTCCACTGCCGATGGCGGCGATGACGCCTTCCGGCGTCCCGAAGGCGGGGGAACCCGACCGCATGTCGACATTCGACGTGAAGGCGCCGTAGATCTGCGCCGAGCCCGGACGAACGAGCTGGGCGAGGGTGATGCCGGCGAGCGCCTCCGCGTGCTGGAGGACGAGTGCCCCCGGGATCGTCACCGGCGCCATCGCTCCGGCCAGCGTGAAGGGTGTGATCACCGACACCTGGTTGGCGGTGGCGAAGTCGATGATCCCGTTGCACATGGGGATGTCGAGCTGGCGGGGTGAGTTCGTGTTGATCACCGTGTAGGTGCGGGGCGCCTCTGCAAAGGCCTGGCGGTCGATGCCGCAGGCGATGGCGAGCATCTCGAAGCAGTCCTCCACCTGTGGTCTGCCCCGGGAGTACACGAACGGGATCTTGTCCGACAGCGTCACCGCCGCCCGGGTACAGGCGTAGTGACGCAGGTTCGTGGGGATGTCCTGTGCCTCGACCGGCTGGCCGATCATGTGGACGATGTCGAAGGCCTGGGTCAGCTTCGTGAACAGCGCGAAGTCTGCGAGGGTCCCGGGACGCTTGCCTCGATCGAGGTCCATGATGTGTGGCGGGCCGCCGACGGGGAGGAAGGCCACGGAGTCGCCTCCGAAGACGAGATCCCTGTTCCCGCTCCGCGACACGATCTCGAACGACGAAGGCGCCGACTCGACGGCGGCACGGACGACCTCCCTATCCATCCGCACCATCATTTCATCGTCGACGGAACAACCTGCAGCTTCGAAGATTCGCCTCGCCTCCGGCAGGAGCACCCGCATCCCGTGTTCGGCGAGAACATCGAGCGACCGATCGTGGATCGCCGCCACCTGATCTTCCGAGAAGACGCTGACGGGCGGGAAGGGGTTGCGGAGGCGTCGATACCCGTCGGTCGGGCGCGTCTTTCCGCCCGGACGTCCTGCCCCGCCGCGACGGCGGCGGGCTTCGCCGCCCCCGTCCGAGTGCTCGCGCTTCATCGTCGCGATCGTATGCACGACACCCAACCACCGGGCGCGATTCCCTCCGGGATTCCCGGGCGACAGTGCGCCGTCCGGACCTAGAGTCCACCCGGCGGGAGATGCGAACCACGGACGGTCCACCCGCCATGCCCCAGGAAATGAGGAGACATGGGCGACACGAACAGACGTATCGACGAGATCCGGTCAGACGCGACCCCCGCCGAGAATCAGCTCATCGACGACTACATGGGCAGGCGGCTGAGTCGCCGCGAATTCATTCGCCGAGGTTCCATCGCCGGGATGTCGCTGCCCGTCCTCGGTTTCATCGCCGCCTGCGGTGACAGCGAAGGCGAGGCGACCACGACGACCGCCGGCGGCGACACCGACACCACCGCAGCCGGGGACACGACAACGACGGCAGCTGTCGACGAAGGTCCGGTCACGGTCCGGATGGGGATCAACAACCCGGCAGGGGTCATCGACCCGGTTCTGATCAACGATCTCGGCCGGATCCAGTTCGTCAGCCTCTTCGCCGACACCCTGACGTTCTCGAGCTCCACCGGGCTTCGTCCCGCGCTGGCGGAGAGCTGGGAATCGAATGCCGACGGCACGCAGTGGACGTTCACCCTGCGCGAGGGAGCGACGTACAGCGACGGGACACCCGTCACCGCCGCCGACGTCGTCGCCACGTTCGAGGGAATCGCCACGGGCAACGCCGCCTCCGCCCTCGGAACGGGCGCGCTCTCGCCCGGCGGGGCCGTGGCGGTGGACGATCGCACGATCCAGTTCAATCTCGACGCCCCGGTCGGCGCCTTCCCCTACATCGTGAGCTCGGACAACTACAACGCGATCATCCTGCCGACCAGCTTCTGGGACGAATACGCCGAGGGCTCGTACGAGTCGAGTTTCATCGGCACAGGACCGTTCATGGTGGACGAGTTCACGCCGGGACAGGGAGCGACCCTGGTGCGCAACGACAACTACTGGGGCCCGACCGCGGTGCCCGACCGCGTCGAGGTGACGTTCTTCGCCGACGAATCGGCGATGATCGCCGCCTTCCAGGAGGGACGACTCGACGTCATCCCCTCGTTCTCGGCTGCCATCGGACAGGCGCTCCTCAACGATCCCGACGCCCAGGTCGACGTCATTCCGACGGCAGAGCATCGGCAGGTCCACATGAACACCCAGGAGGGTCTGTTCGCGGACAAGCGCGTGCGCCAGGCGCTGGCGTTGGCCATCAACCGGCAGTCGCTCTTGGACGGGCTCATCTCCGGTTTCGGCGACCTCGGCAACGATCATCCGATCGCTCCGTTCTTCGCGGTGTTCAACCCCGACGCGGTGGCGCAGAAGGAGGAGGACCTCGACACCGCCAACGCCCTGATCGACGAGGCCGGGGTCCGGGGGGCGGAGGTCACGCTGAACACTCTCCAGTTCGCCGAGCTCGAGCTGCTCGCTCAGCTGATCCAGGGCGCCGGCGCCCAGATCGGGCTGACGATCAACCTGCAGATCGACGACGCCGGCACCTACTACGACGCCTACTGGCTCGACTCGACGCTCGGGATCACGAACTACGGACATCGCGGTGTCCCGAACGTGTACCTCGGGGCGCCGCTGAAGAGCGACGGAACCTGGAACGCGGCGAAGTTCGACAACGCCGAATACGACGCACTCGTGGACGCATTCGTGGCCGAGCCGGACGAGACCGCCCAGCGTGAGCTGGCCGGACAGATCCAGGCGCTCCTCGCCGACGAGACCCCCATGATCATCCCGTATTTCATCGGGAACATCTCGGCCACGCTGCCGGGGACGACAGGTCTCGAGACGACCGGTATGGGACACGTCATCATCACGGAGCTCGTCCTCGGCGGCTGATCGCCGCCCCGACCTGGGCCCGGGCCGCCTTCGGGGCGCCCGGGCCTGCCGGAAGGTTGCATGCTCCGATTCCTCCTCCGACGGCTGGGACTGGCACTGGTCAGTCTCTGGCTGCTGAGCCTGCTCGTCTTCATCGGAACGAATCTCCTTCCCGGTGATGTGGGACGTCGGATCCTGGGGCCGTTCGCCACCCAGGAGTCGGTCGATCTCCTCAACACCAGGCTGGGTACGGACCGGCCGCTCCTCACCCAGTACCTCGACTACGTCGGAGGATTGCTCACGGGCGATCTGGGCAACTCGGTCTCCTTCGCTCGACCGGTGACCGAGATGCTCGGGACCGCCCTCGGGAATTCGAGCAAACTGGCGGTGCTCGCCTTCGTCGTGGTCGTCCCACTGTCGATACTCGGCGGCGTCATCGCCGCTCTCAAACGTGGGACGCTGATCGATCGGTCCATCACGGTGTTCGGGCTCTCCGCCACGGTCATTCCCGAATTCGTCTCCGGGATCGTCATGATCGTCCTGTTCGCCATCACGTTGCGATGGCTCCCCGGTGGGGCACAGGCTCCCGCCGGCTCCGGATTC
>Ga0214472_10002762_pt1 | contig 18719 bp, 19 predicted proteins | sample RVTome_6_FD_207662 | JGI IMG/M metagenome (GOLD analysis project Ga0214472, IMG submission 207662) | Soil microbial communities from uranium-contaminated site in the Upper Colorado River Basin, Wyoming, United States - RVT140D175 | ecosystem: Environmental > Terrestrial > Soil > Contaminated >...
TATATACACATAGTTGTAATAGTTACGTCATGATCTGCGCGCGTAAGCAGGAAAAGATTTTGCCTCCGGCAGCCGTCAACGAAGTTGTTGAGGAAAAAATTCTTGATTTTGAACAGGAACAAACGCGTGCTATTTATCGTCAGGAAAAACGTACGCTTAAAGAAGATGTGATTCATTCTTTGCTGCCGCGTGCATTAACACGCTCTTATCTGGTTTATGCTTATTTTGATCCAACTCATGAGTTACTGATTATTGATACTGCCAGTTCCAACAAAGCGGAAGAGTTTATGGATCATCTGCGCGCGACTTTAGGCAGTCTTCCTGTTGTACCTTTGAAATGTCATGGTGATGCCGCGAACATCATGACGCATTGGTTGCAGGATACGGCACCTAAAACATTTGAGCTTGATAACGAGTGTGAATTACAAAATCCACGCGAAAGTAAAAATATCGTTCGTTGTAAAAATCAGGAACTGGAAAGCGCAGAAGTATTAAGTCATCTAAAAGCCGGTAAACGTGTGACGCAGCTTGCTTTGATCTGGCGCGAGGCTATTCGTTTTATTTTGTCTGATGATTTTGCGATTAAGCGTTTGCGCTTTGAAGAAATCATTCAGGAACAGGCAGAAGGTGAAGCAGATGATAGAGCGACACAGTTTGATCAGGACTTTGCTGTTATGGTTTTACAGTTACATGAATTCATTAAAGAGTTGCTCGAAGAATTCGGCGGCGTTGAAAAGGAATAATGATGAAAATTGCACTTGCTTCAAGATCACCACGTCGCCGCGAATTGCTTGAACAGATTGGTATTGAATATGAAGTTATTGATATTGATGTCGATGAAGACTGGAATGAAAATGAAATGCCGGAAGATTATGTCTGCCGCATTGCTATAGAAAAAGCACGTGCCGGCAAAGCCTTGCTTAAAAATGATCTGTCTGTTCTTGCTGCCGATACCGCAGTTGTTTTAGATGGAAAAATTTTAGGCAAAGCAGAAAGTAAAGATGATGCGATTACAATGTTAACAAGATTATCCGGCAAAACTCATGAAGTACTTTCTGCTGTCACTGTAATCAATACACAAGAGCAGACTAAAATCAGTATAAGTAAAGTTACATTCAAAGCCTTGAGCAAGGAAGAAATTATCGCTTATTGCAATTCCGATGAACCGATTGGTAAAGCTGGCGGTTACGCCATTCAGGGTAAAGCAGCCGTTTTTATCGAACGACTGGAAGGAAGTTATAGTGGCGTTATGGGATTACCACTTTTTGAAACACAGCAACTACTGAACAGAGCGTAAGCAGTAACCATAATAATGCTCAACAATGTAGTAATAGATTGTTGACCAGTCCGGTTTGCCGGCATCATTCGTTGGCCACCACATTTTTCGACTGCGCCAATGATGATGAAAATGTTCCGCGCAGAGTTCAAGCGTGTCATTTGATACAGTGCGTTTAATTCCTTTGTCTGACTCTTCCTTAAAATAATCATCGAGCACTAACAAATAAGCTTCCTGTAATTTCGGTTTGTTTTCTTCTTCCAGTGCTGAACGATCAACTGTTATAGCGAAGTTATCGCCCAACTCCACAATCCGTTCGGCATGCTGTTCACCTTCCAGCATGGCTGCTGCTTTTTTACAGCTTTCGCTATTTCCCTCTTTACATTTGCGCTGGTGATATTCACGTACGGATTCAGCAGAAACGGGCATACAGATTACAACGCATAGAAGAACCGAAAATAACTTCCAGAATGAGGCATTCATCAGTACAGCCAGTTTTTAAGACACATAGGTGATGATTATAGGGAAAATTGACTTCTACTCAAAAGAATTCCCGGAGAATCAGAAAATAGGCCGCTTTCGGGAGACTTGGCTTTACAGAAAGTCTGGATATCGGTATAAGAATGCCCCGGGGAGCAACATAATTAATACAATCACTCAGCTCAATAATAACAAAATAGTCAGTTAAAAAGAGGATTCATTACATGATCTCAAACGCTTTTATACCCATTGGCTTGGGTTTGTTCGGCCTTATTGCCGCTTTTCTGGTTTTTATGAATATAAAAAGTAAACCTGCTGGCGATGGCAAATTAAAAGAAATCTCGGATGCCATTCACCTTGGTGCTATGGTCTTTATGAACAGTGAATATAAGATTTTGGCAATTTTCTGTGCCATCTGTATTACTGCCATTGGTATCTCGGATTTAGGTATGAATACCGCACTGGCTTTTTTACTTGGTGCTGTCTGTTCCGGATCGGCAGGTTATTGGGGCATGTACACCGCAACTCACGCTAACGTCCGAACAACAGTTGCTGCAAATACCAAAGGCGCAGCAGAGGCATTAAACATCGCCTTCTTCGGTGGCTCTATTATGGGGCTCACAGTTGCAGCAATGGGTCTACTCGGTATCGGTATTCTTTACTATTTCTTTGCTACCGATCCTCATACAGTTCATGCGATTGAAGGTTTTGCAATGGGCGCCTCTTCTGTTGCACTTTTCTCACGTGTTGGTGGCGGTATCTTCACCAAGAGTGCTGACGTTGGTGCTGATCTGGTTGGTAAAATCGAAGCCGGTATTCCAGAAGATGATCCTCGTAACCCTGGCGTAATTGCAGATAACGTTGGCGACAATGTCGGTGACGTTGCCGGTATGGGTTCTGATATTTTTGAATCCTATTGTGGCGCGATGATCGCAACCATTGCTTTGGCAGCAACCATGACTTCAGTTGCTGTTTTTGATTTAGCACCTGAGGGTGATGTAAATACACTTACCTTCATGCCATTAGCATTAGCTTCGGTTGGCTTGATTTGTTCAATGATAGGTATTTATTCAGTAAAACTTTTTTCCGCAAAAAGTCCTGAGGTAGCATTACGAATAGGCACGATGGGTTCATCAATTATTTTTATAATTGCCGCATTCGTATTAATTAAAATTTTAGGTGCTTCAGTTAACGTTTGGTTTGCGGTCATCTCCGGTGCGGTTGGCGGGATCATTATTGGTCTTGTTACCGAGTATTACACTGGTGGCGCACCTGTTAGAAAAATTGCTCAAGACGGCGAAACAGGTCCAGCAACTGTTATGATCAGTGGTCTGGCTACTGGCATGCAATCAGTCGCTATTCCTGTACTTACCATATGCGGCATTATTTTAACTGCCAGTCACTATGCAGGTTTGTACGGTGTCGGTATTGCTGCTGTCGGTATGTTAAGTACTGTGGGTATCACTATGGCAATTGATGCCTATGGTCCGGTTGCAGATAACGCTGGCGGTATTGCCGAGATGGCAGGACTGGGCAAAGAAACACGTGCGATTACTGATTCGCTTGACGAAGTGGGTAATACTACCGCTGCAATTGGTAAAGGTTTCGCCATCGGTGCAGCCGCACTTGCTGCTTTAGCCTTAATCAGTGCCTACATTGAAAAAGTTTCACTGCATCATGAAAACTTCATTTTACAAATTAATGATCCATTGGTACTTGCCGGCATGTTCCTTGGCGGTATTTTCCCATTCCTCGTTAGCTCTATGACCATGACTGCGGTTGGTGACGCCGCTTTCGAAATGATTAAAGAAATCCGCCGTCAGTTCAAAGAGATTCCAGGCTTGATGGAAGGTACAGCTAAACCTGATACTGCACGTTGTGTTGATATCGCGACTCGTGCTGCATTGAAACGCATGATTGCACCGGGCGCACTTGCCGTGCTCGCTCCTGTTGTTATTGGCTTTGGTCTTGGACCACAAGCCCTGGGTGGCATGTTAGGTGGCGCATTAATCTGCTGTGTCATGATGGCATTAATGATGGCTAACGCCGGCGGCGCCTGGGACAACGCTAAAAAATATGTTGAGAAAGGTAACCTGGGTGGCAAAGGCACAGCGCTTCATGCTGCCGTTGTTGTTGGTGATACTGTTGGTGATCCATTAAAAGACACCTCCGGTCCTTCAATGAACATTCTCATCAATGTAATGGCGATTGTTAGTTTGGTTATTGCACCATTGTTAGTTTAATCGTTTACTATCGTTCATAATAAAAGGCCTCTATACGAGGCCTTTTTTATGTCCAGGGATGGACTGTCATCGAAAAATGCTCCTGCATTTTCGATATTTTCGCCATCCATGGCGATCATGTCGCATAGGACACGACTACATGGATGTAAGAGTTAGAGTAATGTCTGGAACAATTACCGAGGATGCCCGTAGCGACGATTTACCAACTATGATTTACTTTCCTTAATAGCTTAAAATTTATTCATGACTATCAACTCCGGCTTCCCAGCCATTGCTAAAACAGATTCCGTTATTTTAATACTGGGTTCAATGCCGGGACAAAAATCGCTTGAACAACAACAATACTATGCTCATCCTCGCAACAGCTTTTGGCCGATAATGTTTCAGTTATTTAACATAGATAAAGAATTAGGTTATTCCCAACGTAAACAATTATTAAACAGTAACAAGATTGCTTTATGGGATGTATTAGAAAGTTGTTATCGAGGAGGCAGCCTTGATTCGGACATTGATCAAACAACAATTGAAGTTAATGATTTTAATTTGTTCTTTAAAAATCACATTGAAATAAAAAATATTTTCTTTAACGGAGCCAAAGCAGAACAACTTTTTAAAAAGGATGTTTTAAAAAATTTAGTAGGCCATCAGGATTTAAAGTTTCACAAGCTGCCTTCTACCAGCCCTGCACATGCTGCAATGTCGTTTGAGCAAAAACTTCAAAAGTGGAAAGCAATAAAAGACTTGATTTAATTAGAACTAATTTGCCTGAAGCGCTCTTCGCTCTTTCCATTCAAACCAGGCCTGCGGCGAAACAAGGTTCATCAAGCGATCTAGCGATTGCATAATAAATAAATTATATAATCCGTGAGCTTTTCCTGACCAGGTTTGACTGGCGCATCTTAGTGACACTGCATAGCCAGCTTCATCATAGACAAAATGATGCCAATATCCACTCGGTATATACAGGGTATCTCCTGCTTCAATTACAACCTTATAACCTTTTGCTTTTTTCAATCCCGGAAATTTTTCAACATCAGGCTTTTCGACATCGACATAACTTCTACAGGTAAAAGGATAACGGTGAAGGTTTTTAGATTGCTCATAAGGAAATAAGTAAACCGTTTTTTTTCCGCGTATCGCTGTATGAAGAACATGAGACATATCGATGTCAAAATGCATTTGTGTCACTGAACCTTTGCAACCAAAAAACATAAAGACAAAGCTTTTTGACAGGCCATCTACTAAAGAAGGGAAATTAATATCATTAACTAATTCCGGTATTTCAGATTTAATATTATAAAGAAACATACGTAAGTCTTGCGAGGTAGTCATGACTTGATTTATATAATCTCTTAATGACATTGTCCTGGCGCTGGACATGTAGTTTTCGCCGGCAGCAACAAAACTGGCATCATACACTTTCACCTGTTTGTCGCCGTACTGTTCTTTGAAAAAATCCGGCGTCCATTTTTTGTACGCTGGCCAGGTCTTTGATAAATCCTGAATAACAACAGGCGTTAAAGATTTAAAATAGGTGGTAGAAAATACTTTCTGGTCGATAGTGGAAATCTTATCAACCGATGATAACTCCAGGGTGTTGCAATTATTATCTGGCAAGGAACTCACTATAAGTATTTAGAATTTCTGAACGTTCCCAATGCAAAAAATGTCCGGTGCCCGGGATCATTTTATATTCACAATCCGGGATTTTGTTAGAAGCTTTTTCAATATCGTCCTGATCTAAAATAGCATCGTACTCGCCACTTAATATAAGCGTTGATGCCGTTATCTTGCCCAATTCAATATATTCTTCTATGTCAGAGGCTTTTTCGACAAACTCACAATGTTCATAAAAGCTGAGGAATTGTTCCCGACTCATATCCCGAAACTGATCAATCATCTGTTTTTTCTGTGAATCAGGAATATGTTGGCCGAACTTTTCAATCATTAAGGGCGCAATTTCTTCTGTTTTATTGCCATCGAACAAACTCTGTCCCGCCTTGATAATATCAATTACCGCTTTACTCGGTTTTGCGCCAAAACTACCGAGGATCATTTTGTCGACTAATTCAGGATGTCGTGCGGCTATTGCCGCAGAAATAATTGTTCCCCATGAAGCTGCCGCTAGAATAACGGTACCATTTCGATTAGTTTCATTAATAATGTTATACAATACATCAACTTGCTCATCGAAACTGATGCCAGGTGAACCTGACAAAATTGAAGCTCGACCTTGACCCGGCATATCAAACAAAACAACCGAGTAATCAGCAACGAAGTGACTGACGAACGAACGCCAGGCTGCCATTGTCTGTTTTGCACCACTAATACAAACAATTGTTTTTTTCGCTTCACCGTAAACACGGTAAGGAACAATAAACCGGCCTGGCTTTAATTCGCCTTTAATAATTTTCATGTAATAAATTCTTTATATATGTACGTCTGTGATTATCTTGACAGGATCATGTCTATCAGTAAATGGATTCAACAACTCTGTTAACCTGCATTATCAGCAAATTATAAAGAAATATCTGGAGATCCACTTATGCAATTCAGGAACTGGTTAACAGTTCTTTTACAAGTAAATCCCGATTTACGACTGAATAATCGCTAAACCAGATTGACCATAATGCCCGGGCAAAGTTCTCATCCTTGATTGAACTGATCTCTTTACCCTGAAAAAGTGAGATTATTGTACCATCTGCAAGCCAACGCAGGATAAATTCATCATTTTCTTTAACATCCGCATGAATTGCGCGCATGAATATCTCAACATTTGGCAATATTTGCAAATACTCATCTTCATTAGTATTTAATTTGATACCGGATAGTAACGATTCCTGAATTTGTTCTGCTTTCAATGAACGTAAGAAAATCATGGATATTTGCTTCGCACCGATTTGTTGCAGGATAAATTCGTAAATTTCATCAGCTTCCAGTGAAGGCTTTTTTTCAACATAATGAGCCATCGAATAAATTTTCAGAAAAAATTTCTTACGCACGGTTAAACCTGTACGCGTTAGATTTATTTTTTCATTGTTATATTCGATAACGACATTCTGCGGAAAAATATCCTTTTTTTCAGCTTCTGAACCTGCATCACCTGCATGTACTAAGGACATACAGACGAAAAAAAACAGGACTATTTTTAAAATATTTAGCTTCATTAAGTTTTGAACCGGAATGGTAAAGCGTTGAACTGATCAACGATTAGCTGTACCTGATTAAGTTTAAAGTAATAATTAATATGAAGTATTAGAAACTTAAAAAGTTTCAGAAAAGATAATCCACAAATGAGCTGCCTGGAAATATCATTTACTCTTTGAACTTCCCACCATATCTGCCAGGCGTTTGCCGAGAACATAACTGATATTGAAATTTAATTTGGCAACAATGTTTGGAAAGAACTTCAAATCCTTTTGCATACGCTCATAATCAAAACGCAATGCTGAAACATCTTCTGTTGCGACTACATCTGCCGTTCTTTCCGTTTCGCGGATATAACCTATCTCGCCGAATATTTGTCCCGGTTTTAATATTGCCAGTGAACGTGAGTCGCCATTATCTTTTCTAATAACTTCCACTTCGCCGGAAAGGATAAGATACATATCACGGCCTACGGTATCCTGTTTTACTAATAATTCGCCTTTTTTAAATTCATGTAATTCAGAAATCAGAATCGCTTTACGGCGTTGATAGTCGGTCATGTTTTGCAATAAAGGGCTGTTGTCCAGTACTTCCCGGTCTATCGACATGGCCAGTATTTGATAAAGACCAACGAGACGAATACGCGACATAATAATAGGCGTAATCAAAAGATTAGCAAAAATTGAAAATAGCATGGTCGCACCAGCCAGTGCGCCAAACTGCGCGACAATAGTAAAATTTGAAAAAATCAAAACACCGAATCCAAGTGCAAGTGCAATACTGGAAACAATGAGCGGCGTCGCTTCTTCCCGTACGGCTATATTTACTGCTTCAGTATAATTCGATGTGCGACGACAAAGCTCATTGTAACGTGCTAACAAATGAATCGTACCATCGACGGCAATACCAATCGCTATTACTGCTACCATTGCCGTACCCGGGTTTAACGGAATATTAAGATAACCCATAATACCAAACATCAAAGTAATAGGAATAACCGCAGGTATCAGAGCGATAAACCCGCCTTTAAACGAAGTAAACATCGCCGACATGATCAGAAAAATCAATGTCAACAACACAAGCAGAGCTTTTACCTGTGCAACCATTAAACTTTCTGCCGCGTGATTCACCATCAGGTTCTCGCTAACGACATAGGATTTCATTTGTGGCCCGGCAACTGTTTTTACAACCTCCTGCAACTCATGAATATATTTATTCAGCGTATGCGAATCTGTAATGTTGTGTCGTACAACAATATTGGCGCGACTGTAATCATGACTAACATAGTTATCCAAATCACTGCGATGGAAAAACATAAGGTACTGTGCAACCAGTTTGCGTGTTTCCGGCACAGAACCTTCTGTGCCATTATTACGAAATTCACGATTAATAAACTTTAAATGATCAGCTAAAGAAATACTGCGATCATAAACACCCTGTTTATCAAGAAAAGTTTGTATGTCTGATAGTTTCTGAATGTTTTTTGGATCCTGAAATGCTTTCGCCTGTTTAGATTCAAGCGTTATAAAAAATATTTTAACGCCAGCCAGATCATCATGTATGCGTTTAACATCCTGTACCAATGGCCGGTCACTTTGAAAATACGATAACGGATCATTAGTCACGTATAGTTTGGCTGCCTGAAAAATAAAAAATACACACAACGCTGCTGTTACTATAAGCGTTGATAAGGGAAAGTTATCCTGAGAATACCGAAATATCCGCATAATACGATTAGGTACACTATTCGTTTCTTTATTTTTTACCAGACTGGTATTTTTATCCGAAGCAAATACTTGCACCATTAACGGCAAAACCAATATGGTAATAAAACCATTTGCTAACATGGCAAAGGTTGCTGCAATTGAGAAATGCTGGATTAAGCCAATATTGCTGAAAAGATTGCTGGCAAAACCTAACGCTGTCGTTAACACGGTTAGAAACAATGGTAATCCAATGTGTTTTGCCATGTATTTAACCGCTTCCTTCTTACTCGACCCTCCTTCTGTATCTTCATCCAGTCCACGAAAAAATGCCGACATCAAATGTGTGTCTTCAGTGGATCCAATAACGATGATCAATGAAGGGATCATTGCGCTCAGAATATTTACCGGTATACCTAACCAGCCTAACATTCCAAAAGTCCAGACAATCGTAATCAATGATGTCACCAGTGGCACCATTGCTGATAACCAGCTACGCATAAAAATTAAAATAGATAAAACCAGAATGATTGCGGATAACGGACCAAGCAAAATAAAGTCTTCATAGAGACTTTGTTTTAATTCAGCATTAATCCTTGGCGGACCAACTTGTGTAATATATTCAAACCCTGATTTTTGAACATCGATCTGATCTTGCATAGCCTGAAAAACAATTCGACTAAAATCATTTCTATCATCTGCATCTGTAACAGAAACAAGCATTGCCGTAACGTTGCCATCATCAGAGAAAAAGTTACCAAGGTATAATGGATTTGCCAAAGCACTTTCTTTTGCGCTTAATGCTTCATCTTCAGTCTCCGGTGCTGAACGAAGTACCGGGCGAGAAATAATTTTATCGTCTACACCATGAACCGTATACAAATTAAACAAGCCGTCTACGCGAGTAACACCCTCTATTTTTTCAATTGCCAGATGTAGTTGTTCAAGTCGCTTTAGTTTTTCCGGCGTCCACAGATTCTTGTCCTTGATATAGATAATCGTCTTATTATCTGTACCAAATTCTCCCATCACTTTTTGATATATCTGGCGAGCAGGATCATCTTCTGGAATTAACGAGTCTATGCCAGTGTCGATCTGTAGTCGTTGCATGCCCACAGCAGCAAACAACGTGGCAATAAATATAAATAATGTCACAGGAACACGGTGTCTATAGCCAAGCATACACACACTTTGCATTATCATTCTATCGTTTCCTCAATCATGTCCGCTGATACTTCTCCTGACATTTCCAGATCATCTGTTTCTATGTTCGATTCTTCAACAGGCTCAACATAGGGATAATTTTCGTATAACCATTCGGCAGTAAACACTTCCTCAGGAACATAGTCATGCGAAAAAACACGCCGGGATATTTTGATTAATGACTGGTGTTCCTGTTTTTTGTCTTCCATCAGAATCATATTGGCACGCCACATATCGCCGTCAACTGCTTTAAGATCATGATGACTTTGAATACGGGAGACGCGTCCCTGCTTATCAAAATGATGTGTTAGAGTGATATACAAATTATCCTGTCGAATAAAATGCCGTCGTAAAATCTGTTGCTTGTTTAATTGATCGCCAGCTTTATAAACATCCAGAATTAAATATTTAATATCATCAATTATTTTATCATCGCGACGCGCATAATAATGCTCCGATAAAACTTCGCCGGTCAGATTTTCTACTGAAAAATCGGTGCCAAGAAAATTATCGTTACTACCTTCGCCGGTACTTTCGATTAATCGTTCGCCAAGCGCAGGCAAATAAATATATTTAGTTGTGTTGCCATCAGGATCACGATAAGCCAACAGAGCGACACCTTTCACTTCCTCTGGATAATCAAACAACAATAAAAACTTAACCGAACCATCCTCTGCAACTCTCGAGTAGCGTCTTGCCTTACGCGTATCACGTTCGCCCAGTCGGTCTTCCATCATCATGGACTGTTCTTCATAGATATAAGGAAACTGCTGATGTCGTTTTTGCACTTCTTCCATTATTTCAGTGCCGCTCGTTTCACTGTCAATACTGGCCATACTTTCGTTTGCGAACAGACAAGTAGTCAGCAATATAAATAAAACGGCCTGATGTTGTTGATATGATAATTTCATTGCTGGCTTAATTAACTTTTATGTTTCCTGAGCAATAATAGTATCGGCAATACGTTCACTAAGTTCGCCGTATAGTTGGCGCATCACGGATATCATTTGATCGTAATTACCTTCTTCAATATTTTGCTCGCTATGTAATTCTGCGCCAAAGACGCCTAGGGATTCGGTTTGCCCGCCACTTAAAATTTGCCAGCGCGCAATCAGCTTTACCTTGCTATCAATATCTTGCTCAAACTGTTCAATATGAATCTGCAATCGATAATCAGGTGCAGACGATGAACGATTCAAGGGAGTGCCAACATCTATCGTGGATAATAACCTTGATAGATTTCTTGCCATGCTACGTAATAAATTCTTGCGTAAGTTTTCGCCCCATTGATTTTCATCAGAAAATTCCAGTCGACTCTCACTACTACGCGTTGCAATTTGAAAGCGTTCTAAATACTGCGGAATATGTAAATCAAGTATTTCTATACTTAACGGCCTGACAGCTTTAATCGATTCGCCCGGATACTCTACTGGATCAACTAAATAGTAACGTGTCGGTGTTATCGCACCACCACCCATACAAGCACATAACAAACTTGTGACAAACAACAAAACTATTAATTTACATTTCGTATTCGACATAATCATTATTCCCCTTTGGCTTTCTTTTCCTTGCCAAAAATAAAAGCCTGTGGATTGCGTTCCAGTGTTTCAACCAATGAACGAATAGAACGCGCTGTTTCTTCAAGTTCGCCGGTTAACTTGATCAGGTTATATTGAGCCGGTGAATTTGGTTCAAGCATGTTGTTTGTCTTGCCCAAGGTAACCGTTAAGCTTTCCAACGCACTGTGGCCAGCATTTATCGCCTCTTGTATATTCGAAGCATCTATTTTCTGCATAATATTTTTGAAATTACTCAATGATATTTGCAAATCTTCTATTGCTGTCGGAATACCCGGCATCGTCAGTAAATTGTTAGCGTTATTGATAGTTTTATCTGCCGTATCCAATGTTCTATCAGCACTCTTAATGGTTTCTGTTAACACTGAAGAGAGCTCTTTAATATCAATTGCATTTAACTTGGCCAATAAGTTTTCAGCCGATGCTGTAATTGCGCCAAAATTCGCCGTTGCCAATGTCGGCAACTCGGGAAAGTCCGTTTCTTCACCGCTGACATTAATCGGAGTATCCGGATGCATATCCAGCTCGACATAGAGTTGGCTGGTTAATAGACTTCCGGTTTGTAAACGCGCTCTGAGTCCTCGCTCAACCAGCTTACTCAATGTTTCATGCGTTGTTTCTTCATCCTCATTACCTCGCTCTACAATTCGTTGTAGTTCAATTTCAATCAATACCGGAATGCGAAACGTCGAATCATCACTATCAAACTCGAGTCGAACATCCAGAACAGAACCGACCTTAATGCCCTTGAACTCAACCGGCGCGCCTATACTTAAACCGCGAACGGAACTGTCGAAGAACATAATAAACTTAAGCTTTCTGGTATAGGAACGTTCCTGAATAACGTCATAACTCTCGTGTAGCGTAAAAACCAGACTCTCAACGTCAGTCGAGTCCTGTTCCAACGTCTCTGGCGTATCGAATGCAATACCGCCAAACATCATTGCGCGAATCGATTCAGTATGCACTTTAAAACCGTCAGCACTCATCGATACATCAATACCACTAACATTCCAGAAATTGGTGTTGCCACGAATAAGTTGATCGAACGGATCTTTTATAAACGCATGAACATAAATACTCTTACGATCATTGCCCAACTCATGCCCGAGGACTTCGCCGGAAAGTAAACCTTGATAATAAATCGGCGATCCCACATCAATTGAACCCAGGTTTTGTGTTACCAGCACGACCTCCATTCCCTGTTCATCAGCATTTACGACCGGTTGTTTTTCCAAACCGACAAAATGCCGTTGTTCTGCTCCGGGCCCGGGTTCGATTTCAATATAAGCACCTGATATTAATGTGCCCAAACCGGAAGCTCCCTGCAAACCGAACTGCGGTTTAACCACCCAAAAACGGGTACTGCGACGTAAGAATTTCTCTGAGCCTTTGCTAAATTCAGCGGTTAAAACGATTTTAGAAAAGTCATCGCTAAATTTAATTTGCTCAACAATGCCAATATCAACATTCTTGTATTTGATTTTGGTCTTGCCAACTTCTATTCCTTCTGCAGTTTTGAAACTAATGGTGACCTGTGGACCTTGTTCCGTCAGGGTTTTCACAATCAGCCAACCGCCCACTAATAAAGTAACGAGTGGAATTATCCAGACGACAGACGGACCGGATCGTTTGCTAACTTTTGGGCTTGAGATTTCCATTTCTTATACTTTTTGTTCTTTTTCCTTAACATTATCCCATATCAGGCGCGAATCAAAACTTTGTGCGGCAAACATGGTAATTACAACGGCGCCGGCAAAGAAAATAGCGCCGATTCCGGGACGAATCGTTGATAAAGCATCGAGACTAACTAACGCAGATAATAAACCCACCAGAAAAATATCGACCATAGACCAGGCGCCAACCACCTCGGTCATGCGATAAAGCAAAGTGCGATCACGCGGACGCCAGACTGATTTTTTTTGAACACTAAGCAGTAAAAAACTCAGAATGGTTAATTTCATAACAGGCACAACAATACTGGCGACAAAAACAATCATCGCCAGACCCCACATACCGGATTCGATTAAATGTAGTACGCCGCTCAATATCGTATTCGGTTCGCCCTGGCCAAAACGGATCACTGTCATGACCGGATAAATATTTGCTGGAATCAATAACACGACAGCAGCAAGCAACAAGGCCCAGGTTGTTTCTACACTGTTCTTTATTCTGTGATGCAATGGCGAATCACAGCGAACGCAATGTTGATGTTCATCTGTCTCCAGGCTAAGAAAACCACAAGTATGACAATTTAAAATATTTTTGTTCTTAACTTCCTCATCGGATATATCCAATGAGGTGTGTCCCGTTATTGACCAGAATTCATGCGGATTGAAACTTGCGCGCGCAGCAGTATAAACCAGCAATAATAAAGCTAATGCAACCAGCGCCGGACCAAAAATCACATTGGCCAGATCCTGCAATTTAACAATCCCAATCAGAACGCCCAACATAAACACGCCCACCAGACTCCACGGCAACAGAGCATTTACCAGGCGATAAACTGAGCCCATACGCGGCGCGACTTTTCCTAAACAGGCAGGAACAAGCAAATAAAGCATCCCGACAATGACGATTAGCGGAAACAAGATGCTTGTTAAAAATATAAGCACGCCTAATTCACCCATACCCAACTCGTACATCGCCCAACCGCTGGAAAACAAAATATTCTCAACGACGCGACCACCGAGCTCCAGAGATAAAAAGGGAAAGGTATTGGCAATAATAAAAAGGATCAGTGCAGTGAAATATAAGGCTAAACTACGGTTTAAAGAATCAGGGACATGACGATAAAGCAGGTTGCCGCAATGCAGGCAATTAGCCTTTGCGCCCACGGGAATCAATTCATAATAATGCAGGTGATCGCACTCGTGACAGGCGATGATTTCCCCAATTAAACTATCAGCCATTTTTATTCCGAATTTAATAATTCTTATTATTTGGTAGTTTTTGTCTTATGCAGCATCCTTCCTGCTTGAGAACCTCAATTATAGCCGAATAGAAGATTGTTTTCTGTGAATGTCGCAGATTTGCGAATCTCATAAATACAAAAAGAGAGAAAAATTATAGTTTAATTGCTTACATGTTATTTCCCACTTTGAGGTCGCAGGAACGGTGGTTACCTGTCCGACAGCAGCGTGTTGTTAGCCACCGATAATTTCATATAGCCCTTCAATGACATGGGTAAGTTCTTTAGGATCAATACGACCGATCTTTCTGCCTATCCTTTCCGTGGAAAGAGTACGTATTTGACTTATTTTGACCCATGAACGTTTTGGTAGTTTTATCTTCTGTATTTCATGGGTAAGTGGAAAACCTGCGCGTTGGCTTTGACTCGTAAGCGCCATTGCAATTACAGTTCCAGATCTCGCATTAAAAATATCCTGACTTAAAATAAGAACAGGGCGCTCACCGGATTGCTCACGACCAATCACAGGATTGAGATCAGCCCACCGAATTTCTCCTCTCAGTATTTTGGCCATGCAGCCAACTCCTCAGTTAGTCCTTCATCCGCCATAGCTTTCTCAAAAGAGGGATCAAGCTTGGCACATTCCTCAGCCAGGCGATTACGCTCAAGGCGTTCCAGCTTTTCTTGCACAGCCTCCTGAATTGCACGGCTTCGATTACCAAAAACCTTACGTTTGACTAAAGCATCAACTCTGGCAAGAACGCCTTCTTCGATTGTGATAGCAACTTTTGTCTGACTCATAGCAGCACCTCAAAATAGTATGATGAAATATCATACTCTTGGGGCGACACTGATACAAGGCTGAACTGTTATCGCTGGATTGTCTGGATGAAAGCATTCAATGTCAACATTGCCATAAGCGTGATTAGCTGGTGTCTTTTGCCTTACGAATAACTCGACTCACCCATGAATAATGCAAACCCACATAGTCGCCAATTTCTTTCATACTATACGCTCCCGAGGAATAGGCTTTAATGATGGCGCTGTCCCTGTCTTTATAGCGTCCAATGTAATACGACAACGGTTTTGCAACCGCGCGTTTTTGTGCAACCGGGATTTCACTTAAATCTGTTTTAACGTCCAACCTGGTTTGCATTCGTTTAACAAATTGTGCATTACCCAAATACACCTGATTTTTTAAATGCCCCCAGGGCGAAGGCTGGCCTCTACCGTCGGCAACAAACTGTTTGTAATGCCGAATTGCTGTCGCTCGCTGTTTGGAAAAGGCAGATAACAGCCAATCGACATAAAGCCATTCCGGCAAATCGGCTTGCCCCACCGTCGCCCGATAACTACTCCACGGCCAATCTTTGGCGGCGCGTACCATCATCGCTCGAACCGGATTAAGCACAATATAGCGTGATAACTCCAGAAGATAGCTGTCTTTTTGCACCAGTATGGCTTTATAACGACCCTGGAAAACATGGCCGACGCGATTTTGGTTTGAATTAAAACGTTGCGTATACACCCCATTGAGATGACGCATGCCTTTAGATAAATTTGCATCCGGTGTTTCAACCAGAAGATGATAGTGGTTGCTCATCAGACAGTATGCATGAATACGCCAGTTATACCGTTCATACACTTCTTTTAAAACATCGTAAAAAAGCAGTCTATCGTCATCATCGTCAAAGATATCTTCTCGACGATCACCGCGTGAAGTGACATGGTACAACGCACCGGGAAATTCTAATCGTAAAGGTCTTGCCATACCGCTACTCTAACAAAACCAAAATAAAAAGCAAGAAACAAGACCTGACCCTTTAATTATTTTTCTAATTCGGTAACTCGGCGTTAGAATTTCTCTGAGATATAGGTGCCAGCATCCATTGCTATTTCGGGAAATTTATTCTTAAGCTTTTTGTCGCTCGTAACAAGTTTGCAATTAAGTGACTTCGCCAGAGAAATAAATTCACAATCATAAGCTGAGCAGCCAGATTCCTTCGCAAGCGACAAAACGGAAACTGAGTCAATGTCAAACTCGCTGCCGGCCAATAATTGTTCAGCCTGAGCCTGTATGGCGCAAGCGGTTTCAAAGTCGATTATTTCTTTGCGCATGTAAAGGGCGAGAATATTTCGAAACTCACTACGCCATAAAGCAGGGGCGACCCACGCCGGGTCGTTAAGCAGTAGCTTCTCAACATAATCAGTATATTTTGTAGGGAGGTACAGGTAGGCAATAGTGTTGGTATCCACCACTATCATGGGCGACCCTCATGTTTGGCATCATCAATTTCGTCAGTGCTTAGCAAATCAGCGGAGGCTCTATTGCGCAACGCTCTTGCTTCATTTAGGCGTTCGGCGGGGGAGACCTTGCTGGGCAACAAAGTCTTTTCTAAACAAGCAATTAGCTCACTATTTATACTCCTGTGATGGGCATTTGCAGATTGTTTAAGGTGCGCGTAAAGGTCATCAGGTATATTTTTAATGGTAATTGCAGCCATAAATTTTCTCCAATATAAAGCTGGTTTCATTATGGTTGCAAAATGGTTGCTTGTCAAAATGCTATCAAACATCTGCACCTAACGGCGTACGACTTGACCCTGTTACTTAGTTACTTACCGTTGCCGAAGGTGTATTGCGTTAACTGGCTTGTTTGTTGTTGATGCGGCAAGATGGTTAGCTTGTATATCAAAAAGATCTTCTCGTTGTGTTATTTTTTATTAACATTAATTCGTTTTTTTAATGTGTTAAGTCAAGATTTTGAATTAAGTAAACTGCCCCCGGAATTCAGAAATACTACGCTACAGTCTCTGTGTGTCAGTCAAGTTTAATGCCGGGAATCTTTCGCAGAATACGTGCCCCGTGCATCACGGTCAGGATATGAATGCGCTCGCCGGTAATGTGATAAATAATGCGATACGGTGCCTCTATAATTTCCCGTACATCGTCTCGTTCCGTTTCCGGCACCATTCTTCCAGACCAGGGGTGTGCCAGGATTTGGTCGTCATGACTGGTCAGCTGGTCGATCATACCTAAGGCATTCTCCGGGGAATCTTCGGCAATGTAATCGTAAATTGCGTGCAGATCCGCAATGGCGTGCGGCAACCAACGTAAGATCATTCTTTCGTCAGGCCAAACTCTGCGCGTACCGTTTCGGTATCTACTCCATTGTCTGCCTTACTTTCACTTAATCCAATTTCAATCGACCGGCGAACGGCCATTCGATACAGCACATCATCCCAGGTGCTGTTTTCCGGTAATTGGTCTATGAGCTGATGGGCAGCTTGTCTAATGTCTTGTGCAGGTGTACTCATACTCTTAAGCATATCAGGTTTCCTCTGCTATCTCAGCGGCTAAGAGTTAATAATTCAATTTTTGTGCCCAATTCCGTGTTATCCGTCCGGTTGCTTCGTTCCATCCTGGCCGAATGGGTGCGTATACACTTCTTTCAATTTACCAATCGCAACGTGGGTATAAATTTGTGTAGTGCTTATATCCGCGTGGCTAAGCATTGCTGGTATAAAACAAAGACCTGCCCGAGTAAATATTTTTTCACCAGCCCAGAGAATTGATGTGGGACAGAAGGCTTCACCTGCCTTCCCTGACCATTAATGTTTGTTGATCAAAATCCACATCGTCTAAGGTTAAGTTTGATAGTTCAGTGCGTCTTATCCCCGAAAATTCTAATAGTAAAGATCCTGCCATGCCACTACTCTACCAAAAAATAAGTGGGGTCAGATAAAACTTTTTTGATTTTGATCTGAGACTGCGGGATACTTATGTTGTGATTGATTACAAGGATGTAGCCATGGCTCGATTACCCCGAATTCAAATAAGTGGAATAAGTGGGGTCAGATAAAACTTTTTTCAATATTTGGGGTCAGTGTAATCCTACCCCGATTTGACGCACACTTTCTAATAGGGACAATAGTCCCAAAGGAGAGTGAAAATAAGGGGGTCAAGTATCATATTGACGCTTTATTTTTATTCTTTGGTTTCTTTGGCCGACCTTGTTTGCGATACTCAGCCCTTAAAGTCTCGGAGCCAGATACTGGTCTTACCCCGAATATACGCACACTTAGTTAAGCAACACTCTTTCTTCAAACGCTACCGGTGATAGATAGCCGATTGTCGAATGTTTACGTTGCCGGTTATAAAACAGTTCAATGTACT